>Ga0302326_10001522_pt1 | contig 58875 bp, 53 predicted proteins | sample Palsa_T0_3_FD_202264 | JGI IMG/M metagenome (GOLD analysis project Ga0302326, IMG submission 202264) | Peat permafrost microbial communities from Stordalen Mire near Abisko, Sweden - Palsa_T0_3 | ecosystem: Environmental > Terrestrial > Soil > Palsa > Peat permafrost | place: Sweden: Abisko...
GCTGCTGCGCAGAAAGGCCAGCCGCAGCTCAAGCTCAGCGGCGGCATCGAGGTGACGGACGTCGCTACGCGCGACAACCCGACCAGTACGGATTTCATTACGTGGAAAGCGCTGCAGGTCATCGGCCTGCGCTATCAGCTCGGCCCGGATGCGCTCGAGATCGACCAGGTACGAGCGCTCGGCGCCTATGGGCGCGTGATCATCGGCGCCAATGGCAGCCTGAATGTCTCGGAAGTACTGCGGCCGGCCGGATCGGCCCCGCCGGCGGCGCCGAGCGCGGCCGCGGCCAGCAGCGCGAAGCCGGTCAAAGCGCCGAAGACGGCCAAATCGGCGCCCGCCCAGCCGGCAGCCGCCCCCGCGGGCGGCAGCGGCATGCCGATCCGCATCAAACGCGTGGAAATCCGCGACGGCGCGGCGGACTTCACCGATCACTCGGTCGAGCCGAATTTCTCGGTGGCGATGCTCGGATTGCACGGCTCGGTCGTGGGCCTGTCGTCCGACCCGGCGTCGCGCGCGCAGGTCACGCTGGATGGCACGGTGGACCGGTACGCGCCGGTGTCGATCAAGGGACAGCTCAGCCCGTTCGCGCCGGCGAATTTCACCGATATCGCTTTGAACTTCCACAATATCGAGCTGACGACGTTCAATCCCTACTCGGGCAAATTTGCCGGCTACAGCATCGCGCAGGGCAAGCTGTCCACCGAGCTGCACTACCATATCGAGCATCGCAAGCTCGAAGCCAGCCACCACGTCGTCATCGACCAGCTGGAATTCGGCGCCGCCACCGAGAGCAAGCAGGCGGTGCCGCTGCCGGTGAAGCTGGCCGTAGCGCTGCTCAAGGACCGCAACGGCGTGATCAGCCTTGACCTGCCCGTCAGCGGCAGCATCGACGATCCGACATTCAAGATCGGCCCGATCATCTGGAAGCTGGTCGTCGGCCTGATCACGAAAATCGTCACCGCGCCGTTCGCGCTGCTCGGCTCCCTGTTCGGCGGCGGCCCGCAGCTGTCGTACATCGATTTCCCCGCCGGCTCGGCGGTGCTGAGCGACGGCGAGGCGCAGAAGCTCCCGAAACTATCCAGTGCGCTGCTCGAGCGGCCGCAGCTCAAGCTGGATGTGCCGCTGCACACCATCAGTGCCACGGACGATGATGCCCTGGAGAGGGCCGCGCTGGAGCAGGCGCTGACGGCGGCGGCGAGCCCGCAGGGCGGCGCCAAGCACGCCGCGCCGCGCGGCAAAGCCGCAGGGACGCAGTCGCCGCGTCTCATTGCACTGGCAGCGCTGTACCGGCAGAGGTTTCAGGCGGAGCCGGTGTATCCGGCAGAGGCTGGTGGCGCGCCGGACGCCGCGAGCCCGGACGTCGCAAAGACCGATGCAGCGGTAACGACTGCCGCGAAGCCAGCGGGCGCCAGTCAGGATGCCGATGCGGCTCACATCGCCTGGCTCGAACAGGAGCTCCTGCAGCAATTCAAGCCAACCCGCGACCAGCGCGAGAGCCTCGGGCGCGCGCGTGCCGATGCGGTGCAGGCGGCATTGCTCGCCAACCAGGGGTTGCCGCCGGAGCGGGTGTTTCTGACCGATCGGGAGTCCGGCGGCGGGCAGGACGGTCAGGTGCGTATGGAGCTGAAACTACAGTAGAGCCGGGCGCGGGCTGCCGCCGCGCGCGCCGCGGCCCAGCGGCTACGGAGCGCCGTCTGCCCCGGGCGGCGCGTCCAGATCCTCAGCCTTGCCGTCGTGCTTGTAGATCACGCCGTCCTTCATCACGAAGCTCACGCGCTTCATGAGCGATATGTCGTCGAGCGGATTACCCGGCACGGCGATCAGATCGGCGAGTTTGCCGGCGCTGACACTGCCCAGATCCTTGTCGTGCTTCAGCAGTTGTGCCGCGTGGGTGGTGGCGGCCTGCAGCGCGAACATTGGCGGCATGCCGGCCTGGACCATGAGTTCGAACTCGTGGGCATTCTGGCCGTGCGGGAAGACCGCGGCGTCGGTGCCGAAGGCGATCTTCACGCCCGCCTTATAGGCCCGCGCGACCGTGCCAAAAGCCTGCGGGCCGATCGCCATCGCTTTGGCCGCCACCTGCGGCGGGTAGTAGCCCGGCACCTGGGCCTTATGGGCGACGAAATCGCCGGCCATCATGGTCGGCACGTACCAGGTGCCGTGTTCCTTCATGAGCCGCATGTCCTCGTCATTCATGAAGGTGCCGTGCTCGATCGAGTCGACGCCGCCCAGCACGGCCCGCCGGATCGCCTCGGCGCCGTGCGCGTGCGCGGCCACGGTGAACCCATAGTCATGCGCGGTCGACACCACCGCCTTGATCTCCTCGAGCGTCATCTGCGGATTGTCGCCGCTGTTGCTCTCGTCGAGCACCCCGCCCGAGGGCATGATCTTGATCAGATCATCGCCCAGCTTGTAGTGCAGACGTACCGCCTTGACCGCATCATCGACGCCGTTGATGACGCCTTGCGTGACGCCCGGGTCACCGGCCAGGTCGGTCCGATAGCCGTTGGTCGGATCGGCGTGCCCTCCGGTCGAGCCGATGGGCTGGCCGGCGGTGAAGATGCGCGGTCCTGGCAGCAGCCCGGAGTTGATCGCATTGCGCAGTGCAAGCGATTCATTCTCGTTGTCGCCAACGTTGCGCACCGTGGTGAAGCCTGCCAGCAAAGTGCGGCGCGCGTAGACCGTGGAGCGCACCGCATGGTCCGCGATGTTCAGGTGGAACTGATCGAGATAGTACGACGGCGAGAACTGCATGCTCAGGTGCGTATGACTATCGATCAGCCCCGGCAGGCAGGTAGCACTCGACAGATCGATCTGCTCGGCGCCCGGCGGCGCGTGGTCGCCGGCCACCACGTCGCGGATGCGCTGGCCGTCGATGACGATCGTGGTCTCACCGAGCAGCGCTCCGGCCTGGGTGTCGACCAGATGTCCGCAGCGTACCGACAGGAGCTTCGCCGCCGGCGATTGCGCGGGCGCCGGCGAATGGGCGGCCGCGGCGAGGACCAGAGTGAGGCTGCAGATTACAGACACTGCATGACGCATGGCCGGGACTCCACGAAGGAAGGAATAAACGGACGGGGAAATGCCGCAGCGCCGGCGCGCATTGAGATGGCCCGCGGCTTCACGAAGGTTCATTCGTGCCCGAACCGATGGTGCGCGCGAGTTGGCGCAATTCGTACAGCAACTCCAGCGCGCGGCGCGGTGTCAGTTCGTCGGGCTCGATCGCGGCGAGCCGTAGCCGCAGCTCGTCACGGGGCAGCTCATCGCCGGGCGGCGCGGCTGGCGGTGCGGCGTCGGCGAACAGCGGCAGCTCCGCCTGCGGGGCGGCGGTGGCGCGCCGGCTCGCAAGGCTGCCGGCCTCGAGCTGCGCCATGTAGCGGCGCGCCTGGGCAATAACCTCGCGCGGTACGCCGGCCAGCTGCGCGACCTGCAGGCCGAAGCTGCGATTTGCGGGGCCGTCCTTGACGGCGTGCAGGAATATCAGTGCATCGCCGTGCTCGGTGGCATCCAGATGCACGTTGGCGCAACCGTCGATCTGATCGGCCAGCGTCGTGAGTTCGAAATAATGCGTCGCGAACAGGGTGCAGGCACGCAGCCGCTCGGCCATGTGGCGTGCCACGGCGTAGGCGAGCGACAGGCCGTCGAAGGTGCTGGTGCCGCGGCCGATCTCGTCCATCAGCACCAGGCTGTGCGCGCTGGCGTTGTGCAGGATATTGGCGGTCTCGGTCATCTCGACCATGAAGGTCGAGCGGCCGCCCGCCAGATCGTCGGCGGCACCGATGCGGGTGAATATCCGATCGATGGGTCCGATCTCGGCGCGCGCGGCGGGCACGAAGCTGCCCAGATGCGCCAGCACGACCACCAGCGCCATCGAGCGCATATAAGTTGACTTACCGCCCATGTTCGGCCCGGTGATGATCAACATCCGCCGGCTCTCATGCATCGCCAGGTCGTTCGGAACGAACGGCGCATCGATGAAGCACTCGACCACGGGGTGGCGCGCGGCCTCGATCATCAGCCGCGGTTCGGCTATCAGCGTCGGCTCGGACCACCCCAGAGTCACCGCGCGCTGCGCCAGTGCCGCCAGGGCGTCGAGCGTGGCGAGCGCCTCGGCGCTCTGCAGCAGGGCGGGCAGCGCGGCGATGAGCTGATTCAGCACCTGCTCATACAGTTCCTTCTCGCGCGCCAGCGCGCGCTCGCGGGCGCCGAGCACTTTGTCCTCGAAGCCCTTGAGCTCGGGGGTGATGAAGCGCTCGGCGCTCTTGACGGTCTGGCGGCGCAGGTAGTCGGACGGGACGCGCTCGGCCTGCCCTCGCGACACCTCGATGTAGAAACCCTGCACGCGGTTGTAGCCGAGTTTCAGGTTCGCGATGCCGGTGCGCTCGCGCTCGCGCTGCTCGAGTTCGAGCAGGAAACCGTCGGTATTGGTGGCGATCAGGCGCAGCTCGTCGAGCCCGGAATCGTAGCCGGCGGCAATGACCCCGCCGTCACGCAGCAGCGGCGCGGGCTCGGCCGCGATCGCGCGCTCGAGCAGGTCGCGTTCGGCCGCGTGCTCGCCGATCTGCTGCTGCAGGGCGAGCAGCGCCGGGGAGTCGAACGGCTGCAGGGCGGCGCGCAGCCCCGGCGTTGCGGCGAGCGAGGCGCGCAGCTGCACCAGATCGCGCGGCCGCGCCGAACGCAGCGCCACGCGCGCCAGAATGCGCTCCAGGTCGCCGATGCTGCGCAGTTGCTCGCGCAGCATCTCGTAGCGGCGCGATTCGGCCAGCGCGGCGAGCGCGTGATAGCGCTCGCGCAGCACCGGCTGGGCACGGATCGGCCGGTTGAGCCAGCGCCGCAGCGCGCGCGAGCCCATCGCCGTGACGCTGCTGTCGAGTACCGCGAACAAAGTCGCGGTCTCGTTGCCCGAGAGGCTGGAATCGAGCTCCAGGTTGCGGCGCGTCGCCGCATCGAGCCCGAGGCTGTCGGCGCGTTCCTCGACGCGCATCGCCCGAATATGCGGCACCGCCGACTTCTGCGTGTCGCGCACGTACTGCAGCAGCGCCCCGGCGGCGCGGATCGCCAGCGGCAGCTCGTCTACTCCGAAGCCCTTGAGGTCCAGGGTGCCGAGCTGATCGGTCAGCACACGCGAGGCGCTGGCGAGCTCGAAATGCCACGGCGCGCGCGTGCGAACCACCGGCTGCTGCCGGCACACCGCCAGGATATCGCGCGCCTGATCCTCGGCCAGCAGCAGTTCCGCCGGCTGCAGGCGCTCGAGTTCGGCTTCCATCGCGCCGCTCTCGTCGGACTCGAGCACCGTGAAGCGGCCCGAGGACAGTTCGAGCCAGGCGAGGCCGAAACGGTTGCGTTCGGTCAGCAGCGCGGCCAGCAGCGTTTCGCGGCGCTGCTCCAGCAGCGCATCATCGGTGACCGTGCCCGGCGTGACCACGCGCACCACCTGCCGTTCCATCGGCCCGCGGGCCCTCGCCGGGTCGCCGATCTGCTCGCAGATCGCCACCGACTGGCCGCGGCGCACCAGGCGGGCGAGGTAGGCGTCGACGCTGTGCACCGGGACGCCGGCCATTGGTATCGGCGAGCCGGCGGATTGGCCGCGACTGGTCAGGGCGATATCAAGCAGCCCGGCGGCGACGCGGGCGTCGTCGTAGAACAGCTCATAAAAATCGCCCATGCGATAGAACAGCAGCGTGTCGGGATGCTGCGCCTTGATGCGCAGGTACTGCTGCATCATCGGCGTGTGCGCGCCGAACACGTCGATGGTCGGGGCGCTCACGCTGCCTTCATTCGGTGTGCCGCCGCCGTTCGGCGCGCTGCTGTCATTCGGGGCGCCGCTGACATTCGGCGCGCTGTCGTCGTTCGACGCGCCGTCCGGGAGTGCGTTGTCGGTCGCGGAATCGGCCCACATGGCGCTGCGCAGTGTACAGGGCTCACGGCCGCGCCGCCGCGCTTCGGCGCCGAGCGGTCGACAGGAGCACGCGGCGGTGCCATCGTGAGGCTCATGGGCACGATGAACAGCCCGGGTCGCGTCGCGCGCGATCCGGCATGGGCGCTGCGGGCGGGCGGGTAGGGCATGGGCGCCGCCGCCGCGGATGTGAGCGATAGCGCACTGCGCTCGCTGGCCGAGCGGGCCGGCGCGCTGCTGCTGCAGAGCGCGCGCCGTGTCGCCACGGCCGAGTCCTGCACCGGCGGCTGGGTGGCCAAGTGCCTGACGGACATCGCCGGCAGCTCGCAATGGTTCGAGCGCGGCTACGTGACCTACTCGAATCTGGCGAAGGAGCAATCGATCGGCGTCGCGCCCAGCGTGATCGAGACCTTCGGGGCGGTCAGTGGTCCGACGGTCGAGCAGATGGCGGCCGGCGCCCTGCACGACAGCGGCGCCGACCTGGCCGTGGCGATCACCGGCATCGCCGGGCCGGACGGCGGCAGCGCGGACAAACCCGTCGGCCTGGTCTGGTTCGCGCTGGCGCAGCGCGCCGCGCCGCCGGTGGTGCAACAGCAGCATTTCACCGGGGATCGGGAGGCGATCCGGCGCGCTGCTGTGGCAACGGCATTGCGGCTGGTCATCGCCGCGGCGGGGGCCAAGGGGCAATCCTGAGCCGGCTGTTCTTCGCGCTCTGGCCGGAGGACTCGTGGTGTGCGCGGCTCATGCAGGCCGCGGCGCCGGCGGTCAGTGCGGCCGGGGGACGAGCCCTGGCGCAGGTTGATTGGCATGTGACGCTCTGTTTTCTGGGCGCGGTCGGCGAAGCGCGGCGCGCGGCGCTGGGTGTACGCGCCGGGCAGATCGAGGCGGCAGCGTTCGAGCTGCAGTTCGATGGCCTGGAGTTGTGGCGCGGGGCTCGGATTCTGGCCGCGACCGTCGCGCACGTGCCGCCCGCGGGTCTCGCGCTCGCTCAGGCGTTGGCGCAGGCGGCGCAGGAGGTGGGACTGGCGCCGGACCTGAAAGACTGGCGGCCGCACCTGACGCTGGTCCGGGGCGCGACGGCGCAGCGCGTGCCCGCCGAACTTGCCGGCGCGGCGCAGCTGGGGTTGCAGCTGCGCGCCACACGCTTCTATCTGGCGGAAAGTCAGGGGCTTGGGGCGCAAGCCTGCGGTGCCTCTGAAGCGCGCCGCTATGCCACGCTGGCGTCCTGGCCCCTGCGCTCTTGAGCGCCGCGGCCGCGGCGGCGAGCCGGTTCGTGGCGCATTTTCGGGGCTCCCCGGCCGTTTTGCGTCCGCGCGCGGCGACGTCTTGTGGGATAATTCATGATCACTCGCGCCAATTCCCCAGAGGATCGCCACGCATGGAACCACGTATCGACGAGAACCGGAAAAAGGCACTGGCCGCCGCCCTCGGACAGATCGAGAAGCAGTTCGGCAAGGGCTCGGTCATGCGACTGGGCGATGCGTCGGCCGCCTACGACGTCGAGGCGGTGCCCACCGGCTCGATTGGCCTTGATATCGCGCTCGGCATCGGTGGCCTGCCACGCGGCCGCGTGGTGGAGATCTATGGCCCGGAATCCTCAGGCAAGACCACGCTGACCCTGCAGGTCGTGGCCGAAATCCAGCGGGCGGGCGGCACGGCCGCGTTCGTCGATGCCGAGCACGCGCTCGATCCCTCCTACGCTGAGAAGCTTGGCGTGAATGTGCAGGACCTGCTGGTGTCGCAGCCGGACACGGGCGAGCAGGCGCTGGAGATCACCGACATGCTGGTGCGCTCGGGCGCGGTCGACGTGGTGGTGATCGACTCGGTGGCGGCGCTGACGCCGAAGGCCGAAATCGAAGGCGAGATGGGCGAGATGCAGCTCGGACTGCACGCGCGGCTGATGTCGCAGGCGCTGCGCAAGCTGACCGGCAACATCAAGCGCTCCAATACCATGGTCATTTTCATCAACCAGATCCGCATGAAGATCGGCGTGATGTTCGGCAATCCGGAGACCACGACCGGCGGCAACGCGCTGAAGTTCTATGCCTCGGTGCGGCTGGATATCCGCCGCATCGGTGCGATCAAGAACGGCGAGGAAGTGGTCGGCAACCAGACCCGCGTGAAAGTGGTCAAGAACAAGGTGGCACCGCCGTTCCGCGAGGCTGAATTCGAGATCATGTACGGCTCGGGCATCTCGCGCGAGGGCGAGCTCATCGAGATCGGCGCGGCCCACGGCATCATCGACAAGTCCGGCGCCTGGTACAGCTACAACGGCGAGCGGATCGGCCAGGGCAAGGACAATACGCGCCTGTATCTGCAGCAGCACAAGGATATCGCGGCGGACATCGAACAGAAGATCCGGCTGAAGTTGCTGCCGCCCGTGCGTGTTGAGGAAAAGACAGCCTAAGGGGCGCGCACCCAGCGAGCGGGCCGGGGATCCGGCGGCGGCGCTGGCCGCAGCCGTGACGCTGCTGGCGCGGCGCGAATTCTGTTCGATCGAGCTGGGCACGAGGCTCGCAGCACAGGGCTTCGAGCCGGGTGCCGTGCGCTCGGCGCTTGGGGAACTGGTCGAGCGGCGCTATCTGGACGATGAGCGCTATACGCGCCAGTTCGTCGTCACGCGCGCCGAACGCGGCCAGGGGCCGCTGCGCATCCGGCGCGACCTGGCCGGGCTCGGGCTGCCGCCGACGCTGATCGAAACTCAACTGGAGTTCTACGGTGAATGGGCGGCACTGGCGCGCAAGGTGCTGACCCGGCGCTTTGGCGCCCGGCCGCCCCGCGACTGGCCGGACAAGGCGCGGCGGATGCGCTTTTTGCAATATCGAGGCTTTGGCAGCGACGATATCCGATCGGCCCTGGCAGCCGGCGCGGCCGGCGGATTTGAGATCGACCTGGAGGCGGACATGAGCACGGACATCGAGACGGACCTGGACACCTGATTCGCAAGACATGACTGCAAAGCCGCCTTACATGAGCGCGACGGACGTGCGCAGCGCGTTCCTCGAATACTTCCGCGAGCTCGGCCACACGGTCGTGCCCTCTTCCTCGCTGGTGCCGGGCAATGACCCGACGCTGCTGTTCACCAACGCCGGCATGGTGCAGTTCAAGGATGTGTTCCTGGGCAAGGAGAAGCGCGCTTACGTGCGCGCGGTGACCAGCCAGCGCTGCGTGCGCGCGGGGGGCAAGCACAACGATCTGGAGAACGTCGGCTACACCGCGCGGCATCACACCTTTTTCGAGATGCTGGGCAATTTCTCGTTCGGCGACTATTTCAAGCGCGAGGCGATCCGCTACGCGTGGGAATTCGTCACGGTGCGGCTGCAGCTGGATCCGGCGCGCTTGTGGGTGAGCGTCTATCGCGACGACGATGACGCCGCCAACATCTGGATCAACGACATCGGCGTGCCCGCCGAGCGCGTCAAGCGCCTGGGCGAGGACTCGAACTTCTGGGCCATGGGCGATACCGGCCCCTGCGGCCCCTGCAGCGAGATCTTCTACGATCACGGTCCGCACGTTCCGGGCGGTCCTCCGGGCTCGCCGGATCAGGACGGGGATCGTTACGTCGAGATCTGGAACCTGGTGTTCATGCAGTACGAGCGCGGCGCCGACGGCACGCTCACGCTGCTGCCGAAGCCCTCGGTCGATACCGGCGCCGGGCTGGAGCGCATGGCCGCAGTCATGCAGGGCGTGCACTCCAACTACGATATCGATCTGTTCCGCGACCTGATCAAGGCGGCGGCGGCGGCCACCGGCAGCCGCGAGCACTCCTCGCCCTCGCTGCGTGTGATCGCGGATCACATCCGCGCCTGCAGCTTCCTGATCGTCGACGGCGTGCTGCCTTCGAACGAGGGCCGCGGCTATGTGCTCCGGCGCATCATCCGGCGCGCGGTGCGCCATGGCTATCAGCTCGGCCAGGACAAACCGTTTTTTTATAAGATCGTGCCTGCCCTGGTGGCGACCATGGGGGACGCATTCCCGGAGCTCGCGCAGGGGGCGGACCGGGTGGCGGGCGTGCTCAGGCAGGAGGAGGAGCGCTTCGCCGAGACGCTCGCGGCCGGGATGCTGCAGTTCGATGCGCGCATGCGCGAGCAGAGCGGCGACACCGTACCCGGCTCGCTGGTATTCCTGCTGCACGACACCTACGGCTTTCCTCCGGATCTGACCGCCGACATCGCACGCGAGCGCTCGCTCAAGCTCGATCTGGCCGGATACGAACTGGAGATGGAGGCGCAGCGCGAGCGGGCGCGCGCGGCCAGCAGGTTCGGTGTGGACCAGCGAGCCGATGCACAGGTCGCGGAGCGCAGCGAGTTCTGCGGCTACGAGGCGGTCGAGTGCCAGGGCCGCGTGGTGGCGCTGCTGCGCGATGGCGGCAGCGTGGACTCGCTCGCCGCCGGCGAGCGCGGCGAGGTGATTCTCGACCGCACGGTGTTCTACGCAGAATCCGGCGGCCAGGTCGGCGACAGCGGTGAGCTGCTCGGCGCCGCGGCCACCCGTTTTGTGGTCGAGGACACGCAGAAGCGCGGCGCGGCGCATTCGCATATCGGCCGGCTCGCCGCCGGCCGTCTGCAGGTGGGTGACAGTGTGCTGGCGCGGATCGATGCCGAACGCCGCGCGGCAATTCGGCTCAATCATTCGGCGACCCATCTGCTGCACGCGGCGCTGCGCAAGGTGCTCGGTACGCACGTGACGCAAAAGGGCTCGCTGGTGGCGCCCGACCGGCTGCGCTTCGATTTCTCGCATCCGCAACCGCTCTCGAGCGCGGAACGCGCCCAGGTCGAGCAGCTGGTCAACGCCGAGATCCGGGCCAATTCCGAGGCGGCGATCCGCATGATGGACTATGAGAGCGCGATCCAGGGCGGGGCCATGGCCCTGTTCGGCGAGAAATACGAAAGCCGGGTGCGGGTGCTGTCGATGGGCGATTTTTCGACCGAGCTGTGCGGCGGAACGCATGTCAGGAGAACCGGGGATATCGGGATATTTCATATCGTCAGCGAATCCGGGGTGGCGGCCGGCGTGCGGCGGATCGAGGCGGTCACGGGCAAGGCGGCGCTCGACTACGTCAACCGGGTCGACACGCTGCTGGCCGATGTCGCGCAGCTCGTGCACGGCTCGCCCGATGAGACCGCCACCAAGGTGCGCGAGGCGCTCGAGCGCATACGGGCGCTGGAAAAGGAGAATCGCGCGCTCAAGGACAAGCTGGCGCTCGGCCAGGGTAGCGATCTGGCGGCCACCGCGGTGGATGTCGGTGGTGTGATGGTGCTCGCGACGCGGGTGGATGGCGCCGATGCCGGCGCGCTGCGTTCCGCGGTTGATCAGCTGAAGAGCCGGCTGGGCTCGGCCGTCGTCGTGCTCGGCTCGGTCGAGTCGGATTCGAAGGTGGTGCTGGTCGCCGGTGTGACACACGATCAGACCGGGCGGGTGAAGGCGGGGGAACTAATCGGCGCAGTCGCGGCCCAAGTTGGCGGCAAAGGCGGCGGGCGTGCGGACTTCGCCCAGGCCGGCGGCAGCAAGCCGCAGGCGCTCGACCAGGCGCTCGCCAGTGTCACGCCGTGGGTGCGTGCGCGCCTGGCAGCACATTGATGAATTTTAACGTGCTCTTTTAGACGTATCAGCCGAGACTGTTCGCGGCGGGAACAGTTTGAACGTATCGGCGGGGCAGTTGCCCGCCCGCATCCCTTCGACCGCACCCGTCTGCCGGCTGCACGACCGGAACCGCAGCCGCATCTGGAATTATGGAGGATCCCCGAAGTGCTTATCCTGACGCGCAGAATCGGCGAAACCGTGATGATTGGCGATGAAGTCAGCGTGACGGTGCTGCGCGTGAAGGGCAACCAGGTGCGCCTGGGGGTGAATGCGCCGAAATCGGTGTCGGTGCAGCGCGAGGAAATCTTCCATCGCATCAAGCACGAGAGCGCGCAAAACGCGGAGACCGAAACCACGCCGACGAGTTGAGCACCGCCACCGTTTGCGGGCTTGGGCTAGGATTGTACCCAGATCACCCATAGCGTCCCGGCGATATATCCCAGGAAGCGTCGCATAGGAATGGGTCTGTCGGCCTGCAGACCGGTGACGGTAATGCCATAGACGCGCTGCTTCCGGAGCAGAAAAGTCGCGCCGATGTCGCCATACTCCATGGTCTTGATGCCGGATTTGTCGTCGATCCACTGCCGCGTCGGCCTTCCCAGCAGTGCGGTGAGCTTGGGTTCCAGATCCCAGATTCCAATACCAGCCACGATGCCGCAATAAAACGTGGGCGGATCGGTGCGATCGATGCAGTCGATCTTGGACGCGCGGCCCGTCTTGGGGTCGAAGGTCACGTCCAGGCGAATGTCCATGCTCGGGCCCTTGGCGAACGACCATGTGGGGTAGGAGTCAACGTCCGTCCCTTCCGGCAGCGCGTTCTCGGGATCCTTGGTACGGTCGGTGTAATAGACGCGCACGGTCGGCTCGCCGGGCTGCGCGGCGCCGTACACGAAGGGCGGATCCCCGCGTTTGTACCTGACATCACCGCGCGTGTCGCCCAGCGCGACGCCGCCGAGCCCTGAGAGTTGCAAGGCAAGTATTCGGTAGGCATGGAACGACCAGCCGATGCCGTAGAGCACAACGCCCAGCAGCAGGAAAATCCAGACGTAGTGAGCTCGTGATACCCGACGTTCGAATGCCAAGCGGTTCGACCCCCTAAAGCTGCCGGCGACAAGCCCGCCCGTTGAAGCGGGCCCCGTTTGTACCGGGCACAGTCGCTTGGAGAGAGGCTAAGCTCACGCGTGCTAATAGTACTATGTCAAACCTCGCGGAACGCTGCGCGGAGCATTCGCCGCATGGCCGGTTCTTTGCCCTGGCCCCACCCCTTCAGTATGATTGCGCCGCGACCCGGCGGCGCCGGCACTCGCTCACGGAGAGATGGCCGAGTGGTCGAAGGCGCACCCCTGCTAAGGGTGTAAGGGTCAAAAGCCCTTCGAGGGTTCGAATCCCTCTCTCTCCGCCATTATTTTTCCTTATGTTTCCGCAACTTGCGCTCGGCCTCGCGTGTCCTGGCGGCATTGTGGTGGCAAAGCCCGGGGTCTGGAGGCGATCCGTGCCAGTTTGCGGAAGGACTTTCGGTGCGACGAGTCGACGCGAACCCGACTCCATCGCGCGCTTAATCGCCTCGATATCCGACATTGCCGATCATCTGATTGCAACTGACCGGCGGCTGTCGTTGCTTTGATATAACAGCACGGCGCCGCGCGGCAGTCCGCAGGTGCAGGAGTCGATAGTGAGTCCACTGATCGAGAGTCCGCTCATTCTTGGCGGCCACACATTCATCAGCCAGCTCGGAAACGAGCCGCCGGCCTCAGAGCAGCAACAGCGCTTGATCGTCGAAACGTGCCTGGATCTGGGCATCCGATGGTTCGACACAACATATCAGCCGGAGCGGGTAGCCCTGGGCAAGGTGCTGCATTCACTCGGCCGCCGCAGCGAGGCGACGATCCTGGCCTGGAATTTCTTCACCGATTTTACGCCGGCTGATCCGGTGGGCGGCCCGGGCTGCTACACCCCGGCGCACATGGACACAATACTGGAGCAGCTGCAGACGCCCTACGTCGACTGCCTCGTCATGGTGCCTTCGGATCACACCGAGCAGAACCAACAGCAGCAAGAGTTGCTGCTGGACTGGCAGAGGCGGGGTTACGTGCGATCGCTCGGGCTCTGGATCTCGGATCCAGCGATCATCGAACACTGTCGAAGCAGCAATCCGTTTCGATACGCCATCCGACCCTGCAACATCGCGACCCACGAGGCCCCTGCCGTGTTCGCGGCCTGCAAGCTGGCCGGATGGGAGACGCTCGCCACGTCGCCATTCTTCCGGGGATGGGAGCTCGACCGGATGGTCGCGGAAGCCACTGCATGCGCGCTGGCACCCGTCGAGACGCTACGATCGATGCTCGCGGATCTGATGTTGCGATTTACCCTGTTTCAGCCGGGCGTGGACCGCGTCATCGTCGCAATAAGAAAACCCGACTGGATCCGCCGGAATCTGGAAAGTGTGTCTCGGGGTCCGCTCACGCCTGAGGAGCATGAGCTGCTGCGAAGGCTTGCGGCCCGACGCAACCGCTGGTGGCGGCGCGGACTTCGCCGGTTGCGTACTGCGGCGCGCAGGGTAATACCGGGACGCTGAAGGCGGTGCGATCGCGGCCGGCACCGAGTCGCCTATTGAGCCTGGCGGCTGCCGACGATCCTGGCGGGAACACCCAAGGCGATGCTGAACGGGTCGATGTTCTTCGTCACGACGGACCCCGCTCCGATCACCGAACCGCCCCCGATATGCGCTCCATCGAGGATGCGGCAGCCAGAGCCGATCCAAACGTCCTCGCCGATCACGATCCCCTTGCTTGTCAGTGGCTGCGCGCTCATCGGCACATCAACGCGCTCAAAGCCGTGATTGGCCGGGATGATCACCGTGTGTGCCCCGATCATGGTGTTGCGGCCGATGCTGAGGCCGCCATGTCCATAGAGCACACAGTACGGCCCGACGTAGGCGTCCGCGCCGATTTCAATGCTGCCGCCATAGGTGGCGACGATGGCACCATCCGAAATAATAACGCCGCCGGCGATGACGATTCGTCCGCCGAAGGATCGGCCGTCGCAGGTGGTCTGGATCAGCGCGCTCCTGGCGATATACGTCGAGGCAGCGATCCGGATCCCGCGCCGCGTATTGAGCCACCGAACACGGAGCCGCCGTCGAATTCTCTGCGCCAGATTGTCATGCGCAGTCATCGCAGCGGCGAATTCAGCATGCGCAGGCAATCCAGCAGCGCTTCCACCTCATGCGAGGCGTCCTTCCAGGCGCTGGCCTTTGGCCGTTTGCGTGCGTCTGGGTTGGTGTCGAGGCCGGCGGAAAGCCAGCCGCCGCGCTTGGCATCGATCAGATAGCCCTTGGCGTAGTGCCACAGGCGCTCGAAATTCGATGCATAGTCGATCTGATCATCCGGATGCAGCTGTGCCATCGACAGGAGCGCTCTGAGCCCATCGGCCTGGGCCCACCACACCTTGTCGTGCACGAACACGACAGTCTCTTCCAGGCGCACGGGGCCGAGGCTCGATCCGGCCAGATGGAATCCCCCTTGCTCGCGATCCCAAGCGATTCGCAACATCGTATCCACCATGGACTTGGCAGTCGACCCGGTGGCTGCGTCCAGCGTGCCGAACAGGGATTCGGAGGCTGCAAGCAGAATGATCGCGCTACGCAGTATCTGCCCGTAACGCACGAGGTCGGGTAGCGGCGTCCAGTCCGGATTGGCAAACATATGCATCAAGCCGGGAGCGACCACCAGACGGTCGCGCACGATGCCCAGCACTTCCTCGAGCCGCTGTCGGACCAGTGGATCGGGCCAGATTCGATACAAATCGGCGAACGCCTTCAGCAGATCCGAATTGGTGTTGGCGTCCTTGCAGCCGATGGGCATCCCGATCGAATCGCGATACTCGCCGGCCGGCGTCTGTCCCTGGTCAGCGGCGAGAATCGGCGCACCTTCCCGCGTATAGAAGACGAAATACCCGCCGTGCTCATGGTCATGGGCGTGCTCATCCATCCACGCGAAGGCCAGCTTGGCGAGCTCCAGGCACGCCGGATCGCTCGTGGCGTCGTAACACGCGACGCAGGCGGAGATTGCATAAGCCGTGCCGTGCCCATGCTTGGTCGCGCCTTCGAGCGGCTCGCCGGACTGGGTCAGAAGGTGGTACCAACCGCCCAGGCTTTCGTCCCACATGCGCTCCCTGAGGTAGGCGAAGCCATGCGCGGCCGTTTCACGCAGGAATGCAAGCTCGGGTGAATGCGTTGCGGCCCGGGCAGCGGCGATCGTCTGCCGCGCCTGGTACTCGAGCATCTTGCCGTTCGGTCCGCGAGGCTTCCATCGATGGTCGAAGTCACATAGAAAGCCGCCGTGCTGTCGATCCACGCTGCGCGGAAACCAAGCCGCGGCCAGGCGGCGCAGCTCCTGATCGAACTCGGGGCGAAGATTCAGCAACTGGTTGAATGAGCTCACGGCTGCGCTCATCAGAGCCTGAAGGCCAATCCGTTGCTGCCCTGAACGCCCACCTCGCCGGGACCAAAGTCGAAGAACTTCAGCTCCGCGCGGATCTCGGCTTCCCGACGCAGCAGCAGTCCCTGGGAGATCGAAAGTGTGGAGGCGAGCATGCGATGATGTCCGTCATGCCACGAATTGTGGCCGTGGCTCACATAGACGAACAGATACGGCATGCGTGCCAGATAGCCGAATCGTCCGCGCTGTTTTAGCGCCAGCGCGACCCGCAGGTCCTCGCCTAGCTGGGCCTCGGGACCCTCGGTCGGATAGTCAATCGGAACCGACCGCCTGACCATCAGCGTGCCCGGGTGCCCGCCGGCTTCCGTCGCTCGCCAATTGAGGCAGTATAACGAGCGTGATTGCGGGAAGTACTGGACCACGTCCTGGAGCAGTGCGGCCTCGTGATGACCCTCGAGCAAATGCGTCAACTGCCGCGCGAGCCGTTCCGGATGGCTGCAGTCATCATCGTCCCACTGGCACAGGAAGTCGCCGCGGGCGGCTGCAACGCTGATGTTGCGCAGCTGGCCGAGGCTGAGTGGACCGGGTGGGGCCACAATGCGAATGTCGCTGCGCCTGAGCGATCCGATGTAGTCGAGCAGTGCGTCGCGACCGCTGTTGACGCGACCGTCGAGCACCACGACCAGCTCCTTGCACACCAGGGTCTGGCGGCAGTACGCCGCGATGCTGCGCATGACGAAGTCGAGCCGTTCGGGGACGGGCAGCGTCAGCATCAGACAACTGACCATGCCGTCGCCGAGCTGGGTGTCGCTTGCCACTGGGAGCATCCTGCCGGTATACCGGGCCGAACTCAGGTGAACTTTGCCAAACGCGCAGCTCTCATTCATTGTGCCCCGATGCTTACGGCTGCGCGAACTGGCAAGCCATTGTGCCGCGGGAAAGCTGCCAAGGCGGACCCGATTTTACAGATCGCAGGACACGCGCCGTGAGGCCAGGACCGGCTGGCGTGACACAGCCGTCCCTCGGAAATCGGTTCGACGACCGGTATCGAACGGTCGGCGAGTCGCGTCTGCTCGACGTGCTGCTGCTCGGCGGCTGGGTGTTCGAGCTCGCAGCCGGTCGTCACGCTGAGGCGCTGGCGAGCACGCGAACGGCCCTGACATCGTGGATCGAGCTCGGGCTCCCCTTCCGCATGTCCGCAGCTGGGGAGCGGCTCTACGATCCGGTGGAGGTCATGAACTTCCAGAAATGGGCGGGCCTCAAGGGGCTCGACCGATTCTGGATCGAGCGTTTCGTCGCAACTGGCCGCCGGCTGGTCGGTGACTGGGCCCAGCACAGGCGGGATGACGCATCTTCACCCGACGGCCGGGGCGAGGCGCCCTTCAGGGTATCGCTCCAACGCACATTCAACGTGGGCGGTTTCACGCCGGGAAGCCAATTGCGTCTTCGCATGCCGCTACCGCTGCCGGGCCCGTACGTTCGCGACGTGGAAACAGTGCCGCGGGTATCGGGCGATCTCAGGGCCGAGATCACGCTGAGCGCTGGCCGGATGGAAGTACGCCTCGCCGCCCCGGAGCAGCCCTTCATCGAGGTGGCTGCCGAGGTCTGCTTCCTGGCCTGTCCCCGGCCGGCCGGAAGTGTCGAACCGGCGGCCCGGCTCGATCCCGAGGATGCGGCAGTCTATCTACGACTGACCGACGGCCTGATCCGTATCACGCCCCGCATCCAGGCGCTGGCCCGTTTTCTGGCGGGCCCCGCGTGCGAGCCGGCGCAGATCGTCCGCGCGTTCTGGTCCTACATGATCGATGAGCTCAACTCCGGGATGGTTCACTACGATCAGGTCGATCCGGATGCACCCGGCGACTGGGTGCTGGAGTCGGGCTGGCACGACTGCCAGCTAGGGTCGGCGCTGTTCGTCGCGCTGTGCCGGGCGCGCGGGATACCTGCCCGGATCATCGGCGGCCATGTGCTGTACCGGCTCGCGCCGACCAATCATTACTGGGCGGAGGCGTGGATCGAAGGACGCGGCTGGCTGCCGTTCGATCTGCTGTGTTGGGATCTGTCGGCGGCGGGCCGCGATCGAGAGTGGCGCGACCATTTTGCCGGTAGCATCGACTATCGAATGGTCACGCAGTGTCTGCCCAAGGCTTTTACCGGCTCGATGAGCGTGCGGCTGCCGAGCGCCTGGCACATGCTCCAGGCCCGCGCCGGCGAGGGTGTCGAGATCGACATGATGGGGCTCGATGGCAGCCTTGCCTATCGGGACCGGGTGAGCGTGCACGCGGCGTGATGCGATGACCGGCCCTATGACGGGGCAGGCAACCTAAGCGGCGGCGTGGCCGATCAAAATCCCGGGATGCGGCGCTCGCGCAGTATCCGATGGACCTCGCGCCGCTGCGCCTCGAGCAGCTCGCCCGATGCATGGGCTCCGTCCGGACAGTGCTTGACGCCCAGCGCCACGGCCAGGGCATCCGAATCGATCATCGAGACGTTGGGCGTGCGCGTCAGGTCGCCGAGCATCAGGTTCGCCTCGGTGCTGATTACCGGCAGGGTCTGGTCGAACGCCTCGCCGAGCCACGAGTAGTTCGAAATGCGGTTCAGCGCACTGGAGGCCACCAGATTCTGCACCAGCAGCGCCGCTCCGGTGCGGGCCATCACCTCGGCCGCGAGTGCGCTGAGGTCCTGCTGCATGTTCGCCACCGTGCGCCGCACCGGCTCGAAATCGCGCCGCAGCCACTCCATCAGGCCCGGGCCGATATAGGGTCCAAAGCGAAAACCGTGTATCGCGATCAGCCAGCCGGTACGTCGATGCCGATAATGGGGGACCAACTCACTGCCCATTGACAGTGCGATCGCATCGGCGGGACCCTGCTGAACCAGGCCGCCGCGTGTCAACAATTCGCTGCCTTCGAGAATTGGGCAGCTGCCGACGCTTTCGCCGAGCAGGTGCAGCGCAAACAGCAGATCCTGCACCGCAGGCCAGCGACCCGCCAGCGTGCCGCTCGCGGCACCGGGCTCAAACGCCGGGAATGAGTGCAGGTCGAGCTGCGCCATGCGCTCGCCGAGCCACTCATGCACTGCAGCGGTGATGGCTTGGGCCTCGGCGGAAGTGCGGCGCAGATGCTGCAACAGCACTGCGGAGGAATGCACGCAGCGCTCATCCGCGACCGCAACAATCTGCGCCGGGCCGGGAGCCCGGGCAAACCAGGACAGGAATGCCATGTCCTCGCCCCGGAACACGCCAGTCTGCTCGCAGGTACCGAGCGAGAGCACGGTGCCGAAGCGTCCCGCGCCGTTGCCTTCCCAGAAGGCGCGGGCGCGCTCGTGCCAGCCAGCCAGCAGTCCGCCGCGCCCCTCGCCATTCTCGAACCCGCGGCGACCAGCCAGCACCATCGACATGAGTTCGCCGTTTCCGTCTGGTGCATCAATCGAGCCCACGGTCGTCCCCGCGTCCCATTCGGTGCTGCCTAGCAGGTCCTGATAGCCGCCCCGGGACAGGTCCGCCTGGTATTGGACCGTGCCTGCGGTGCGCGAGGCCAGCACCAGCTGCAGATCGTGCTGTTCCTCCGCCAGCGGCGGTGTCGGTGCGTCGCGCGGGCCGGACAGCCGCAGGTGACAGACCGCGACCGGCTCGCGTGCATCGACGTGGTCGCCTGAGCGGCGCAACCACTGCAGCCCGGAGCGCAGCAGGTTGAACGGACGCGCGCTGAGCATCGGCAGGCGAAGCTCGCTCATGGCTGGGCCCGCAGTGCGTCGAAGCAGCCGCGCTCCTCGAGAATTCGGACTACCTCCTCGGTCACCAGCCTCAAGCCTTCCGCCGTCAGATGCACCAGATCGACCTTGAGCCGGTCTGCCCCGGCGCAGGCGACGATGCGATCGACGTCGACGATCGAGAAGTCGAGCCGCGTTGCGAGCTCCGCCAGCCCCAGATTGAAGCGGCGCACGCGCAGGGCGAGCGAGTCCTGCGCACCGAGCCAGCAGTGCGGCTGCTCACCCGGAATTATCGGGGAGAGGTTGTAGACCAGCACCGGTGCGGCGAGCCGCTCGTGCACCGTGCTGATCAGTTGTTCCAAACGGCGCAGCGTCGGCTCGATGGCCGCCAGCCCGGCGTTCTCGCATTCGTGCTCGAGCCACGCGCGCGAAGCGCTGTCCCAGCTATCGAACTGCTCGGGCAGCAGCAGCCAGCCGTCGCGCCGGTGACGCACCAGGGTGTTGAGTACCGCGGATTGCAGCGACAGAATGACCGCATCGACCGGCGTGTCGAACAGCGCGCTCTGGTGCTGTCGAGCGATCGGATGCGCGCCCGAGGGCAAGCCACGCGCAATCTCCTCCGGGGGCGCCGGCAGGATCTCGCCGGGCAGGGGAAGCAGGTCGATGCGCGCGCAGGTCTCGTGCTTGACCTTGGCGACGATGCCGGGGTGGCGCACGCGCAGCACCTCATTGATGCCGTTCCATTGCACCACGCCATTGACGCGCGACCACAGCATCGAATCGCGCACATCGACGTTGCCGCGGGCAAAGATCCGCAGCGCGCGCGTGGACCGGCTCGCGGGCGCGCTCACGTCACAGGGTCCCCGGAGGGCGTGTGCTGGCGCAGCAGCGCATCCACCCCCTCGAGCGTCAACACGCGTTCTGCCGGCGCGATCCTGCGATCCGCCAGGCTGTGCCAGAAACGCAGCATGATCCGGGTCTCGAGCGGATGCCGGCGCGCAAAAATCTGCTGCCAGGGATCATCGCCAAGCAGCGGGTCGCGCCATCCCTCGCGATGCGTCATATGGACGGAGATCGCACCCTCCACTACAACAACGCGAGCGCCGCGGCGACACAATCGCAGCGCCAGTTCGCGGTGCTCATTGAGCGAGAGCGCCTCGTCGAAGCCGCCGACGGCCTCGAAGGCCGCGCGCGGCACCGAGAAATTATGCCCCGCGGCTGCCATCCACTCGGCCAGAGGCGCGGAATGTGCGCGCAACGCGCTCATCTCCAGCTCGTACAGCCGACGCGGCGCGGCGCCCGGATAGATCGACGACTCCGAGCGCTCGAGCCATCGATCGAAACTCTGCTCGGCGATCATCTGTTCAGTCACCAGCCGGGACGACAGATCACCCAGGCGGCGCACCAGGTCTTCTCTGCCGGGCCAGGGTTCTCCGGTGCGCGGATCGCGAAAGAAGCGCGTGCCACGCAGGTGGCGCTGTTCCCCGCGGCCGAGCCGGTCGGCATCAAGCGCAGCGTGGCGCTCGACCGCTTCGGGTGAGAGCAGCACATCGCCGTCGAGGAACAGCAGGCGCCGACCGCGCGCCACGGCGGCGCCCGTGTTGCGCGCCGCCGAGCGGCCCCGACTGCGCTCGTGCCGCAGCACACGCAGCGGTGGCGCCCCTGGTGGCACGTCGGTCGATGCCACGGCGGTCGCCGAGCCATCGTCGACCAGGATCAGTTCGGCATCCTCTTGCCAGTGCGCGCTCTGGCGGCCGAGCGCTGCCAGGCACAGCCGCAGTCGCGGTTGCTCGTCCCGGGTGATGACGATGACGCTGATGTGCATGTGCAGGGGCGTCTATGTCGACAGCGGATCAATCTGAATCGACACCGAGGTGGTGCGCAGCGCGCGTGTGGCGGGTCCGTCGAAGGCTTCATCCGGCATCGTCGTGGCGACGCCGAGCGATGTTGCGACCTCGATAACGTCGCCGCGCGCGACCCGCAGCAAGCGCAGGTACGCCCGCTCGGTGGCAATCAGCCGGAAGGAGAACATCGCCGGGCAATCCCGGGCGCTGGCCTCGTCGAGTTCGACATGCACTTCGACCACCGGCGTGCCCGGGGCGAGTGCATCACCCGCGCGCGCGATGACGCGCGATACGGTGCCGGCCCGCATGCCCTCACCGATGCGCGGCAGCGGCAGTGACAGGATCATGGGACTTCAGCCGGCATCAGCTCGTCCGGCAGTGCGTCCATCACCAGCGCCGCGAGTTCCTCCAATGCGAGCTCGGCCGCATGGCCGGAGCCGCCGAAACAGTCGGTAGTCAGCGGTTCGCCGCCCTCCTGTGCCAGCGGACGATCCAGGTCCAGCACGAAACATCCCGTTCGCTGCGACAGACGCGCGACTTCGAGGTTAGCGCGCCGGATCAGCTCGCGCAGCGGCGGGGGTCCCAGTGACGCTTGATGCAGCAATGGTTCGCGGACGTGGCGGAACGCAGTTGCGATGGCCACCGCCGTGCCGCGCTGCTGCAGCCGATCGATGATGGGCTCGAATGCCCGCGCTGCCTCGTGCGGTGAAAGCGCGGTCTGCGGTTCGCACTCAGCCTGCACATGGGCCGCTTCCTGCGGCGACCAGCGCTCGCGCAGACCCTGGTGCGCCAGGAACACTCCGCCATCGCGGTGCTTCAGCGCCGGTATAGCCACCACCGGTAGGAACGAGATGACAACCAGGCGATGCGGTTGTTCCAGCAGCGCGCGCGCGTCCAGATCCTCGAGCAGTCCGCGTCGGCGCAGCGTCTCGGGCTGCCCGGGAGCTTCCGCGTCCAGCCAGTCGGGCCGGGTGATCCAGGCGCGCAGCAGCTGCACCTGCCGATCAGGCAGGACCGACTCGATCGCCGGTTGCGCGTCGGCCAGCAAATGCGCCTCGGCATCGCCCTGAAGCAATAGGATGGAGGTGAGCGTCGACATCGATCCACAGTATTGAGCCTCGCGTGACTGCGTCAAGTTGGGAGCCGAAAAGCCGAACACCAGCGCGGTCCGGGCGGCATCAGGTTATGTCGAACGTCACCAGCAGGTCGTCGGCTGGCGCGTCGGCTGGCGCGTCGGCTTGCGCCGGCAGCGGCTCATCCGGGCCGTCGCTCAGCCATGCCACCACATTCCCGGGCTTCATCCACTCGCCTTCGCCATAGAAGCATCGGCGTAACGTGCCCGGCTGCGCCGCCGACACCAGCACCAGCGCCTTGTCGGTTTCGAACTCGAGCAGCGCATCGCCGATGCCGACCGCTTGGCCTTCGGCCTTTGACCACTGTAGCAGCCGCACTTCGATGGCATCCCCCAATTCCATGGGGATCATGAGTTTCCGGATCAAGCGTGCTCGCTAGGTGAGGGCGGATTCGCCGCCGCGGTGTCGGTTATCAGCCGGTGCGCCGCGCGCACGATGGCCGGCACGTCAGGGATCGTGAACGCCTCGAGGACGGGACTGGCCGCCACCGGCACGCGCCGCGCGCCCAGGCGCGCGATGCGCACAGTGGCAATACGCTCGCGCAGCCCGAACGCGAGTTCGGCACCCACGCCGCACACTACCTGACCCTCCTCGATCGAAAGTACATGGCCGGTGCGGCGTGCGGAGTTCGCGAGCGTATCCCAGTCGATCGGCCAGAGCGAGCGCAGGTCGATCACATCGGCCTCGATGCCCTCCGCGGAGAGCAGCTCGGCCGCTTGCAGTGCTAGTACGCTCATATACGAGTGCGCCACCAGCGTCAGGTGCCGGCCTTCGCGCCGCACGGCGGCGCTGCCCACCGGGATCAGCTCTTCGTAGTCAGGCACGACACCGCCGCGCGGGAACAGCTTCTTATGGTCGATGAACACCACCGGTCCCGGTGCGCGCAGCGCGGTCTTGAGCAGCCCATAGGCGTCGCCCGCGGTCGAGGGCGAGAGCACCGTGAGTCCCGGCACGTTCATCAGCCAGGATTCGATCGATTGCGCGTGCGTCGGTCCCTGGCCCTTGGCACCCGCCGTGGCCTTTACCACCATCGGGGCAGTCAGCTGGCCGGCGCTTTTGAAGCGCAGCTTCGCCGCATAGTTGACCAACGCGTCGAGGCCCAGCAGCAGGAAGTCCAGGTAGGTGATGAATACGAGCGGACGCAACCCGGCGGCGGCCGCGCCGGCGGCCATGCCTATGGTCACTGCCTCGGCCACCGGGGTATTGCGCACGCGCGACGGCCCGAATCGCTCGAACAGTCCACGCGTCTCTGCATACGAGCCACCGTGTGCGGCAATGTCCTGGCCGAGCAGGATCACGCGCGGTTCGCGCTCCATTTCTTCGGCCATGGCCCGGGCCAACGCCTCGCGGAAGAACAGCTTAGGCATCGAGCAATGCTGCCTCGGGATCGGGCCACGCGGCGTCCCGCGCGTAGCGCTCGGCTTCCGCGATTTCGGCGTCCACCTCGGCGCGCAGTTGCATCCACAGCGCGTCATTCAGGATTGTCTCGCGGCGCAGCCGCTGCTCGTTCAGTACCAGCGGATCCCGATCTCGCAGCTGTTCCAGTTCCGCCGGCGAGCGCTCCTCGCGTGTAAGGGTTGAATGCGTGGCCAGCCGCGCACAGCGCAGCTCCAGGAAGGACGCGCCGTGTCCGGCACGGGCGTTGGCTACCGCGTCCGCGGTGGCCAACGCCACCGCATCGACGTCGGTCCCGTCCACGGCGATGGCCGGGATGCGGAATGGACCGGCCAGATCGGTCAGGTGCGTTGCGGCGACGCTCGTGCGCACCGGCGTCGAGACCGCATAGCCATTGTTGATGCAGGCGAGCACCAGCGGCAGACGCCACAGCGCCGCGATGTTGAGCGTTTCATGCAATACTCCCGCGCCACACGCGCCGTCGCCGAAGACGCAGCACGTCACAGCGGTGCTAGCGAGCTGCTGCTGCGCGAGCGCCACGCCGGCCGCGACCGAGATGTTGCCGCCGACCACGCCGTGGGCGCCGAACAGGCCAACCGACGGCATCGACACATGCGCGCGCCCGGCCCGCCCCCGATTCGGGCCCCCATCCTTGCCGATCAGCTCCGCCAGCAGGCCGCCCGCGGGTACACCGCGCGCCAGTGCGATTGCAATGCTGCGACCACTGCAGAGCAGGGGATCCGTGCGATCGAGCGCGGCACAGATTCCCACGGCGATTGCTTCCTCACCGCGAGACAGCAGCTGGAAGCCGGGTTTGGGTTGCCGCATGAGCGCCGACTCGAAGCTGCGAAGGCGCAGCATCGACCTGAGCCGGCGCAGCCGTTCTACATAATCCTTCGCATCGCGTGGCAGAGAATCGGTGGCCCCGACCATTCAGTGTCTCCCAGTACGCGTACGAGATGTGCCATCCTTGGTCCCGATCATGGTAACAGACGACCCCTCAGCGACCGCAGCGTCCGAATCAGCCAAGACTTCCGGGCCGGCTGTCGGCGAGGCCGCGGATGCGATGCTGGCGCGTTTCGTGCTCACCAGCCCGGTGGCCCACAAGGCCGCCAGCCTGCTGCGCGAGGGCGCCGAGGTTGCAGTGGCATACACTGACATGGCCGGTGAGTGGCGCTTTTACGTCAATGCCGGCAATCCGGCGATCGAGAGCGGCAAGGCGCAGGACCCGGATTTCGAGCTGCGCCTTACTGCCGGTGCGGTGCGGTCGATCTGCTTGATGCCAGACGCCGACCTCGGAGATTTCGGTGTCGCCTTCTTCGAGCACATCGTTTCGCGGAACCCGGATCATAAAATCCGCGTACGCCCCTACAGCGGCGTGATCAAACTCACCCGCCGTGGCTGGCTCAGCCTGCTGGCGCGCGGCGGTCCGAAGCTGGCCATCTGGATGGCCAGGAAGGGGCTGCGCGGCTCCGGCGATGTGGTCGCAGCGCTGGCGCGATTGAAGGGCTCTCCCTAGGCATGTGATCACATGAGCACCCGCGCGATCGTGATCTGCCTCGACGGGGCCGATGGCCGGATGCTCGATCGCTACAGCGTCGATGGCTCACTGCGGAACCTGGCGGCCCTGCGCCGCAGAGGCGGTGCGCAGTCACTGTCGGCGCCTCTGGGCAGCACTGACGATGCGCTCTGGGCATCGTTTCAATACATGCTGCCGGTCGGTGAACATGGCCGATACCACTATGAAACGCCCCGGGAAGGCAATCGATTGGGCATGGCGCACGAACGGGAACAGCTCCCGGCATTCTGGGATGAGCTATCAGGCTCAGGTCTGCAGGTCGCCGTGCTGGACGTGCCTAAATGCCGGACACCTGGACCACTGAACGGCATCCAGATCGTCGACTGGCTGACACACGGAGAATATTTCTCGTCCCCGCGCAGCTTTCCGGCGCCCCTGATCGACGAGCTGGTGCAACGCTTTGGTGCCCGACCGGTCCACGAATGCGGTTATTTCCAATTGCAGATCGATAACCAGGAACCCGAAGACATCGTAGCCAAGATGATGACCGAGGTTTCGATGAAACGCGCCGCCGGACTGCACTATCTGGATTCCAAGGCATGGGATCTGTTCTGCATCGGATTCAGCCAGCTGCATTGCATCAACCACAAGTTCTGGAACTTCGATGAACTGCCGGCGTTCGAGGAATTGAGAACTCATCATCGTCCAATCTTTGAAATCCTCAACGCCATCGATGCAGCAATCGGCGCCCTGGTGTCCGCGGCAGGGCCGGCCGCCGAATGCATCGTGGTGGCTCCCACGGATTTTGAGCGCAATGGTTCCCTCGAGCATCTGATGCCCGAGGTCATCGCACGCATCAACGCGGCCTTGTTCGGCAAGCTCGGCGCGCAGCAGTCGTTGAAGTGGCCATGGAATCTCAGGCTGCGCAACAAGCTCATCGGACACGATCCCACGACATGGCCGTGCACCATGCTTCCCTATAATGAGAACTTCCTGGCGCTTCGAATCTCGGCGCGCGGGGAGCGCGCGCGCTTCAGAAGCGCTGCATCTGCGCTTCCTGACGAGGATCTGATCGATGCCGTTGAGAGTGAGTTCCTGGGGCTGCGTGACGACGCCGACGGGACGACCCTGGAATTCGCGACCAGCCGTCCTTCGCATGCCTCGGGGCGCTGTGCCCACAATCTTCCGGACCTGTTGATTCAGTACCCCAGCGGGCAATTCCCGAATGCCGTGCGCTCGCCGGGCATCGGCAGGGTCGAAATGCAAAGTCCGCCCTGGAGAAAGGGTAACCATCGAGATGGGGGTTTCGTCTTCGCCTCCGGGCCCCTGTCGAAAGAGCTCATCTCGAGCGTGCAGCTGATTTCAGAGATCGGTACCCTGGTCCAACGGGTCCTGACATCGCCGCGTCAATCGATCGGACACGGTTTGCCTCAGTCAGCCGCCGCTGGAAAGGGCGGAAGTTTGCCGACGTCACGCGGATCGTGCTGAATGATCACCAGCGCTTTCAGGTTGCGGGCGATCTGCTTGAAGCGGTCCAGTGAGGCGAGCGTATCCGCACGACTCGTGTTCCAGGTGGGCACCTGGTTGTTCTCGTAGTTCTCCCGGAAGTGAGTCAGATCGCCAGTGATTAGCACGTTGCCGGTCTTCCCAAGGCGAACCAGCAGGGAATGATGTCCAGGCGTATGACCGGGTGTGCTCAGCATGATCACCGTACCATCACCGAAGACGTCCTTGTCGCCGGTCAGCGCCTCTAACCTGCCACCTTGCGATAACCAGTGGGTAAAGGGCGCGCGCCAGTTCGAGGCCGTCGCTGCATCCATGCCACTGAGGGGATTGGCTGCGCTCAGTGCGTCCCAGTCGCCCTTGCCGATGAGCAGTTTCGACTGCGGGAACGCTCCGAGCTGTCCGGTGTGGTCCATGTGGTAGTGGCTGATGCCGACGTACGTGACGTCATCCGGCCGCAGCCTGAGCGCGCGCAGCTGGTCGATCAGACTCAGCTTGGGACTTGCGGCACCTTTTCCTAGCGGGTTTCCGGTGTCCCATAGCATGTAATCGGAGCCGTGCCGTATGAGGTAGCAGCTGTAAGTGAGCCTGAACTTGAAATCGGAGTACGCGTAGGTATCCGAAAAATTGGATACATCTTGGGCCGCTGGATCTTCCCCGCAGGCGAGCCGAGTGAGGGTGACCGTGGGCGCAGAGCGGGCAGAAGATGCCACCAGGCACGCGGCGATAGCCACGATCCAGGCTGAAGAATTGCGCACAGCCCCAACCATTCGAATGGACGCCATCCCCTGTGTCCCGGCTCGATCATGCCACGGCACGGGTAAGGACGGTCGGCATTGACGGTAGGTGACCTTGCGGCTCAACGGCGGTGTCAAAGCGTGCGCTCGCCGGGCGCAGAAGCCGGCTCTGGGCTCGGCTATTTGGCCGTACTGGCCCGTTCTCTGGTGCCGAATCTGGTGGCAAATCCGGGGTTTTGAGAGGGACACGTGGGGATCAGAATCCGAGTTGTTGCAATAAGTTGCTGATCTGACTGGGGCATTCTACGGGGTGGCCCAGTGGCATCGTGGGCGCACGCCCGAGGGCCTGTAAGCGGTGAAGAAGTGAAACTCATCGTCGTTGGCGTTCGCCTCACCCCAGCCCCGCTGATCGCAGTAACCGTATCGTGCTGCGCTCATTACGATTGAAACGAAGCGCGAACGGCACGAAATGACGGGGAAGACCGCGTCCCGCACATTCTTCTTGCCCCCGGCAGAGCCGCCCGCCGGACTGGCACAGCAATCAGGCGACGCAAGCCTTTGGGCCCCAGCGCGTTTTCGAGTCGGAACAATGTCAGGCATTGTGATTTACGAGGATGATGATCTCATGCGCGCTCTGCTCACGGAGTGGCTGAGCCAGGCAGGTTATCGGGTGCGCAAGGCCGTGCGGCACGGGCTGCAGCGCGGAGGCACCGAGGATCTCGTGATCGCCAGTATTTACATACCCAAACAAGCGGGAGGCCAGCTGCTGCGCGAGGTTCAAGCCGCTCATCCGGGCACGCCGCTGATCGCGATCTCGGGGCAGTTTCGTGCCGGTCTTTCGGCGGCGGGCGCAACCGCGCAGATGCTCGGCGTCCAGCGGGTGCTTGCAAAGCCACTGACCCGAGCCGATCTTCTAGAGGCGGTGCGCGCTATAATTGGTGCACCGCGTTGAGTGCGCGAACGCACTGTATGTCCCCAACAGACGATTCGCCCCCTCCCGGAGACCGCGCAACCCGCTTCAGGCGCCTGCGGTTTGCGGCGGTGGTGCTCGGCGTTATCGTCATTCTCGCGTTTGCGGCTTCGTCCGCATACGACGCGTGGCGCGCGCATCAAACTTTGCTCGCCGCTACCGAGCGCGAGCTCGACAACGTGGCCAACGCGCTCGCCGAGCAAACCGCGTGGACCTGGCAGGGCATCGATCTTCTGCTGCGCGATACGGCGGCGTGGTATCAAACCGATGGCCGCAAGATCGCGCCGGAGCGTCTGGACGAAGCTCTTGCGAACCGCATGGCCGGCGTGCGGCAGGTGCGCCTGCTCGCGATCGCGGATACGCAGGGCATACAGCGTTACCGCTCGCGCGAATCCTCGCAAGCCAATGTTGACGTGTCTGACCGCTCGTACTTCATTGCCCAGCGCGACGGGACCGCGACCGGACTATTCATGAGCGAAACGCTGGTGACGCGTTCCGAGAACCGCACCGCGCTTGAGCTTTCGCGCCGGCTGCAGGATTCCGCAGGTGTATTTGCAGGTGTCGTGACGGCAACGGTCGACCTCGATGATCTCGAGCGGTTCTATGGAGCCGTGAACCTCGGTGCGGGCAGCGCGATCTATCTTCTGCGCGAGGACGGCACGCTGCTCGTGCGTAACCCGCCGACGCCGAGTGCGGTCGGGCAGAAATTCCTGCCGCTCGTCGCCGCGCCGACTACGCCGATTAAGCGACTCTCAAACCCCGCCGACGGTGAGCGGGACTTCATCGCGGTAGCACGTGTGAGAGACGCGCCGCTGTATATTACTCTTACCCGCGAAGAGGCTGTCGCGTTGCAGCCGTGGCGCGACGAGACCACCCGGCTCGGTCTGCGCACCCTCATCGTCACAATGTTGGGAGTCTTAGGCATCGCAGGTCTGTTGGGCCAATTACGGCGAGTCGAGGCCGGCGAGCGCGCACTGCATGAAAGCGAGGAGCGCTATGCACTCGCGATGGAAGGAGCCAATGAGGGGTATTGGGACTGGGACATCGCGACGGACCGCCTATTCCTCTCGTCGAAGGCGAAAACGTGGGCGGGGCTGAGCGGCGACAGGGACATCACCACTCGCACCGCATGGTCAGCGCAAATCGTCATTCATCCTGATGACAGACCGCGCGTCGAGGCCGCGCTGACGGACCACCTTGAGGGACGTGCTCCGCGCTATGAGTGCGAATACCGTATCCATCAACCCGACGGCCAGTGGCGCTGGTTGTTCGTACGTGGTCGTTGTCTGCGTGACTCGACCGGCAAGCCGTATCGAATCGTCGGCTCGACGAGTGACGTCACCGCTGAAAAGCAGGCACAAACCGACAAGGAACATCTGGAGGCGCAACTGCGGCAGTCGCAGAAGATGGAGGCAATCGGCACGCTGGCCGGCGGCATTGCCCACGATTTCAACAACATCCTCGGCGCGATCCTGGGGTACGGCGAGCTTGCGCAGCAGCATGCCTCTGCCGGCAGCGCCATGCGGCGCTACCTCGACAATGTCATGCATGCTGCGGAGCGCGCGAAGACGCTTGTTGACCGCATTCTGGGCTTCAGTCGCAGCGGACTGGGTGAGCACGTCCGGGTGAACGTTCAAGCTGTGGTCGAGGAAACCCTCGAGCTGCTCGCGGCCTCGCTGCCGGCCGGCATTCGCCTCGAGAAAGCGTTAGAAGGTGGTGACGGGGCAGTGATGGGAGATGCGACGCATCTGCATCAGGTGGCGATGAATCTGTGCACCAACGCACTTCATGCAATGGAGGGTGGTGGCGTGCTCAGCGTAGTTCTCGAGCATGTCCAGTTGAGCGAGCAGCGCTCGCTTTCACGGGGCGCTCTGTCCCCGGGGGCGTATCTGCGGCTTGCCGTCAGCGACACAGGTACCGGTATCCCGGCCGCTGTCCTGGAGCGGATCTTTGATCCGTTTTTCACCACCAAGGGCATCGGCGAAGGCACCGGCCTCGGTCTGTCGCTCGTGCACGGAATCGTTTCCGAGCTTGGGGGTGCCATTAACGTAGTTACGAAAGCCGGAGAAGGCACCAAGTTTGAGATCTGGCTGCCGGTCGCCGGCGAAGCGGCAAGGCCTTTGGTTGAAGCCACTCGCGAGCTGCCACACGGACGCGGCGAAGTAGTGATGATCGTGGACGATGAGCGCCCGCTGGTGGCGCTCGCGAAAGAAATGCTGACCCAGCTCGGCTACGAGCCCGTGGGATTCGAATCGAGCAGCGAGGCGCTGCAGGCGTTTCGGGCCGAGCCGCGGGGCTTCGATCTCGTGCTCACCGATGAAGCGATGCCGGATATGGTCGGTACGGAGCTGGCGCAGGAAATCCGGCAGATTCAACCTAGGTTGCCTATTATCCTGATGAGCGGTCACGGGGGTGCGCAGCTCGCGCAGACAGCGGCAGCCGTCGGTGCACAAGAGGTGCTGCGCAAGCCGCTTCAGGCCCGCGACCTTGCCGAGTCCCTTGCCCGAGTGCTGGGAGCGGCTTACCGAAGCGGGTCAACTGGAACGTAGCGGGCAGTACGTCGATACTGGCGCAAATCGGGTCCGTGCCTTTCGCGCTGGATGGCGCGGGTCACGGGCGAGGGAGGTTGCAGGTATGCCAGAAACAATTCAACCGCACATCCTGGTGGTGGACGATGACCCACAGATCCGTGCGCTGTTGGAAGAGTATCTGACGGATAACCAGCTGCGCGTCAGTGTGGTGGCGGGCGGCCAGCACATGTCGCAGATTCTCGCCGATGAGGCGATCGATCTCGTCATCCTCGACTTGCGCCTTGCCGGCGAAGACGGCATGGCCATCGCGCGGACCCTGCGCGACAGTTCAGCGATTCCCATAGTCATGCTCACCGGGGTGCGCGACGAAGCCGACCGCGTCATGGGACTGGAGCTCGGGGCTGACGACTACCTGACGAAGCCTTTCAGTCCGCGCGAGCTTCTGGCCCGCATTCGCACGGTGTTGCGACGCACGAAAGGGGCGGCGCTGTCGCAAGCACGCGAGCGAAAGGTTCGCGCCTACCGGTTCGCCGAATTCGAGCTCAACCTACGAACGCGGCGCCTCAAGCAGATCGACGGACGATCCATCGATTTGACGAATGGCGAGTTCAACTTACTCGCCGCGCTGCTTGCCGCTCCCCAGCGGGTCCTCACGCGAGACCAGCTCCTCGAGGGGAGTCGCGTGCACGACAACGAGGTCTATGACCGATCAATCGACGTTCAGGTGGCCCGGCTCCGCCCTAAGATTGAAGTCGATCCGTCGCATCCCCAGTTCATCGTCACGGAACGCGGGGTAGGCTATACATTCAACTGTGCGGTCGAGGTCCTGTATTGAACGTATAGCCGCGTTGCCGGGAGCATTGCCGCTGTAACGGCGGTCGAACGCCTGAAAAACAACCCGAAATGTTTACTTGTCAGGCTTCCTCCCTACAACCGGCGGCATCGCGCCGCCGGACGGAGAAGCGACATGACATATATGAACGTGAAGTCGGGCTCACCGGTGCCGACTGCACCCGCGGTCGATTATCCTTCCTTTGACTCGTCACCAAGTTCCGCGACCGGGGCACCGCCGACGTTTGCTCGGCTGAGTACGGCAGAGGCTCGAGGGGCTGCGAATGATGACGCAGCGGCGAGTCCGAATGCGATTCGCAATCCACTCTGGATCGTCGTGATCGGGATGGCTTGCCTGTTCGGCGTCATGGCGCTTGTCACTTCGCTGGGCTGATCGAGTCCGCGACACAGCAGCCGTTTCCCATCACGGAGCTGCCTTAGTTGCAGCAGGTCGAACTGGGCTGCGTCACGTGCGCTCCCAAGAAATAAACTTCATCGACCGCGGAAACTCGCAGTGACTACCAGGGCGACTGCCAGTTCCGGCAGTCGCCTTCCACGCCGAAGAGTCGCAAACGGCCTGCCGACCTTTCGATCATGCCGCGGTTGCATTTGAAATACCCGGACGACCCGCGGAAATCTTCGTGCATGACCTGCCGCGCAATCTGCCAGACATCGAGGAATTCAGGCTGCAACCCGCAAGCAATGCGGCGTCTACCGGTTACATCCGTTTGCCAATGAGGAGCACGTCACCCATGCAACAGTCAGCTCAGACTCAGATGCACCAAGGCGATACCGAGATCGTCAACATTTCAGGCACGAAATTACGTGTCTCGCGTGTGGCGCTCGGAACCTGGGCCATGGGTGGCTGGATGTGGGGTGGAACCGACGAGCGCGCAGCGGTCGCCACCATCCGGGCCGCTCTGGACCAGGGCATCAACCTGATCGATACCGCGCCGGCATACGGGTTTGGTGTGTCGGAAGGTATTGTCGGGCAGGCACTTGGGGTTGGCGGTCTACGAGCACAGGCTGTGATTGCCACCAAGGTCGGTCTGGAATGGCGCGATGGCAAGGTCTATCGCAACGCGAGCCGCGCTCGAATCATGCAAGAGATCGATGATTCCCTACGCCGGCTGCGTACCGACTATATCGATATTTACCAGGTGCATTGGCCTGACCCGCTCGTACCGGTCGAGGAGACTGCCGAGGCTATGCGCACGCTGTACGATCAGGGCAAGATCCGCGCCATCGGTGTCAGCAATTTCTCAGTGGCGCAGATGGAGCGCTTCCGCGGCGTTGCACCTCTGCACGTTCTGCAGGCTCCATACAACCTTTTCGAGCGGGCTATCGAAGCACAGATTCTTCCCTACTGCCGCACAAACAACATCGTGACGTTCGGCTATGGCGCGCTCTGTCGAGGCTTACTGAGCGGGCGCATGCGGCCGGAAACCACTTTCCAGGGTGATGACCTGCGGCGCATAGATCCAAAGTTCCAGCCGCCCCGATTCGGCCAGTATCTCGACGCCGTGAGGCGGCTCGACGAGCTCGCGCGCCGCAGCTTTCACCGGCGCGTGATCCATCTGGCAGTGCGCTGGATGCTCGACCAGGGTATCAGCGTTGCGCTTTGGGGTGCCCGTCACCCAGATCAAGTGCAAGCGGCAGTCGGTGTTGCAGACTGGTCGCTCGATCGTGCAGACCGCGAGCTGATCGATCGTATCCTGAACACGACGATTCTCGATCCTGTGGGTCCTGAGTTCATGGCCCCGCTGCAGCGCGCCGCCTGATAGCGCACAAATACGGAGAGGATTCTATGAAACTCGGATTTATCGGACTCGGCCACATGGGTGCGGCCATTGTGCGGCTCCTGGCCCAGGGCGGCAGCAATCTGGATTGGTTCGCCATCGGGGCGCTGGCGACGCAGGATGCCGGTGATCGTCGATCCGTCCCCAAATCGTCGAATTCGATTTCCAACTGAGCGGCCTGCCCACGTGCTCGCCATAGTTCGCATCGCACTGAGCCGGCCCTACACCTTCGTGGTGTCGGCCCTTCTCATTCTCCTCCTCGGCGCGTTCGCCGCACTGCGCATGCCGGTGGATATTTTTCCGAGCATCAACATCCCTATCATCGCCGTGGCCTTTCAATACCAGGGCTTGCCGCCCGACCAGATGGCGGGGCGCATCATCACCCCATTCGAGCGTGCGCTGACGACGACGGTCAACGACATTGAACACTTCGAGGCGAATTCCTATACCACCTTCGGCATCGTCAAGATCTTCTTTCACCCATCGGTGAATATCGCCACCGCCAACGCGCAGGTCACCGCGATTTCGCAGACCCTGCTCAAGCAGATGCCGGTGGGCACGACGCCGCCGCTGGTCCTCAATTACAGCGCCTCGACAGTACCGATCATTCAGCTCGCGCTCTCGGGTAGCGGGTTGACCGAGCAGAATCTCGCGGATCTCGGGCTTAACTTCGTGCGTCCGCGCCTGATCACCGTACAGGGCGCGGGCATCCCCTGGCCGTTCGGCGGCAGGACGCCACAGGTAATGTTCGACCTCGATAGCGCCGCTTTGCAGTCGCGCGGCCTCACCGGACTCGACGTCGCCAACGCGTTGGCCGAGCAGAATCTCATTACCCCGGTCGGCACGGAAAAAATCGGCGGCTACGAATACAACGTCAACCTCAACAGCGCACCTTCGAACATCCCGGAACTGGGCGACCTGCCGATCAAGAACGTGGGCGGCGCGATGGTGTACATGCACGACGTTGCCCAGGTGCACAACGGCAGTGCTGTGCAGACCAATATCGTCCACGTTGATGGCAATCGCTCGGTGCTGCTCAGTGTGTTCAAAAACGGGAGCACCTCGACGCTCGACATCGTCAGCGGCATCAGGAAGATGTTGGCAATCATCAAGCCTTCGCTCCCGGACGCACTCGACATCAAGCCGATCGGAGATCAGTCGATATTCGTGCGCGCTGCGATCTCGGGGGTGGTGCGCGAGGGAGTGATCGCCGCGGCTCTGACCAGCCTCATGATCCTTATGTTTCTCGGCAGCGCCCGCTCGACGTTGATCGTGACCACCTCGATTCCATTATCGATCCTCGGCGCAATCGGGGCGTTGTATGCGATCGGCGAAACACTCAACATCATGACGTTGGGGGGGCTCGCGCTCGCCGTGGGCATACTCGTGGACGAGGCGACGGTGACGATTGAGAGCATCAATTATCACCTCGAACAAGGCAAAGACGTGGAAAGGGCGATCCTCGATGGGGCCTCGCAGATCGTGGTTCCGGCGTTCGTGTCGCTGCTGTGTATCTGCATCGTGTTCATTCCAATGTTCTTCCTTAGCGGTGTGGCGCGCTTCCTGTTCGTGCCGATGGCCGAGGCCGTGATGTTTGCGATGGTCTTCTCGTTCCTGCTCTCGCGCACACTGGTGCCAACGATGGCGAAGTATCTGCTGCGCAAACACGTCGCGCCCACAACAGCACACAATGATGCCGCCGAGCCGCTGCCCTCGAGGAATCCGCTGGTGCGCTTGCAGCACGGCTTCGAGGCACGCTTCGCGCGGCTGCGCGGCGGATATCATACGCTGCTGGCGCTCGCCATCGAGCATCGCGGCCGGTTCCTTGCGGGCTTTCTCGGCTTCATCGGTGTCTCGATGCTGCTGGCGCCATTTCTCGGTCGCGATTTCTTTCCGCAAGTCGACGGCGGGCAGATGCTGCTGCATGTACGCGCGCCGGTCGGCATGCGAATCGAAGAAACCGCGGCGCGGTTCGCCGATGTGGAGAATGCCATTCGCGAGGTGATCCCGCCGACAGAGGTGGCGGCGGTGGCGGACAATATCGGCACTTATGTTTCGGGGATCAATACGATCTATAACAATACGGGCACGATTGGTGAGTCGGACGGAGACATCCAGATTTCGCTCAACCCGGGGCACGCACCGACTGCGAGTTACGTCAATCTTCTGCGCCAGCGGTTACCGCGACGCTTCCCAGGCATGACCTTTTCGTTTCTGCCGGCCGATATCGTTAGCCAGATCCTCAATTTCGGCGCCCCGGCGCCGATAGATCTGCAGGTCCGCGGCAATGATCTTGGCGCGGACTACGCCTACGCCAACAAGCTGCTGGGGCAGGTGCGCCATGTCACGGGGGTTGCCGACGCGCGCATCCAGCAGTCCGCCGCGTTGCCGACGATCGATGTCAACCTCGACCGCACGCGCGCCCGATACACCGGCGTGACCGCGGCTGACGTTACCAATAGCCTGGTCGTCAACCTGGCCAGTTCCATTCAGGTTGCGCCGACCTACTGGCTCAACGAGAAGAATGGCGTCACATATCCGATCGCCATGCAGACGCCGCAATATCAGATCGACACGCTGGCGGAGCTGCGCAATCTGCCAATCAACGCCAGCGGAGCGCCAACCACGGTGCTCGGTGGCATTGCGAACATCCGCCGTAACCAAGGCAACGCGGTGGTCTCGCAGTACGACATCGCCCCAACGGTGGAGATTTACGCGACGACCCAGGGGCGCGATCTGGGCGGGGTCTCGGGCGACATCCAGAGGATCGTCACCCAGAACGACAAGGACAAGCCGAAAGGCTCTATCGTCGCTCTTGTCGGCCAGACCGCGACCATGAACAGCGCCTACTCCGGGTTGCTGCTGGGTCTGATGGGCGCGATCGTGCTGGTCTATTTCCTGATCGTGATCAACTTCCAGTCCTGGAGCGATCCGTTCGTAATAATCACCGCGCTGCCGGCGGCGATCGCGGGCATCATCTGGATGCTGTTTGCGACACATACCACGTTATCGGTGCCGGCGCTTACGGGCGCGATCATGTGCATGGGGGTGGCGACCGCTAACAGCGTGCTGGTGATCAGTTTCGCGCGCGAGAAGCTCAATGAGCTTGGCGATGCGACGCAAGCTGCGCTCGAGGCCGGATTCGTGCGCCTACGGCCGGTAGTGATGACAGCGCTGGCGATGGTGATCGGCATGCTGCCGATGGCGTTGGGCCTGGGCGAGGGTGGGGAGCAGAACGCGCCGCTCGGCCGTGCCGTGATCGGCGGTCTGATCTTCGCAACTGTCTCCACGCTGTTCTTCGTTCCCGTGGTTTTCAGTTTTATTCACCGCAACTTTGCCCGAAGGGCGGCTCCGCAAGCCGACCTGAATTCAGGAGATGCACATGCCTCAGTCTGATCGCGACACCGATCGCGCCATTCTGCGCCGGATGCGCTGGGTCGGCGGCGCGTTCGTGTGCCTCGCCGTGGTCGTTGTCGCCCATGGTATGGTCTCGCGAGCTGCGCAAAACTCGCGCCTGCACGCGTTGACCGAAGCCGAGGCCGTGCCGACCGTGGCCATCGTGGCGCCAACCGATGCGCAGGATCATGCAGGGCTGGACTTGCCCGGACGCCTGGAAGCCTATATTCGAGCGCCTATTTACGCGCGCGTGCCGGGCTACCTGAAGAGCTGGAAGCATGACATTGGCGACAAGGTGAAGGCCGGCGACGTGCTGGCCGAAATCGATACACCCGATCTCGACCAGCAGCTCAGGCAGGCGCGCGCGGATCTGAGCGTAGCGGAGGCCAATGCGAGACTCGCGCAGATCAGCGCCCAGCGCTGGCAGTCGCTGGCCGGCACCGATGCTGTCGCCATGCAGGACGTTGACCAGCGCACCTTCACCCTGAATGCCAATCTCGCCCAGGTCAAGGCGGCGCAGGCAAACGTTGACCGCCTGGTCGCCGAGGAGGGTTTCAAACACCTGATCGCGCCGTTCGACGGCATCGTCACCGCGCGCGAAACCGACATCGGCGCGCTGATCAACGTCGGGGCCGCCGGCGGAGCGGAGATGTTCGTGGTCTCCGATACCAGCAAGCTGCGCGTCTATGTCAATGTGCCGCAGAACGATGTGCCCAGCGTTCCAGCGGGCACCAAAGCGACGATTCGCGTGCCCGAACACCCCGAGCAGACTTATAGCGGAACGGTCGAGGCTTCGGCGCAGGCGGTCAACGCGAGCAGTGGCACGACGCTGATGCAGCTCATCGTCGACAATAGCGCCGGTAAGATGATGCCAGGCGACTACGCCAGCATCCACCTGCAAATTGCCGACGTCAGCGGGGTGCTCCGTGTGCCGTCGAGTGCGCTGATTTTCGACGCCAAGGGCCTCTCCATCGCCACCGTGGACGCCAACGACCGTGTACTGGTCAAGCCGGTGTCGATCGAACGCGACCTGGGTGCGGTAGTCGAGATCTCATCTGGCCTCTCGCCGAATGACCGTGTCATCGGAAATCCGCCCGATGGAATCGGCACGGGCGCGATGGTGCACCTCGCCGGTGCGACGCCGGTCGACGCAGACGCTAGCCAGGGAAAGCATAAAAATGACAAGGCTTGACGCTATATCCTGCTCGGGGGCGGTCCTGACGCTGCTGCTCGGCGGCTGCTCTCTCGCGCCACCGCTCAAAACCCCAGACATTCCAACCGCGCTCGCCTACAAGGAAATCGGACCGTGGACCCAGGCGCAGCCGGCCGACCGCTTAGCGCGCGACAGCTGGTGGACGCTCTACGACAGCGCGGAGCTCGATGAGTTGCAGAAAAGGTTAATCGCCGGGAACCCAACACTGGCCGCCGCGTTGGCCAATTACGCACAGGCGCGAGCGCTCAGCGACCAGGCACGCGCGGGGCTGTTTCCAACGCTGGGTGTCGGCGCCGGCGTCGAGCGCGCCCGTGAATCGGTCAACGATCCGCTCAGGGGCCCGACCACACCGACCTACTACAACGCCAACACGGTAGGCGGCAGCGTCAGCTACGAGCTCGACCTGTGGGGGCAGATTCGTAATGAGGTCGCCGCGGGCGAGGCCAATGCCGCCGCCGCCGCCGCGGATCTGGAGAATGCTCGCCTCTCACTGATCGCGCAGCTGGTCGACGATTACGTGCAGCTGCGCAGCCTCGACCGTGACAGCGCGATCCTCGAGCAGACCGTGACAGCCTATACACGCGCGCTCAGCCTCACCAGACAGCGCCACGATGCCGGCATCGCCCCCGGCCTCGACGTCTCGCAAGCACAGACCCAGCTCAATGTCGCGCGGTCCCAGGCGGCACAAACCCTCGCTCAGCGCGCGCTGATGGAACATGCCATTGCGGCGCTGCTCGGCGTGTCGGCCTCGACGTTCTCGATCGATGCGGAGGTGATCACGATCGAGCTTCCGCAGATTCCCGGCGGTGTCCCGAGCACCTTGCTGGAGCGTCGACCGGATATCGCCGCCGCGCAGCGGCGCATGATTGCGGCCAATGCAAATATTGGGGTCGCGCGCGCAGCGTATTTTCCCTCGCTCACACTCGGCGCTCAGGGGGGATTTCAGAGCAATGCGTTCTCGAACTGGCTGAGTGCGCCGAGCTCCTTCTGGGCGATCGGTCCGAACGCCCTGCTCAGCGTGTTTGACGGCGGATTGCGCCGGGCGCAAGTCGCTCGGGCGCGCGCCGAGTTCGACGCGTCGGCCGCCAACTATCGCAACACAGTCGTCACGGCGTTTCAGCAAGTAGAGGACAGCCTCGCCACACTCAACCACTACCACGACGCCGCGCTGGAGGAGAAGGCCGCGGTCGACGCGGCGCAGCGCACTCTGGATTTATCCATGACCCTCTACGTCAAGGGTGCGACTGACTATCTCAACGTAGTCACCGCCCAAACCGCCGTGCTGCAGACCCAACTGGAGGCGCTCAATCTCGACACTCTGCAGCTGCGTTCCAGCGTCGACCTGATCCGTGCGCTTGGTGGGGGCTGGAAGGATTCCGCGCAGGCACAGAATGGCCACGCCGTAGCGATGAATCAGCACCAATACCCGTAGGCAAAGTCCGGCTCAGCGGGTCGAGCGCCTCGGTCCGTCGTCAGGCCGGCGGCCGGCGCTTCTCATGCTCACGGATTGGTGGGCTTGGCGGCCATGTCGCCGGAAATGAGATGGGTAAGTTTCTGGGCCGCAAAAGGTGTCGCGAAGCAAGTGCTTGAGTCCCCTCGGTGGATTCGCTCACTTCGAGTAATCTTCTGGGCACTGACTTTATCTATATTTTTCCGCTTGTTAGTTGCCTACCGGCCGAAAGACCGCGAAGATCTTGACGACAGCCAATTCGCGGCATCCATTGCGTTGACCATCGCTGGTGGCGTAAACGCCGTCCTTCTCAGAAACAAACACCGGCTATTCATCAAATTGCTCGTGACGACCAAGAGGTTTTGTTTTAATCTTTTGGAAAACGGCGTCAGAATGAAACTCGAGAGCTGAAGCCGACCCCAGAATCGTCGGCGCAAGCCTAGTTCAGATGGCGGCAAAACATGCGGCCGACTGGAAAAGTCACATACTGCACGTGCCTGCCGCGCTTACGTATCTTCGCGGCCCTGCCTGCAGTGTGCCTCCTTGTCTCTTGCAGAAACGCGGGCGTACTCGATCCGCAGGGTCCCATTTCATTTGCCGAACGGCTGATCCTGCTCAATGCCACCGCCATCATGCTCGTCGTCGTGCTGCCGGTGATCGTGCTCACGCTTGCCTTTGCGTGGTGGTATCGCGCGTCAAACGCTCGCGCCACCTACCGACCCGATTGGTCTTATTCCGGGCCTATCGAACTGGTCACCTGGTCGATACCGGCAATGACCGTGATCCTGCTGGCGGCCGTCGGGTGGATCGGCTCACATGCGCTGGATCCCGCGCGCAAGTTGCAATCAGATGCCAGACCGCTTCGAATTGAAGTCGTGTCGCTGGACTGGAAATGGCTGTTCATTTATCCGGATCACCAGATTGCGGCCGTCAATCAGATCGTCATTCCAACCAGGACTCCGGTCGAGTTCATACTCACCTCGGCGAGCGTGATGAATTCCTTCTTCGTGCCCCAGCTCGGCACTCAGATCTACACCATGCCCGGCATGACCACGCGCGTGAACCTGCTGGCCGACCGCCCCGGCGACTACCCGGGTCTATCCGCAAATTTCAGCGGTGACGGCTTTTCGGATATGCGGTTCCTGGTGCACGCCGTGTCTGCCTCTGAATTCGAGATCTGGCTCGCGCATACGCGGGGGGAGGGGCCGACGCTGGACGCCGACGCTTATTCGCGGCTCGTACCCGCTGGCAGCGGCACGGAAGTCCGGACTTACGGAAGCGTAGAGCCGGACCTTTTCGAACGGATTGTACATCCGACTGCACAGTTGGCCGCTGCGCCTCACGCGGAGGACTAGATGTTCGGCAAACTCAACTGGGACGCTATCCCCTTCAATGAGCCGATACCGATGGCGGCATCCCTGTTCATTGTCGTGGGCGTACTTGGCGTTCTAGGCTTGGTTAGTTGGAAGGGCTGGTGGCCTTATTTGTGGCGCGAATGGCTGACGAGCGTAGACCATAAACGCATCGGCGTGATGTATGTTCTGCTGGCCTTGGTGCTGCTGCTGCGCGGCTTCATCGATGCGATCATGATGCGATCGCAACTCGCCATCGCTGCGGGCGGTGCCCAAGGTTACCTGCCCCCCGAGCACTACGACCAGATTTTCTCCGCTCACGGCACGATCATGATCTTTTTCATGGCAATGCCGTTCATGATCGGGCTCATGAACTTCGTCGTGCCACTGCAGCTGGGCGTGCGCGACGTGGCCTTCCCGGTGCTCAATGCAATCAGCTTCTGGCTTACCGCCTCGGGCGCGTTGCTGGTAAATATCTCGCTCGTGGTGGGCGAGTTCGCACGCACTGGCTGGCTTGCTTACCCACCGCTCTCGGAGCTGCAATTCTCGCCCGGCGTCGGCGTCGACTATTATCTGTGGGCGCTGCAGATCTCGGGCATCGGGACACTGCTGGCCGGCATCAATATGGTCACGACCATACTCAAGCTGCGCGCGCCCGGGATGACATACATGCGCATGCCGGTATTCTGTTGGACGGCACTGTGCTCTAGCATGTTGATCGTCGCCGCCTTCCCGATCCTGACCGCCACCTTCGGCATGCTGCTGCTCGATCGTTACGTCGGCATGCACTTCTTCACCAATGACGGCGGCGGCAACTGCATGCTGTACGTCAATCTGATTTGGGCCTGGGGCCATCCGGAGGTTTACATCCTGGTCCTTCCAGCCTTTGGCATCTTCTCCGAGGTGATCGCCGCTTTTTCGGGCAAGCAACTGTTTGGTTATCGTTCCATGGTGGTGGCGACACTGGCGATCTGTGTGCTGTCCTTCATGGTCTGGCTGCATCACTTCTTCACCATGGGTGCCGGCGCGGACGTGAATGCCGTGTTCGGCATCATGTCAATGATCATTGCCATCCCAACCGGCGTGAAGCTGTTCAACTGGCTGTTCACGCTCTACCGCGGCCGCATTCGCTTTGAGGTGCCCGTGCTCTGGGCCATTGGCTTCATGGTGACCTTCGCCGTCGGTGGGATGACCGGTGTACTGATGGCAGTGCCGCCGGCGGACTTCGTGTTGCACAACAGCCTGTTTCTGGTAGCTCACTTCCACAACGTCATCATCGGCGCCGTGCTCTTCGGCGCGATGGCGGGCTACAACTATTGGTTTCCGAAGGCGTTCGGCTTTACGCTCGACAAGCGTCTTGGCGCGCTGAGCTTCTGGTGCTGGCTGATCGGATTCTATCTGGCCTTCATGCCGCTTTACGTCCTTGGACTGTTCGGCATGACGCGGCGTATGCAGCATTACGCCGATACGAGCTGGCAACCCTATCTGATCGTCGCGGAAGTCGGGGCGATCGTCATCCTCGGTGGCATCGTCGCGACGATCGCGCAGCTCGTGGTCAGCATCCGTACGCGCGCGAGCCATCGCGACCTTGCCGGCGACCCCTGGGGCGGCAGGACCCTCGAATGGTCCACCACCTCCCCGCCGCCGGCCTACAACTTCGCCGTCTTGCCCCAGGTCGAGTCGCTGGATGCTTTCTGGGCGATGAAACAACATGGGCCAGTGGTTGCCGCAGAGCGCTACGACGCGATCGAAGTCCCTAGGAACAGCGCCAACGGCTTCGTGACGGCATTCTTTGCCGTGGTCACCGGTTTTGCCATGATTTGGCACATCTGGTGGTTGGCGATCCTCGGCGTGACAAGCGCCGTTCTGACACTGCTCGCCTTTGGCTGGATCGAACGCGCCGCGGGCGAGGTGTCGGGCGAACAATTGGCCGAGGCCGAACGCGCCCGGCTGCGCCCGATGGAGCCCGCATGAGCGCACCCGCAGTCACTGCTAGTTTCCCCGGGGCGGCGTCAACGACGGTAACCACAACAGAACGCAGTGGGAGGGGACCCGCGCCGGTGCGAATCGTGGTCGCCTATGGGTTTTGGATTTTCCTGCTGAGCGACATCATCATGTTCTCGGCACTGTTCGCAACCTACGCGGTTCTTTCCGGACAAACCGCCGGCGGACCTTCCGGGCGCGACCTGTTCGAGTTACGGCGTGTCGGCGTCCAAACGCTTTGCCTGCTGTTCTCGAGTTACGCCTGCGGCCTTGGGATCGTGGCCATCGAGCGGCGCCGCATGCGCGCCTTCTATGTGAGCTGCGCGGTCACCTTTGTGCTGGGCGCCATGTTCCTGGGTCTGGAAATCAGCGAATTCGCCGGCATGGTCGCGCGCGGCGCCGGGCCATCGCGCAGCGCCTTCCTGTCGTCCTTTTTCTCCCTTGTCGGTCTGCACGGCGTTCACGTCACCGCCGGGCTGCTGTGGCTGTCTTTCATGGTGGCGCAAACTGCCGCAAAGGGCCCGCGGGACTTCGTACGCCGCCGGCTGCTCTGTTTCAGCCTGTTCTGGCACGCACTCGACATCATTTGGGTGGCGCTGATGACCTTGGTCTACTTAATGGGAGCGCGATGATGGAAGCAGGCATGGAGCAGCAATCAGCCTCGACCGATCAGGCGCCTGGCGGTGATGACAGCGAGGCCTCCGGCAGTGTTGCAACCTACACCGCGGGGCTCGCCTTCGCACTGCTGCTGACCGCCGCATCCTTCATCGTCGCGCAAACCCACCTGCTTTGGGCTCCGGGCATCCCGGCCGGACTTGCCGTGCTCGCCATCGCTCAGATGGGAGTGCACTTGGTATTCTTCCTGCACATCGGTACCGGCCCGGATAACACCAACAACGTTCTTGCGCTGGCCTTTGGCGTCCTGATTGTGACGCTCGTGGTCAGTGGCTCGCTCTGGATAATGGCCAATCTCAACGCAAATATGATACCGCCATCGGCCATTATGGAAATGCAGCGGTAGGGGATTCCTATGAGTCCACTCGGGTCGGCGGCGGATGGGATCGCGGCGACCAGACAGAGTTTAATTCAAGGTGTCGTCGACCTCGAGATCCGCTGCCGCCATCTACGGGCTGCGGCGCTTACCATGAGAGGCGAAATCACGTGGTAACACGAGGCGTTGCCTCTGTGAGCACGAAGAAGCTGTCGGCATGGGATATTGTGCATTCGGTCGCCATGGCGCTCGCCTGCCTAATCTCCTATACACTCATGACAAGGTTGCTGAATGTTGCGATCGAAGGACATGACGACCTCCTGGGTGGAATGTGGGCGGCGGTGGCTACGGCCTTTGTGTTTCGTGACTCACGACAGAACAGCCTCTCCGCGGGTGTGGGGCGTCTGATCGCCACCGCTGTCAGCTTCGCGCTTTGTCTACCTTATCTGTGGTTCATACGGGCTAACGTTGCGGGGATGGGCATACTTCTCGCTGCGGGAACGCTCGTGATGGTGCTGCTCGATCGTCGCGAGGACATTATTACGACGGCGATTACCACGATTGTCGTCATGGTTGTCGCTGTGCTAAGCCCCGCAGATGCGTGGAAGCAGCCGCTGCTGCGTCTCTTCGATACTTTGGTTGGTATCCTGATAGGCGTGGGAGGAAAGTGGATTGCCTCGTTTGCTTTCTACCGAGCGAAGGGCGAGCCCATTCGGTGACCGAGCCGGCATTCAATTTCTAGCAAAGTTGAGCCATGAGCATTCCAAAGCTTGATTGGAACAGAATCCTCGAGTTCGCATGGCGGATTCTCGTGTTCGTCGTCGCCATTGGGATCATCATTGTCGTATCGACGAATTGGACGCGCTGGGAGGGTGGCACAGGGTGGCAGAGGACGAACGATGCGTACCTGCAGGCGGATTTGACACCCATATCCGCGAAGGTTGCCGGCTACGTGCGCGAGCTCCCGATACAGGACTACGAACGTGTGCGCAAAGGGCAGGTACTGGCCCAACTGATAGAGGATGATTACCGCGCGGCCGTGGCGCAGGCTGAAGCGGGCGTTGCAACTGCGATGGCGCAAGCCCAGGCGTTGAGGGCGCAACGCGAACTGCAGCTCGCGAATGTCGAGGCGGCACGTGCCGTAGTGGTATCCACCATCGCGTCTTTCGAGCAGAGTGACCGCGACCTTGCGAGGCAGCGCCGTCTTCTGGAGACGGGTTCTTCGTCCACCGAGGCGAGCGAGAAGCTCTCCACCGCACACACTCAACTCGAAGCGCAACTGCTGCAGAGCCGGGCGCAGGCACTTGCCGCCGAGCGCCAACTCACGGTACTTGAAGCGCAGCTGTTACAGAGTGAGGCGGCTATCGCTGCCCAGCGCGCAGCACTGGATGCCGCCAAGCTCAATCTTGGCTACACGACGATCACGGCGCCCCAGGACGGGGTGATCGGACAGCGACAGGTGAAACCCGGACAGTTGGTCGGTGTGGGCAGTCAGATCACGACGCTGACGCCTTTGCCGCAGGTGTGGGTGATCGCAAACTATAAGGAAACGCAGCTGACACACATGGCGGTCGGACAGGCGGCGGAAATCACCGTGGACACCTTTCCGGGACACACGCTACATGGACATTTGCTGGCATTCGCTCCGGCATCGGGCGCCGAGTTTGCGCTGCTGCCGCCCGACAATGCGACCGGCAATTTCACCAAAGTGGTGCAGCGCATTGCGGTGAAGATTGCAATCGACGATGCGGACGGTCTGGCTGAGCGACTGGTGCCCGGAATGTCGGTCGAAGCCCGGGTCGATGCCCGAGCAGGGCGGCGCTAATGAACGTGACCGCTGCCGCGCCTGGTCCTGGCCTATCCGCGCCGACATTGCCCTCGCCGCCGACTTCCATTCCGTGGCTGGGGCTCGTCGCGGTGCTCATGGGTACATTCATATCGACATTGAACGGGCGGCTCTCGACGTTCGGTCTTGCCGACATCCGCGGCGCCGTGGGCGCCGGATTTGACGAGGGGGCGTGGATCACCACGGCGCAAACCGTCGCACAGATGTTCATCACGCTCGCGGCCATCTGGATGGGTGCGGCCTACGGCTCTCGGCGAGTATTGATCGGTGCCTCCATCGCATTTGCCCTCATTTCGTTGCTGACCCCGTACTCGGCGAACTTGCCCATGCTATTGACGATGCAGTTTCTGGGTGGACTGGCCTCGGGCTGCTTCATACCGCTCACCTTGAGCTTCATATTGCTGAACATGCCTCCAAAGTATTGGGCTTTCGGCATCGCGCTTTATGCACTCAATCTCGAGCTATCGCTCAACATATCCGCCTCTCTTGAGGGCTGGTACGTGGAGCACCATTCCTGGCGATGGATCTTCTGGCAGAACGTGCCCCTCGCCCTGATCATGTCGCTGTGTCTGCGACGTGGTATGGCCATCAAACCGATCACCATACGTCCCCCGCCCGATGTGTTCGCCCTGCTGGCGGGCGGCTCCGGACTGGCGTTGATCTATGCGGCCCTCGACCAGGGTAATCGCCTCGACTGGCTCAACTCTGGAGTCGTGTGGGGATTGCTATTGGCCGGAGCTTTGGTGCTCGTGGCGTTTTTGTTCCACGAGTCGCGCACCGCTCGTCCGCTGTTGAACCTCAAAGTCATCTTCGGCGCGCCCATGCCGGGTCTCTTTCTCTTGATCGCGTTCCTTCGACTCACGATCCTCGCTACGGCCTATTTGATCCCGCTGTTTTTGGGCTCGGTGCGCGGCTATCGCGCCCTGGAGGTCGGTCAAACACTGATCTGGATCGCAGTACCACAGCTCATTTTTTGTCCGCTGGCGGCCTTGATGCTGCGCCGATCGGACGCCAGGCTCGTGGCGTCGATCGGTTTCATATTCATCGGCGTTGCCTGTCTGATGGTCGCCTACAACCTGACTCCCATCTGGGGCTCGGAGCAGTTTCTACCCTCCCAGCTCCTGCAGTCCATCGGACAGAGCTTTGCGCTGTCCGGCGTTGTATTCTTCGGAGTTCTGCACTTGAAGCCCCAGGATGCGCTCACGTTTGGCGCAGTGCTGCAAACAGCCCGGCTCATGGGAGGGGAGATCGGCACGGCATTCGTCACCACTTTGGCTCGAGTGCGCGGACAGGTGGCCTCGAACCTGATCGGCCAGCACGTACAGCTGGGCGATGCTCGAGTCATCCAGCGCGTGAGCGCATATGGCGCCGCAACGACTCGAGTCATAGACCCGATCGGCGCGGTCAACCGGGGCGAGCAGGTGTTGGGGAATGTCGTTCGCGCCGCTGCGACCACCCAGGCGGTCATCGATGGGTTTGTCGCGATCGCCGCTCTTACGGCACTAGCGTTGCTGTTCGTGGTGCTGAGAAGTGCTGCTCCGCAGGGACCGGCATCCCCCCCGCTTCTGTTTCGTCCCCGGGGAGCGGATCCGTCATGAGCCGATCGCAGCGGACCGCGGCGAGCATTGTGATCGTTGTGATCGTTCTGGCCTCGCTCACCGCGTGCCGCGTGGGACCCAACTACCGCGCGCCGACGCTGCCGTTGGGTGCAGACACGCCGCTGACGTCTGTGAACACCGCGGCGGAAGTACCGGCGCCGCCGCCGGATGCGTGGTGGAAACTCTACGATGACTCACGGCTCGACGCGCTGGTACAGGAGGCGCTTAGCGCGAACCGCACGCTCGCGGCGGCTGATGCGAATTTCGCCGCGGCTCGCGCAGTAGTGTCGGTGGCGCAAGTCAATCGATACCCGTCGACGGCGGCGTTCGCGGGCGGTCTGTACGGGCGCGATGCCGTCACGGATGAGATCCTGGAGCTCGGCGGACATCGCCCGCAGACGATCTGGCTCCTTGAGGACCTGGTTCAAGTCGCATACGAGGTGGATCTGTTCGGTCGCGTGCACCGCCTGATTGAAGCGGCGAATGCCAACGCGGAATCGGTCGCCGCGGCACGCGACAGCGTGCGGGTCGTGGTGGCTGCGGAAACCGCGCGCGCCTATGCTGCAGTCTGCGCACTCGGAGAAGAACTCGACGTTGCACGTCACTCCCTTGCGGTCGTGTCCCGCGAGGCCGATATCACCGTACGGCGCCATGAAGCTGGAGCGAATTCCGATTACGATGTCACGCGGGCCCAAGCGTTGGTGGCACAGGTCCGAGCGAGTATTCCGGAACTCGAGGGCCAACGGCGAGGGGCACTCTTCGAGCTGACCGCGCTTCTCGGCCGCACTCCAGTCCAGGCACCTAACGATCTGGAGGGGTGTGTGACGCCGCCGCGCCTCGTCGCGCTCATCCCGGTGGGTGATGGGTCGGCGCTCATCAAGCGCCGCCCGGATGTGCGGCAGGCTGAACGGCGACTGGCGGGCGCGACCGCCGATATCGGCGTGGCGACGGCCGACTTGTACCCCACTATCCGCTTGGTCGGATTGTACGGTGGCGCGGCGACAGAAGTGCCGCAGCTCAACACCAATATTGGTCGCACTTGGGGCATCGGCCCTACGATCAGCTGGGCATTCCCCAATATGGCCGGACCGCGCGCGCGGGTACGGCAAGCCAAGGCCGAGCAAGCGGCTGCGCTGGCGTCGTTCGATTCCGTGGTGCTCACAGCGCTCAAAGAGACCGAACAGGCGCTCACCGCGTACAACGCGGGGCTCGAAAATCGGGAGTCGCTCGGCGACGCGCGGGACAAGGTGGACGCAGCCTATGGCATGGCGCACGATCAATTCCTCGCCGGCTCATTAAGCGCCCTCGAGCTGCTCACCACGGAACAATCGTTGGTCGCAATCGACGCGGCCGTTGCGGCATCCGATGCCACGTTGGTTCAAGACCAGATCGCTGTGTTCAAAGCACTGGGCGGCGGTTGGCGCAGCGATAGCCAAGGCGCCCCCTGAAGGCGATATGACGACTAAAATTTTGCGGTTTGATCTCCTCACCGCGAACTCTTAGTCGCAGGCCGTTCCGTTGGACCGCCTCGAGGTGGGCGCCACGCGCTATGGTGCAGACGTCATTGCCGGCAAGCGCAAGCTCGACCGCGAGGTAACCACCAATGGATCCGGCACCGTACACACAAACCTTCATGCCATCTTTCTTCCAGACCAAAGCGGTCTTTATTTGCAGATACGCTCAGATCGTCGGTATCACGTTCAGGGCGACAAATTTACTGTCAATTTCATTTTCCAGGGCATGAATTTCAAATGAAATACCTGGACATCCGTGGCTGGGCAACACGGTGCCCTTACTGCGCGCCTCCACGCAAAGCTTCGATACTCTCGAGCATGATGTCGAGATCGCTCGAGCGGGAGCGGCATTTCGGTTGAAACATCTGCGAGGACTGTCGAAATCCCCTCGTAACGACCGTCGCGCGGAATAGATCGCGCAATCTGCAAAGTCGAGGTCAGCCATGAATCATTCCGTCGCACAGGAAGCCACCTTTAACCTTTCTGACGGTGCCTCAGTCCAGGCAATGGAAACTTAGGAGTCTGTCAATGTTAGCGCAAAAGCAATTCGGCAATGTTGTTTCATCCGGCGACCTGCACGGCGAGCGGCTGCGCAGAGCCATTGGTCACAGCCGCGCACCGGGCCTGCTACACCGCGGATTCATCGGCGCGGGCGGGGTACTGCTGATAGCCGCCTTTGGCACCGACTACATCTATTACGCGACGGCGCTCTGGCAGTGGGCAAACTTCTCCGCCTGGCTCATCACGGTTGGCCTGATCGTCATGCTCGTCGCCGTCATCTTAATGCTGATCGACTTCGCGACAGGGCGCGCCGGCCGGCTCAACCCAGGTTCCTTCGTCATGGTTACCGCTGCCGCCCTGCTGTCTCTGATCAACGCGTTCGTGCATAGCCGCGACGCATGGACCTCCGTAGTACCGCAAGGGATCTTGCTGTCCGCGGTGTCCACCATCCTGTTACTCATCGCCGGCGCGCGAGGATGGAGCCTCGCTACGGGCCGCGCAACCGGAGACCGCCCATGAAAACGACATCTCTTCGTCCGATTGCCGCACTGATCTCGTTCGTCGCGCTTGCGGCGTGCAGCTCGAGGGGCGGCGACCCGGCCCGGCAATACGGCCCGACCCCTTACCTGCCCGAACCGCACGCGTATCTACTGCCGCCCATGAGCGTTCCGAACGCGATCGGTTGGAAGGCGGGCGAGATGCCAGCGGTGTCCGCAGGCCTCAAGGTCGAGGCGCTCGCGACGGGGCTCGAGCACCCGCGTACTCTCTATACGCTGCCCAACGGCGATATCCTGGTCGTCGAGAGCAACGGCCCGGGCACCGAGGCCTATCGGCCCAAGGATTTCATCGCCGGACAGGTGAAGGCGCGGGCCGGGGCCGCCGAAAAGGGTGGCAATCGCATCACTTTGCTACGCGACGCCGACCGCGATGGCAAACCCGAGCTCAGGACGGTCTTCATCGATCATCTCTACTCGCCCTATGGAATTGTGCTCGTTGGTAACACGCTGTACGTCGCCAATACCGACGCTATCCTCGCCTTCAATTATGTGCCGGGGATGACGCGGATCACATCGCCTGGCGTGAAGCTCGCCGACCTTCCAGCAGGGCGGCTCGACCATCACTGGACGAAGTCGATGACCGCGAGCGCTGACGGTTCGAAGCTCTACGTCGGCGTGGGCTCAAACAGCAACATCACCGAAAACGGCATGGACGTGGAGGAGGGCCGTGCCGCCATTTACGAGGTCGACCGGTTGACCGGCGCCAAGCGCATCTTCGCTTCCGGCACGCGCAATCCGACCAGCGTGGCGTTCGAGCCGCAGACGCGTCAGTTGTTCGCCGTGGTTAACGAGCGCGACGAGATCGGCCCCGATCTCGTCCCCGATTATTTAACTTCGATCCGGCAGGGTGGTTTCTACGGCTGGCCTTACAGCTATTGGGGAAGTCATGTTGACGTTCGAGTCCACCCTCAGCGTCCGGACCTCGTCGCTCAAGCGATCGAGCCCGACTATGCTTTAAGTTCCCACGTCGCCCCGCTCAGCCTGCTGTTCAGCGAAGGTCAGCACCTGTCGTCGGCCTTCGCTAACGGCGCCTTCATCAGTGAGCACGGCAGTTGGGACCGCAGCCCCTTGAACGGCTACCAGGTGATTTTCGTATCTTTCGTGAACGGCCGACCGGTTGGCAAACCAACCGCGGTGGTCACCGGCTTCCTCGGGAAGGACAACGAGACGGTTCACGGACGGCCCGTGGGCCTCGCGCTGGACAGGACCGGGGCTCTGCTGGTCGCAGACGATGTTGGAAATACCGTATGGCGCGTGAGCGCAACGCAGTCAGGAACCTAAACCCGGACAGTTTGACGACTACAGAGGAATGCCATGACCAAGTATCTTCACACCATAGTCCGCGTCGCCGACCCCGAAGCGAGGATGTGCTTGTTTGAGCTGATCGGTATGAATGTGGTTCGGCGTATGGAGAACGAAAGGGCCGCTATACGCTCATTCTCCCGGCGGCTGAGGAGGATATAGGAGCGCCGGGCGAGATTGGCCAAGACCCACGCTATGACGGGAAAATACACGAGAACGACCGTGAATACATTTCCATGGGCGATGGCCTTGGCGACCACTCAGATAGTCGGAGCGCACGCCGCCGATACAGCAAGCAAGAAACCCGTCTTGCTTACCACGGAAGTCGCGCCAGCAGGCATGACGGCCGAACAAGCAGGCGCCAAACACGAGGTGCTGTACGCAAACGTGTGGGCAGACGATAAGGGGGCGACGCATGTCAGCCGATGCGTATTGAAGGGGCTCGATCTGGAATCGTTCGCAGCGCCCGCGTCGCCTTACTATTTCGGGCTTGCTCCAGAAGAAGTGCAGAGCGTGGTGTTCTCCGTCCTTCCCAAGGGTTGGTATGGCGATTGGCATCATGCGCCGGGTCCGCAATGGGTGATTACGCTGTCGGGTGCCTGGGAGGTTCAGACGGCTGACGGGTCAACCCTGCGTCAAGGGCCCGGCGAGTTCCAGTTCAATTCGGACGAGTCAGCCTACGCCAGCACGCCCGGCGCGCACGTCGGTCATACCGCAAAGCAGCTGGGTGACGTGCCGAATGTTCGGGTCATCATCACGCTGAAGAAGAACCCGCTGCAGACGTATGCCAATAGAGCGTGCGTTCTCTAGGCTGCGTCGCTCGGCGCTCCCGCTCACGCGCCAGGCGTATGCGGCGGGCAACGCCGGATATGTACAGGTGCTGGATGCGCAGCGGCCGCACGAGGAGGCACTGGGTGAGGTTCAGGCGAATAGCCAGTGGTACGATGATGCGGTGGAGCTGCTGCTTACCGCCGGCGGGCGCGTCGACAACTCGCACAGCGACCAGCGGTGACCAGCGGTGACGTTTCAGTCTTGCCCTGGGTTGCGCGCAGTCGGCCGAGCCGGCAGCGAGCATCGGGCTGCCGGCAATCAGCGTTCTGTGCAGTTCACATCGAGTTCAGCATCGGCGTAGAGCATCCACCAGGGATGGGGCGTCAGGCGATTCGAATTTTAAGTCTCTCATAGCCAGAATTTCATTCGTCACGGAGTCGGAAGCTCCTGCAAGAGCGGGGAAACAATCCGGGCGCAATCTGAGATCTGTGACGAGGATTGGGTCCCGCCATCACTGGTTTCGTTTGCAGCGCAAGGAGTAGGGCAGATGAAGTATAGGAAACTGGGGAATACCGGACTCATCGTGAGCGAAGTGGCGCTCGGTACGATGCAGTTCGGCGGCAAGATGAACATGGGCAACCTCGGTCAGGAGGACACAACGCGGATGGTGAAGCTGGCCCTGGACAGGGGCATCAACTTCATTGATACCGCGGACGTGTACAGCCTTGGGGAGAGCGAAACTCTGGTGGGTAATGCCCTGAAGGGCGTGAGGTCGGAAATCGTCCTGGCCACCAAGGTCCGGCTGCCCATGAGCGATAATCTCAATCGAAGCGGCGCGACCCGGGTGAACATCATGCGCGAAGTGGAGGGTAGTCTCCAACGGCTGCAGACCGATTACATCGATCTCTACCAGGTGCATGGCTGGGACAGCAACACGCCACTGGAGGAGACAGTGCGGACGCTCGATGATGTTGTGCGCCAGGGGAAGGTGCGCTATGTCGGGCTCTCCAACTTCATGTCATGGCAGGCGGCCACCGCGGTTATGCTGCAGGAGCGGCTGGGGTTGGAAAAATACGTGACGGCGCAGATGCACTACAGTCTCGTCGGCCGAGGTCTCGAATACGAGTTCCAGTCGTTCGCCGAGTACTACAACATCGGTGTCCTGGTTTGGAGCCCGCTTGCTGGCGGCTTCCTCTCGGGGAAGTACAGCCGTACCAATCCCGCGCCTGCCGGCACGCGCTTCGCGGAGGCCGGTTCCTTCGTGCCCTTCGACAAGGAGATGGGCTACCGTGTCGTGGAAGTGCTGAAGGAGGTGGCTGGCCGGCATGGCGCAAGCCCGGCGCGTGTGGCGCTATCGTGGGTGCTGGGCCGGTCGGCCGTCAGCAGCGTGATCGTAGCTGCCCGAAAGGCTGAGCAACTGGAAGACAACATCGGTGCCGTAGACCTTCGGCTTTCCGAGGAGGACATCCGGCTCCTGGACGCGGCGTCGGACCCGGGGGTTCCGTACCCGAAGTGGATGGTTCTTCAGCTCGACACCGCGGAAGACCCACGTTCAAAGGCGCTGTATCCCGAGCGCTACGTAGATGGCGGTCCCTGGAAGGATCGGCGCGGGACCCGGTGGTCCGGCTAAGAGCGCTTTATTGCCCGCGACAACGACCTTGAGACAGGTGTAATAACGTAAAGCCACCGAGCGAGCGGGAGCTGTGAAAACAAGCGTACTCGCTCAGTGCCCGCCAAGGGACAACTAGACATGAATGCGATCACATCGGAAAAAACCACACTCGGATTTGTCGGCATCGGCTACATGGGTCGGCCGATTGCGCAGAGGTTGCTTGCATCCGGCTTCAAGCTGGTCGCTTATGACCGGCACCGCAACAAGGCGGAGGAGCTCATTCAATGCGGCGGCAAGGTCGCGGAGAGCGTGGCTGAGCTTTCCTCCAGCTGCGACGTCGTGTTGTCGTGCCTTGCGAGCGATGAAGCTGTTCTTCAAGTTTATGGAGGAGCAGATGGCGTGTTCGCCCACGCGCGACAGGGTGCACTGATTATCGATCTGAGCACAGTGAATCCGAAGACTTCGCAGGAACTCTCGAGACTGGGCTCCGAGCGTGGAATTCAGGTCCTCGACGTGACCATGTCGGGGAGTACACCGGTCGCCGAGCAAGGGGCGCTGACCCTGTTCGGGGGCGGGGACCAGGGATGCTTCGCCGCCGCAGAGTCGATCTTTAGAGCGATCGCCCGAAAATATTTTTATCTGGGGCCCAGCGGTTCCGGAGCAACCATGAAGCTCGTCGTGAACAGCCTGTTGGGAATCGGGATGCAGGCCATTGCCGAGGCCGTTGCACTTGGTGAGAAGGCTGGACTCGATCGCAACCGTTTGCTGGGCGTTCTTGCAGAAACTGCGGTGGTCGCTCCTGCACACGTAGGCAAGTTGGGAAGAGCGGTAAAGAACGACTATAGCCCGCAATTTCCCCTTCGGCTGATGAACAAGGATTTTGGACTCATTCTCAACCTTGCAGCTGCGATCGGCGCGGAGATGCCCGCGACACGAGCGGCTTTCCAGATCAATGCGGCACAATCGGCGCCAGGCCAGGAGCAAGATTTTTCGGCCGTGATTCTGGAGATGGAAAAGCGAGCTCATTTGGGTTCCGGGGACAATGGGCGCACTCGCGTCGGAATCGCTTCAACGGAAAAGTAGGCCTAGTCGAATGAAATTCACCCCCTTTGCACTGGCTCGTCGAGAGGCATGAAAAGCTTTGTTACGGGAAGCTGGCAAAGCGAAAGTGGCTTCGCACCGGCGCCTGCGGCTCTGCATAAATCATTTTGTCGCGATTGGAGGGCGGAGAGGGCTGACAGCTCTTTGATCAACGGCGGCTCGAAATAAAGGGCCGGTAATCACATGCCGAAATCGCTCACTGGCAACGTCGCGATTGTAGGGGGGTCACTCGCCGGACTGGCCGCTGCAATTGGTCTCGCTCGACGAGGGCTACCTGTTAACGTCTACGAACAGTATACCGGCGAGGAGCGAGGCGGAAGCGGGCTTGGCGTCGAGCGTGCCCTCATTACCGGCACGACGGGTGTCGACGCAAGTGTGGACGGCCTTGCGCGTGCGCTTCCTGTAGTTAACGAGGGTTATCGCGACACATCGACGTGGCTGGCCATCTATCGATGGCTTCGGGAAGTCGCCGACGCGACAGCTGGACTGACCGTGCACGAGTCCGCGCGGGTCGATCTCATTTCATCTGACGAACGTGCAGCCTACCTCTCCGGTCCACGCGTCAAGGCATCGGCCGACGTGATCATTGGAGCGGATGGCTATCGCAGCGTGGTTCGAAGAGCGGTTTGGCCGGCACGGCCGTTTGCTCCCTACGGCGGCTTCCTCATTTGGCGTGCGTTGGTCGAGGAATCATGGCTTCCCGCACGGCTTCTTGATCAGAAGTCGCTCGGCGGCGGGCGCTCGCCGCACCCAGAAACGGCACGTCTGGTCGTATACCGGGTCCCAGGTCCAAACGGTGAAACCTCTCGGGGGAAGCGCTCCATAACGCTCGCTTGGTACGACGCAAGCCGGACGCAGTGGCTACGCGACCGAGGCTATCTCGCCGGCGAAGAAGTATTGGGGAGCGTTCCTCCTACCGCTATCGACGACGAAATGCGCGCTGAGCTGCTGGCGCTTGCGGCAACGCGCTGGCATGGGGCCGCTCGGGAGATCATTACCTCCGCGATCGAACGCGGGGTTATCTTTGGAACGCCGCTGGCGGAGTACTTACCTGAACGGCTCGTGGCTGGCCGACTCGGTATCGTGGGCGACGCCGCGCACGTGGCGTCACCGATGGTGGGAGCCGGCTTTTCATCGGGCCTTCTCGACGGGGCGGCCTTTATTGACGCCGTCAGCAGATCCGGGGGCACTGCTGCAGAAGCAGCTACCCGAGCCCTCCAGCGTTACAACGAGATTCGCCTGAAACCCAACCAAACCCGGGTGCTCGAGAGCCTCGCCACAACGCGAGAGCTGCTGCTTTCGACTCGGTCGCGATGATGCCTTCTCGTCCGGACTGAATGCGTGATTCGGCTGGATCGGCAGGCAACACCTCGACGGGCTTTTCAGAACTTGAACAGCACTGCCAGCAGCCCTGCCACGATGCCCATTACCAACACGACCAGCGATATCACCGCCAACGCGCGAATCGAAAACACTTTTCCCGCCATGGCGAGTGACGGCAGGCTGACGGGTGGCAGAGTCATCATCAGCGCCGCGGCAGGCCCCGCTCCCACGCCCAAAGCCAGCATGGCCTGCACGATGGGCACTTCCCCCGCGGTGGGGATGACGAACAGCAGTCCAACCGCCGACATCAGGGCAATCCATCCCAGATCGTTGCCGAGCGCGGGACCTGCCACCGGAAACAGCCACGCACGGGTGGCACCCAGAATCAGCACCAGCACCAGGTATTCCGGGATGAGCCCGATCACCAGCCGTGCAAATCGGGTGAACCAGCCCTTGATCGAAGGGCTTTCAGGCGCGGATTCGGCGACTGCCCGACTCAGCTGCGTGCGCAGCGCCGCGATGTCACCCGGTCGGGACAGTCGGCTGATCAGATACCCGGTGCCGAATACCAGCGGTATGCCCAGCCCCAGTCGCAGCGCCGACCATTTCCAGCCCAGTACGAATCCCATGAATACCAGAGCCGCCGGATTCAGGACGGTGTTACCCAGCCAGAAGGCGGTCGCTGCGGCTGCCGAGGCGTTTGCGCGTCGCAATCCGATCACCACCGGCGCCGCGCAACAGGTGCACATCATGCCGGGAATCGCCAACAGGCCGCCCAGCGCCACGCTGCGAAAACTCGCCTGCCCGAGCACCCGGGCAATCCATGCTCGGGGCGCAAACTCCTGCAGCGCGGACCCCAGCAGTAGTCCCAGAACCATCGCCTGCCAGATGGCCTTTCCATAGGCGAGCGCGTAGTCGACCGCCGCCTGCCACGACGGCGCCGGCGCCTGCGCGGCGGTGCCCATCAGCATCGATTTGCCGATGGAGTAGTTGGCCGAAGCGAGGAATGCCTTGTGGTAGTACGGCATCCACTTCACGTAGAAAAGACCCACGATCGCGACGATCAGCAGGATCGTGATGCGCGTGGCCGGGGTCAATCGCCTTTCGTAGAGAGGCACCGCTGCCGCGTGTTCACTCAATCTGTATCTCCCCACTGCCGGCGACCATGCTGCCGATGACCGATGCCTGAGTAAATCCAAACCGCTCGAAGATCCCTTGCACGACAGGCAATGCTTCCGGGTCGCAGGCAACCAGCAGGCCGCCGGAGGTCTGCGGATCGGTCAGAATTGTCTGCCGCGAGGCGCTCATGGGACTGAGCGCTCGTACCTGCCTGCCATACGACAGCCAGTTTCGGTTCGAGGCACCGGTCGCAATTCCGGATTCTGCGAGCGCCAATACTCCAGGCAACAGCGGCACTCTGCCAGCCTCGATGAGCGCGCCCAGACTGCTGCCCCGGCACATCTCGAGCATATGGCCCAGCAATCCAAAACCGGTCACATCCGTCATCGCGTGCACGCCGGCGAGATTCGCAAGCTGCATCCCCGGCAGATTGAGCTGCGTCGTGGTGTCGATCATGACGCGGTAGCCGGCGTCGTCCAATAGATCCTTCTTGAACGCCGCGGACAAAATACCGACGCCGAGCGGCTTACCCAGGACCAGCAGATCGCCATTCTGTGCACGACTGTTGCGTTTGATTTTCTGCGGGTCGATCACGCCGGTGACGGCGAGTCCATATATGGGTTCTACGGAATCGATGCTATGGCCACCCGCAATGGGAATGCCGGCTTGTGCGCACACCGACTCGCCGCCGCGCAGGATGTCGCGAATGCAGTCGTGCGGCAGCGCATTGATCGGCATGCCGACGATCGCCAACGCCAGCAGTGGACGCGCACCCATGGCGTAGATGTCAGATAGGGCATTGGTGGCCGCAATACGCCCGAAGTCGAATGGATCATCGACGATCGGCATGAAGAAATCGGTGGTCGCGACGATGGCCTGCTCGTCGTTCAGGCGATACACGGCGGCATCGTCGGCAGTATCCGCGCCCACCAGCAGATCGGCGTAGGGCGCGCCCGGCAACGCGCCCTGCAGCAGACCGGCCAGAACGCCTGGGGAAATCTTGCAACCGCAGCCGCCGCCGTGCGAGAGCGACGTCAATCGGGGCCGCCGTTGCGATGATGGCTGCGCGCTCATTGAACCTCGCCTCGCCGGATGGCGGAAGGTAGCAGGAGTCGAACCTACCGGGAAACGATTGCCGTCCCCCACCGGGTTTGAAGCCCGGCCGCACCACCGGATGCGCATGCCTTCCGTTGCCGCCGTCAGCGCGTCGCGATGCTTAGGTCAAGTTATTCGCTTCACGCCAGCTGCTGTCGGCACGCAGCACCCGTCCCCGGGGGGTGCGTCGAGTATAGCCAACGCGGTCGAAGAACTCCAAAACCTGGATGGTGCGTTTTCGGCCCAGTCCGATCGAATCA
>Ga0302326_10001523_pt1 | contig 58835 bp, 47 predicted proteins | sample Palsa_T0_3_FD_202264 | JGI IMG/M metagenome (GOLD analysis project Ga0302326, IMG submission 202264) | Peat permafrost microbial communities from Stordalen Mire near Abisko, Sweden - Palsa_T0_3 | ecosystem: Environmental > Terrestrial > Soil > Palsa > Peat permafrost | place: Sweden: Abisko...
GAGTCGGTCGACGTCCAGGAGGGCGAGATGAACGCGCTCATCGCGAGCATCGCGAAGCCCGCGAGCCCGCCGCCCGCGTCGGCGAAGCCCGGCGACAAGTCGCCGCCCCCCCCGGCGCCTGAAGCGAGGATGATCGACGCGACCCCCCCCAACGTGAGGATCCGCGACGGCAAGATCACGTTCGCCGACACCGTCACCGTGAGCGTGCTCGGGATCACGGAACCCATCATCGTCCAGACGACCGGCGCCTTCACGAGGGGCGGCTCGGGCTTCGAGTTCGAGCCGGAGACGATCTACGTCGGGGGCTGCCCCGTTCAGCGGCTTCTGTTCGTGAGGAGCTGGATCATGAAGAGGCTCCTCTTCACGGTGCCGGTGCCTGGCGACATCGCCGCGGCGTGGTCCAAGCTCGTCGACGTGAGCATCGACGGCTCGAAGCTGCGGTTGAGGGCGCCGTAGGCGCCGGGCCGAAGCCTGCGTGTCGAAGAGCCTCAAGAGCATCGGGGTCGTCTCCTTCCTGACCCTGGTGTCTCGGGTCCTTGCGCTCGTGCGGGACTCGCTCGCGCTCGCCATCTTCGGCGCGGGCATCCTCTATTCCGCCTTCAATACGGCGATCATCCTGCCGAACCTCTTCCGGCGGCTGCTGGCAGAGGGGTCTATGACCGCCGCCTTCGTGCCGACGCTCCAGGAGGAGCTCCACGCCAACGGGCGCGAGGGGACCTTCGGCCTCCTATCCAAGGTGGCCTCGTGGCTCCTGGTCGTCACGACCTCCCTCGTGCTCCTCGCGATGGCGGTGCTCGCCAATGCGCGGATCATCCACGGCCAGGATGCCAAGTGGTACATCGCCGCCGACCTCGCGGTGATCCTCTTCCCCTACCTGGCCCTCGTGAGCCTCGCGGCCGCGTTCAGCGCCGCCCTGAACGTCTTCGAGCATTTCGTGGAGCCCGCGCTTTCGCCGATCTGGCTCAACCTGGCGATGATCGCGACCCTGGCCGGCGCGGGCCTCCATTTCTCAAACACGCCGCTGGGGGAGATCCACTGGCTCTGCGCCGGCGTGCTCGCGGGCGGCGTCCTGCAGATGGCGGTGCCGGCGGGCGTCCTCGTCGCCATGGGCTGGCGGCCGCGATTCGACCTCGGCCTGTCTCCCAGGGTCCGCGAGATCGCCCTTCTCATGACGCCCGGGATATTCGGCACGGCGATCTACCAGATCAACTTCTCCGTGTCGCGCCTCCTGGCGTTCTCGCTCGACGACTCGTCCGCGACGTACCTCTACACGGTCAACCGGCTCATGGAGTTCCCGATCGGGGTGTTCGCCGTCGCGGTGTCGACGGTGATCTACCCGCTGATCGCCGCGCACGCGGTGAGGAAGGACTTTGGCGCCATGGCCGGCGACTTCCAGAAGGGGATCCGGCTGATCCTCGTCATAACGATGCCCGCGGCCGCCGGCCTCGCGATCCTGAGCGGGCCGATCGTCCGGCTGATCTACAGGCACGGCCTGGCGACCGACGCGGACGTCCGCCAGATGGCGCTCATGCTCGCCATCATGGTGATCGGCCTGCCGTTCTTCTCGGTGGTCAACCTCACGGTGCGGGCGTTCTACGCCATCAAGGACACGCGGACGCCCGTGCGGGTGGCGCTGGTGGATTTCCTGATCAACATCACGGCCACGCTCATCCTGATCCACTGGTTCGGGGTGATTGGCATCGTCCTGGCGAGCACGACCGCCATCATCGCGCAGACCCTTCTCCTCGGCCGGGCGCTGGTGAGGCGGCTGCCGGACATGCACTTCGCGCCCCTGGCGCCCAGCCTCGCCAAGGTGCTTGGCGCGACGGCGGCGATGGCGGCCGTGGTGGGCGGGGGATGGCGGGTCATCCGGGGCGTGCACGACGCCAGCGCGATCGCGGTCTTCGTGCTCATCCCGGTCGGGGTCGCGACGTACGGGGTCGTCCTCTGGGGGCTGCGCATAGAGGGCCGGTCGGACCTCGAGGCCATGCTCGCCCGCATGCCCGTCCTCGGGCGGCTTTTCCGGCCGGCGCTTTGACAAACCGGCCGATAGCGACTGGTTCTGGAGCCATGCCCATCACGCACGTGTCCGCTAAGACCGTCACCGAGGCGCTTCGCTGGCGCTACGCCACCAAGAAATTCGACGCCGCGAGGAAGATCCCGGACGAGACCTGGGCGGCGCTCGAGGAGGCCCTTGTCCTCTCCCCGTCCACGTTCGGCCTCCAGCCGTGGAAATTCGTCGTGGTGACGGACCACGCCACCCGCGAGAGGCTGTCGGCCGCGGCGCACGGCCAGAGGCAGCCGGTCGACTGCTCCCACTTCGTCGTCTTCGCCCTGCGCAAGGACTACAGCGTCGCCGACATCGACCGCTACTGGACGAGGTCCGCCGAGGTCCGCGGCGTCTCCAAGGAAAGCCTGAAGGGCTACGCCGACATCATCGCGGGGGCCCTCGAGCACGCGCGCAAGGGCGGCCACCTCGACGCGTGGATGTCCCGGCAGGTCTACATCGCCCTCGGCCAGTTCATGGCGGCCGCGGCGCTCCTCGGCGTCGACGTCTGCCCCATGGAGGGGATTGTGCCTTCGAAGTTCGACGAGATCCTCGGCCTCGCGGACCTGGGATACTCGTCGCTTTGCGCGGGCGCCGCGGGATACAGGGCGGCCGACGACAGGTATGCCGGGTACCCGAAGGTGCGCTTCAAGGCCGAGGACGTGATCCTCCACGTCTGAGGGGAGCCGCCGAAGCCATGCGCGCCATCCGAATCGAGGCCATAGGCAGGATCGCAGCCGCCGACGTGCCGGAGCCGGTGCCGGGGGCCGGCGAGGCGCTCGTCGAGCTCAAGGCCGCCGCGCTCAACCACCGCGACGTCTGGATAAAGAAGGGGCAGTACGCGGGGCTCAAGTTCCCGTGCATCCCGGGCTCCGACGGCGCCGGCATCGTGACCGCGGTCGGCCCCGGGGCCGACGCGTCGTGGGTCGGCAGGGAGGTCGTGATCAACCCTGGGTTCGACTGGGGGCCGTCGGAGGGCGCCCAGGGGCCCGGCTTCTCCATTCTCGGGATGCCGCGGGACGGGACGCTCGCGGACAGGGTCGCGGTGCCCGCCGCGCAGCTTTCGCCGAAGCCGCCCCACCTGACCTGGGAGGAGGCCGCCGCGCTGCCCCTCTCCGGGCTCACGGCGTGGCGGGCACTCATGGCCAGGGCGCGCATGGCGAAGGGCGAGCGCGTCCTTGTGACGGGCATCGGCGGGGGCGGGGCGCTGTTCGCCCTCCAGTTCGCCGTCGCCTCCGGAAACGAGGTCTGGGTCACCTCGAGCTCCGACGACAAGATAGCGAGGGCCGTGAAGCTTGGGGCCAGGGGGGGATTCCGGTACGACCGCGACGGCTGGGCGGCGGACGCCGCGAAGTCCCCGGGCCCGTTCGACGTCGTGATCGACAGCGCGGGGGGGCCGGGATTCGCCGGCCTGATCGACGCGGCCGCGCCCGGCGGCAGGATCGCGTTCTTCGGCGCCACGCGGGGCAACGCGCCCGAGCTAGCGCTCAGAAAGGTTTTCTGGAAGCAGCTCTCGATCCTCGGGTCGAGCATGGGCAGCCCGTCCGACTGGCGCGCCATGAACGACTTCGTGGGGCGCCACGCTCTAAGGCCGGTCGTGAGCGAGGTCTTCCCATTCGACAGGGCGCCCGAGGCGTTCGACCACATGGAGCGAGGGGGCCAGTTTGGGAAGATCGTCGTGCGCCACTGATCCCCGGCAAAATCGGGCTGCGGCCCCCGTTCCGGCTTGGCGCGGACGCTTCCGCCCCTGAGTCTCCCCTCGAACGACGATGAAAGCCGACCCCAGGTTCCACGCCTGCATCATTGCCGGCGGAAGCGGCGAGCGCTTCTGGCCCATGAGCCGGGCGAGCGCTCCGAAGCATCTGCTGCGGCTCTTCTCGGAGAGGACGCTCCTTGAGGACACGGTCCTGCGCCTCAAGGGCGTCGTCGCCGACCGCAACGTCTGGATTCTCACGAACAAGTCGCAGGTCCCGCTCATACGGGAGGCGCTTCCCCGGTTTCCGCGGGCCCAGATCATCGCGGAACCCGCGAAGAGGGACACGGCGCCCGCCGCCGCCCTCGCCACCGGCCTCGTCAGGGCGCGCAACCCAAACGGCGTCGTCGCCCTCCTGCCCGCCGACGCGCTCATCAAGAACAAGGAGCGATTCGGCGAGCAGCTGACGCAGGCGTTCCGCTGGGCGGCCGGGGCGGGGGATGCGGCGCTGTCCCAGAACCTCTTCACGTTCGCCGTGCCCCCGACATACGCCGCCACGGGCTTCGGGTACCTGGAGCTTGGCGCCAAGCTGGCGAAGGGTCCGGACGGCAGCCGGCTCATGCGGGTCAAGCGCTTCGTGGAGAAGCCCGACGAGGCGACCGCCATGGGCTACCTGAGGAGCAAGCGCTTCGCCTGGAACGCGGGCATCTTCGTCTGGGGCGTCGGGCGCTTCGTCCACGAGGTCGAGAAGAGCGCGCCCGAGCTCGCCGCCTTCGTGAAGGACTTCCCCAAGGGAAACCCGGCGCGCTTTCTGGCCCGGCGCTTCCACGACCTGCCCAAGACCTCGGTGGACTACGCGGTCCTCGAGAAGGCCTCGTCGGTCGCGACGATCTTCGCGGACTTCGACTGGGACGACGTCGGCTCGTGGACGGCGCTCCCCAAGCACCACTCCTCGGACGCCTCGGGAAACGTCTGGCGGGGCTCCGTCGTGTCCGTGGGCACGAGCAACACGATAGCGGTGAGCAACGGCCGCGTGATCGCCCTCTGCGGCCTGAAGGACCTGGTGGTCGTCGAGACGCACGACGCCGTCCTCGTCTGCCACAGGGATTCCGTGCAGGACATCAAGAAGCTCCTGCCGCTCCTGCCGGTCGAGCACACCTGAGGCGCCCGGCACGTCCCCCCATGCTCCAGTCGCTCAGCATCCGCAACCTGGCGCTCCTCGACCACGTCTCGGTGGATTTCGAGCCGGGATTCGCGGCCGTCACGGGGGAGACGGGGGCGGGAAAGAGCATCCTCATCGGCGCCCTGGCGCTCCTCGCCGGCGAGAGGGCGGACAAGGCCGTCATCCGTCAGGGGGCCCCGTCCTGCGAGGTCGAGGCCTCCCTTCACTTCAAGGACCCGCGCAAGGTGGACTCGGTCCTCGCGGAACTGGACCTGCCGGCCTGCGAGGAGGGCCTCCTCGTCCTCAAGCGCAGCCTGTCGCGGGAGCGCGCCCCCAAGATAACGGTCAACGGCGGGCTCTCCACGCTGGCCGCCCTGCAGCGGATCGGCGAGCTCTGGGTAGATTTCCACGGGCCGAGCGAGCCGAGGCGCCTCCTCAGGGACTCCTGCCAGCTCGAGCTCCTTGACCTCTACGGCAAGGCGGGCCCGGCCCTCGGGGCCTACGTGGCCCATTACAAGGCCTGGTGCGACCTCCAGGCCGAGAGCGAGAGGCTCGCCTCGGAGGCGAGGCTCTCCCCGGACGAGCTTGCGTTCATGGAGGCCCAGCTCGCGAAGCTTGACCGCCTCGACCTGTCCGAGGAGGCGGTCGCCGCGCTCGAGCGCGACTTCCAGAGGATGAGCCGCGCGCAGGAGATCATGGCGCTGGCGTCGGGCCTCGAGGCGGGGCTCTCGGGCGACGACGGCGCGCTGTCCCGGGTCGCCGCGCTTGTCCGGGAGGCGCGCCGCCTGGAGTCCGTCGACCCCGCGAGCAAGGCGCTGGCCGACCGCCTGGTGGCCGCGTCCGCGGAGCTCGTCGACCTGGCCTCGGAGTTCGGCTCGCTCGGCCGCGACCTCCAGTCGGAGCCCGAGGGCGAGGGCTCCCTCGAGGAGCGCATGAACGCCTGGCTCGAGGCGAGGCGCCGCCACGGCCCCGACGTCCGCTCGGTCGCCGCCGCGCGCGAGGCGATGCGCCTGCGGGTCTCCTCTCACGGCGACATCGAGGGTGCGCTCGCGCGCCTCGACCGCCAGATCGAGGCCGCGGCGCGCGAGGCCAGGAAGTCAGCGTCGGCGCTGCGCGCGGTCCGGGAGAAAGCGGCGAAGAGCCTGGCCCGGGCCGCTGCCGCCGGGATCGCGGAGCTCGGCTTCGCGAAGGCCGAGTTCAGGATCTCGATCACGGACGCGCCCGGGCTCGGGCCGACGGGCGACTGCGGCTGCGAGTTCCTGTTCTCGCCGAACGTGGGGGAGGCGCCCCTGCCCCTGAGCCGCATCGCGTCGAGCGGCGAGCTCGCCCGCGTGATGCTCGCCCTAAAGGCCATCCTCGCGGACCTCGACTCGGTCCCGCTCCTCGTCTTCGACGAGGTCGACGCCAACGTCGGGGGCGAGGTCGGAAGCGTGGTCGGTGAGCGCATGGCGGCCATCGCGCAGCGCCACCAGGTGCTCTGCGTCACCCACCTGCCGCAGGTGGCCGCGCAGGCCTCGGGCCATTTCGTCGTCCTCAAGGACCAGTCCGGGGACCGGGCTGTCGTGACCATCGAGGCCATACACGGCGACCGCAGGGCTCGCGTGGCCGAGCTCGCGCGCATGCTCGGGGACCGCAACGCGAAGAGCGCGCTCGCGCACGCGGAGAAGCTCCTGCGGGCGGGCTAGGGCCGATCCAAATGAAGCTGGAGCCCATGGGCGATTCGGCGGTTGTCGCCACGCTGGGCTCGGGGATTGACGAGGCGACGCTCGGCGCGGTCACGGCCCTCGCCGCCTCGATAAGCGCCGCGGGCCGGGCCGGGATCACGGATGTCGTCCCGGCCTACGCGTCCGTCACGGCCTTCTACGACCCCGCGAAGCTGGGCGAGTCGCCCGGCGACGCCTACGGCGCCGTCTGCCGCCTCATCGAATCCTGCGCCGGGCGCGCGGCAGGCGCCGCGCGCGGGCCGCAGCCGGCGCTCGTGGAGATCCCCGTGTGCTACGGCGGCGAATTCGGGCCGGACCTCGGCGCCGTCGCCGGGCACTGCGGGATCGGCGCGGAAGAGGTGGTGAGGATCCACTCGGGCGCCGGCTACCTTGTCCACGCGATCGGCTTCACTCCCGGGTTCCCCTACCTCGGGGGGCTTCCCGAGGCGCTGCGCACGCCGCGAAGGGACACGCCGCGCGCGCACGTGCCGGCCGGATCCGTCGCGATCGGAGGCCAGCAGACGGGGGTCTATCCCGTCGACTCGCCCGGGGGCTGGCAGATCATCGGGCGCACGCCGATCGCACTCTTCCGGCCCCGCATGGACCCCGCCGCCCTCCTCAGGCTGGGCGACCGCGTGCGGTTCAAGGTGATCACCAAGGCCGAGCTCGAGTCATGGAGGTGACGGTAATCCGCTCGGGGATGCAGACGACGGTCCAGGACCTGGGCCGCGCGGGCCACCTTGCCGAGGGCGTGCCGCACGGCGGCGCCGCGGATCCCTTCGCCCTTCGCGTGGCGAACCTCCTGGTCGGAAACCCCGAGGACTGCCCGGCGCTCGAGATCACGCTCACGGGGCCCGAGCTTGAGTTCCCTGAGGCCGCGTGGATATCGGTTTGCGGGGCCCGGTTCGAGGGGGTCGCTTCGTGGAGGCCCCTGCGGGTGGAGCGGGGGAGCCGGATAAAGTTCGGAAGGCGCCTGCAGGGCTGCCGCGCCTACCTCTCGGTCTGCGGCGGGTTCGACGTGGAGCCGGTCATGGGCGGAAGGGGCACCTTCCTCGCCGCGGGCATCGGCGGCTTCAAGGGGCGGGCGCTGCGCGACGGGGACACGGTCCCCACCGTGCCCTCGGAGCGCAAGCTGACGGGCCACTGGAGCCTCGACGAGCGCATGTTCCCGCGCTACTCGCGGGAGCCGACCGTGCGCGTGATCCCGGGGACGCACGCCGCCGAGTTCGGCGACGCCCTCTACTCGGGGCGCTTTGGTGTCACCGCGAGGTCGAACCGCATGGGCATCCGCCTGGACGGGACGAGGCTTTCGCGGACGACGGCCGGCGACCTTGTCTCAACGGCGGTGGCCCCGGGCACGATCCAGGTCCCCCCGGACGGCAACCCCATCGTGCTCATGGCCGACGCGCAGACGCTCGGCGGGTACCCCCGGGTCGCCCACGTCGCCGCGGTCGACATCCCGCTCCTGGCGCAGCTGGCCCCGGGTGACGGGGTCAGGTTCACAAGGACAACGGTAGCCGAGTCCCATGCCCTCTCCCATTCCTGGGAGCACGGTCTCGCGCTCCTGCGCCAGGGGCTCGCGGAGAAGGTGAGGCCGGCGTGACGCGCGGCGGGTCCATCGATCTCAACGCCGACGTGGGCGAGGGCTGCGCCTCGGACTGCGACCTCGTACCGCTTGTCACGTCGGTCAACATCGCATGCGGCGCGCACGCCGGCGACAGGGACACGATGCGCCGCTCCGTTGAGCTCGCGCTAAGGCACGGGGCCGCCATCGGGGCGCACCCGGGCCTTGCGGACCGGGAGAACTTCGGCAGGAAGGAGCTTTCCATCAGCCCTGCCGCGGCCGCCGGCCTCGTGATGGGTCAGGCCAGGATGCTGATCGAGGTTGCGGAGGAGCTCGGGGCGAGGGTCGGGCACGTGAAGCTCCACGGGGCGCTCTACAACATGGCGGCCAGGGACGTGGAGCTTGCGAGGGCCGTCGCCTCGGCGCTCGCCGGGGAGTCCCGCGCGTCCGGCCCGCCGCTGGTCCTTATCGCCCTGGCAGGCAGCGTCCTCGCCTCCGTCGGAAGGGACCTGGGCCTGAGGGTCGTCGGCGAGGCCTTTGCCGACAGGACCTACAGGCGCGACGGGACGCTGACCCCGCGCACGGAGCCGGGCGCCGTGATCGCGGACGCGGACGCCGCGGCGAGGCAGGCTCTCCGGATCGCGAGGGACGGGAGCGTCGCCGCCGCGGACGGCGCCGAGGTCAGAGTCGACGCGGGGACCCTCTGCCTCCATGGCGACGGCCCGTCGGCGGTCGACTTCGCCCGGCGCATCCGCCGCGAGCTCGCCGCGGCCGGGATTGACGTAGTGCGCATGTGAATACCACGGCGCTCCGCCGCCCGGCCCTCCGGGGCGCCCCCGCGGCGGCCCTCAGTTGTTGAACCTGAAGAGCGCCACGTCGCCGTCCTGGAAGACGTACTCCTTGCCCTCGAGCCGGTACTTGCCGGCCTCGCGCGCGGCGGCGACGCTCCCGAGCCTCGAGAGCTCGGCGTACGAGACGACCTCAGCCTTGATGAACCCCTTCTCGAAGTCGGTGTGGATGACACCCGCCGCCTGCGGCGCCTTCCAGCCCCCCTTGATCGTCCAGGCCCTGACCTCCTTCTCGCCCGCCGTGAAGTACGTCTGCAGTCCCAGGAGCGCGTAGGTCGCCCGGATGAGCGACGAGACGCCGGAGTCGTCGACGCCGAGGTCCTTTAGGAACGCCTTCGCCTCGTCGGGCGCCAGGTCGACGAGCTCGGACTCGATCCTCGCGCTGATCGGCACGTACGCCGCGTCGTGGTGCGCGCGCACGAACTCGGCGACCTTCCCCACGAAGGGGTTGCTGTCGGCGGTGGCCAGGTCGGCCTCCGCGACGTTGCAGGCGTACAGGACAGGCTTTGCGGTCAGCAGCTGGAAGAGCTTGAGCAGCTTCGTCTCGTCCTCGGTCGCCGGGAGCGTGCTCGCGGGCCTGTTCCCGTTCAGGTGCGGGGCCACGCGCTCGAGGAGCGCCAGCTCCGCCTGGGCCTCCTTGTCGCCCCCCTTCGCCTTCTTCTGGGTCTTCTCGATGCGCTTCTGGACTGCGTCCAGGTCCGAGAGGACCAGCTCGGTCGTCACGACCTCGATGTCCCGCACGGGGTCCACGGAGCCCATCGTGTGGACGACGTCGGGGTCCTCGAAGCAGCGCACGACGTGCACGATAGCGTCCACCTCGCGAATGGTCGCGAGGAACTGGTTGCCCAGGCCCTCGCCCTTGCTCGCGCCCGCGACCAGGCCTGCGATGTCGACGAACTCGATCGCCGCGGGGATGACGACCCCCGTCTTCGCTATCCTCTGCAGGACGGCGAGCCTCTCGTCCGGCACCGTCACGACGCCGACGTTCGGGTCGATCGTGCAGAACGGGTAGTTGGCCGCCTCGGCCTTCCGCGAGCGGGTGAGGGCGTTGAAGAGTGTGGACTTGCCCACGTTGGGCAGCCCGACGATGCCGGCCTTGAGCATGGAGGGTTCACGCTCTGCGTCGCCCGGGCCGCGGTCAATGGCAAAGCCCCGGCGCTCAGCCGCCGGGGGGCCAGACCAGGTCGATGAAGGCGTCCGAGGAGACCGGCGGCGGGTTCTTGAGCGTCCTCGCGAGATCGGTCCAGGCCTGCGGCACGGGGTTGTGGTAGTCGGGCCCCTCCGGCGGGTCCTTGCCGTCGCCGCCGGCGACCTCGGTCGTCAGGCAAAGGATCACCGGGCCCTCCTGGATGTTCATCGGCGGGACGGCCTCCAGGAGCTTCCGGAGCGGCTCAAGCTCCCTGGAGTCCCCCGGGCGCGCCGTTGACACGAGCCAGACCCGGGAGCGCCGGCCGGGCCTGGTCACGATCACGATGTGGAGGGTCTCGGGCTTTGTGATCCCGACAAAGAAGTTGTGGGCGACCTGGCGCATCTGCGCCATGTAGGTCCGGGTCTGCTCGAAGGGGGGCATGCGCCTGACGAGCACGTCGTTCGGCTGGTACACGACGAGGCGCTCCACCTTGAGGCCGTTGGAGACGTCGACGGGCCCGAAGTTGAACTCCTGTGCGGCCGTGGTCGCCACGGCCACGCCGTTCAGCTTGCCCGGGGTGAAGCGCCAGTCGCCCATGGCCGCGAGGGCGGCGCGGCACAGGCGCTCGTCGGTCCCCTTGGCGATCACGGGGTCCGCGACAACGCCGTCTGCGGTCACGATGTAGACGATGAGGACATACCCGGCGATCATCTGGTCGTGCCCGTCCTTCGCGTACGTCGGCAGGTCGCCCGCCGTGGCCACGGGTTCGGCGAATCCCGCGGAGCCGCTCGTGTCGACCAGCGTATACGTCGACCCGTAGGCCTCCTTGATCGTCCGGTCTAGCTCCACGCTCCCGTCCCCGGCCATGTTGTTGTAGACCACGGGCTTGGCCGGCGCCCCGGCGAGCGCGAACGCCGGCAGGAGGGCGGCCAGCGCGAGGAGGTGTCGTTTGAGCTTCAAGGTGCGCGGGCGGCGACTGCCCGCCCGAAGGGGGGTTTATCGCCGGTGGGCCGTCCGGACACAACACCCATGCTTTGGCATTGACCCCGGCCGCAAAATATACAACTGTATGGTTGTGGATCAACTCACGCTCACCTTTGCCGCCCTCACCGACCCGACGCGGCGCTCGATCCTGCAGCGCCTCGCGGGCGGCCCGGCATCGGTGAACGAGCTGGCCGGGCCCTTCAGGATGTCCCAGCAGGCCGTCTCCAAGCACCTCGCCTACCTGGTGAGGGCCCGCCTGGTCGAGAAGCGGCGGCAGGGGCGCAGGCATTTCTGCCGCCTGAGGCCGGCGCCCATCAGGGATATATCCAACTGGGCCGAGAATTACCGCGCGATCTGGGAGCAAAAACTTGACCGACTGGACGCCTATCTCTCGAAACTGCAAAAAAACAAGGAGAAGCCGTGACGCCGAAGAAACAGCCTGCAAGGACCCCGCCCGACGAAATCACCCTGAGCCGCGTCCTCGACGCGCCCCGCGAGCTCGTGTTCAGCGCCTGGACGGACCCGGCGCACGTGGCCGAGTGGTGGGGACCGGGCGGCTTCACCAGCAAGGTGATCGCGTGGGACTCGCGGCCCGGAAGCCCCATCCGGATCGACATGCACGCGCCGAACGGCGTCGTCTACCCGATGAACGGGACCATGATCGAGGTGGTCCCGCCGGAGCGGTTCGTCTTCACGGCGGCCGCCCTCGATGGCGAGGGCAGGTCGATGTTCGACGTGCTGACCACGGCAACCTTCGCGGAGCAGGGGGGCAAGACGAGGCTCACCCTGAACGCCCGGGTCACCCGGAAGACCCCGCAGGCCGACCAGCACATCAAGGGGATGAAGGCCGGCTGGACGCAGAGCCTCGAGCGCCTCGCGGCGTTTGTAATGGGCCGGCCGAAGTAGTTGCGGATGGCGCGCCCCTGCCGCAGGATCGGAGGCCATGAACCCCGAAACCCCCGTGTCCAGGAAAATGCTCTGGTCCGGCCGCGTCATGAGCGCCGTTCCCGTCCTCATGCTCCTCATGAGCGGCGTAATGAAGCTCATGAGGCCCCAGCCGGTCGTCGACGGGTTCGTCCACTACGGATTCCCCCTCGGGCTGATCGCAGGCCTCGGTGTCCTCGAGATCCTCTGCACGGTCGTGTACCTGATTCCCCGCACGTCGATCCTTGGCGCGATCCTGGTGACCGGCTACCTGGGGGGCGCGACGGTCACGACGCTCCGCGTAGGCGAGTCCTCCTATGTCATGGCTGTGATCCTCGGGATCCTCGCATGGGGAGGGCTTTACCTGCGGGAACCGCGGCTGCGGGCCCTGATTCCGTTTCGGAGCTAGGCAGAAGGGGAGGGTAGCACCATGCGCCGCCTGACCGTGTTCAACTCTATAAGCCTGGACGGTTTCATCTCGGACACGGGCGGCGACATGAGCTGGGCCCACAAGCCGACCAAGGATCCGGAGTGGTCGGCCTTTGTCGCGGGAAATGCGAAGGGGGGCGGGGAACTCCTGTTCGGCAGGGTGACGTACGACATGATGGCCTTCTACTGGGCGTCCCCGCAGGCGGCCAAGAACGACGCCCTCGTGGCCGAGCGCATGAACGCCCTGGCGAAGGTCGTGTTCTCAAGGACGATGGACAAGGCGTCGTGGAGCAACACGAGGCTTGTGAAGGGCGACCTTCCCGGGGAGGTGCGAAAGCTGAAGAAGGAGGGTGGGCCGGACATGGTGATCCTGGGAAGCGCCAGCATCGTCTCCCAGCTGTCCCAGGAGAACCTCATCGATGAATATCAGCTCGTCGTGATCCCTGTCCTGCTCGGCGGCGGCAAGTCCATGTTCGCAGGTGTCTCCAGCCGGCCGTCCCTGAAATTGGCCGGCTGCAGGGAGTTCAAGAACGGGAATGTCCTCCTGCGCTACGCTGCCTCGCCTGAGGGGGTGGGGACGGCTGCCGGGCCCTTGCGCCCCCCGGGGGCGTAGGCGCTTGACATGGCCCGCCCAAATGGCGTTATTTGACCCCTTTTTCGCAGACGAACCCACCCGCAATTCTTCTCTCATGGCACTCAAGATCCGCCTCTCCCGCATAGGCGCCACGCACCAGCCGCACTACCGCATCGTCGTCGCCGAGACCCGCTCGCGCCGCGACGGCGACGCCGTCGAGACGGTCGGCACCTACGACCCCCGCACCAAGGGCCAGCAGGTCCACATCAGGCTCGACCGCGTCGACTACTGGATCGGCAAGGGCGCGAAGCCGACCGACACGCTTCACTCCATCATCAAGCGGGCGCGCCGCGGCGCGACCTCGGCACCAGAGGCCGCCCCGGCCAAGCCGGAAGCCGCACCGGCGACCGCCAGCTGAGGCGGTCCGCCACCGGAAGGGTGGGGCCCCATGCCCCGCATTGACGTACTGACGCTCTTCCCGCGGATGCTGGACGGCTTCCTCGCCGAGAGCATCCTGGGAAAGGGCCTCGAGAGGGAGCTCCTCTCCGTTTCCGTCCACGACCTGCGCGCCTGGACGACGGACAGGAACCGCACCGCGGATGACCGCCCGTTCGGGGGCGGCGCCGGGATGGTCATGAAGCCCGAGCCCGTGTTCGCGGCCATCGAGCAGCTTCAGTCGCCGGGCTGCAGGAGGATCTACCTGACCCCGGACGGCGTCCCGCTGACGCCGGCGATCGCCGCCGCTCTCGCGAAGGAGCGCCACCTGGTCCTCCTCTCCGGCCACTACGAGGGCATAGACCAGCGGATCCGCGACCGCATGATCGACATGGAGCTCAGCATCGGGGACTACGTGCTCACGAACGGCACCCTGGCCGCCGCCGTCGTGATCGACGCCCTCAGTCGGTTCATCCCGGGCGTCCTCGGCGAGGAAAAGTCGTTGACGCACGAATCTTTCACCGGCAAGTTGCTCGACTTTCCTCAATACACGCGTCCCGCCGAATTTCGGGGCATGTCCGTGCCGGAAGTCCTTCTTTCCGGCAACCATGCCGAGATAGAAAAATGGCGTGCCGCCCGTGCCTTGGAAAAGACCCGGGCCGTCCGTCCGGACATACTTAAATAACTTTCAATCAAAAACTAACGAGGCCAAAGCCATGAACCCGATCATCAAGGAAGTCACCGCCAGCCAGGTGAAAAATGACACTCCGCCGTTCAAAGTCGGCGACGGTGTGCGCGTGCACACGAAGGTGCGGGAGGGCGACAAGGAGCGGATCCAGATCTTCTCCGGCATCGTGATCGCGCGCAAGGGCTCGGGCATTCACGAGACCTTCACGGTGCGCAGGATAAGCTATGGCGAGGGCGTCGAGCGCGTGTTCCCGGTCAACTCCCCGAACATCGAGGCCATCGAGGTCGAGCTCGAGTCGGAGCCCATGAAGGCCCGCCTCTACTACCTGCGCAACCGCACGGGCAAGGCGGCCGTCGCGGTCAACGTGAAGACGAGGCGCACCGAGGAAGCGGCGGCGGCGCCGGCCTCAGGCTGAGCCCGTCCCCGGGAAATTAACGGAGTTTCGGCTTCCACGCGGGAGCCGTTGGGCGTAGGAGTTGTCGGATTTTTCTCCGATGGCCCTACCGACCGACATACTTGAAAAGGCGTCAAACGAGGCTCGAGGCCTCGCGATCGACGCCTGCCACGCCTGCAAGTCCGGCCACTTGGGCCTGCCGCTTGGCTGCGCCGAGGTCGGCTCCGTGCTCTTCGGGTACGCGCTCAACCTGAACCCGGAGGAGCCGCGCTGGCTCAACCGAGACCGCTTCGTCCTCTCCGCGGGCCACGGCAGCATGTTCCTCTATGCGTGGCTCCACTTGTGCGGCTACGACATCCCGATGGAGCAGATCGCCAAGTTCCGCAGCCTGCACAGCATCACGCCGGGTCACCCCGAGTTCCGCGAGACGCCGGGGATCGAGGCGACCACGGGCCCGCTGGGCCAGGGCATAGGCAACGCCGTGGGCATGGCGGTCGCGGGCCAGATGGCGGCCGCGCGCTTCAACACGCCGGAGCACCCGATCTTCGACTACCACGTGGTCTGCCTCGCCGGCGACGGCTGCATGCAGGAGGGCGTCGGCATGGAGTCCGTCGAGTTCGCCGGGCACCAGAAGCTCGAGAACCTGATACTCATCTACGACTCGAATGACGTCACGCTGGACGCCATGGCGTACAAGACCCAGAGCGAGAACACCGCCGCCAGGTTCAAGGCGATCGAATGGGACGTGCAGAAGGTCGACGGCTACGACATGGGGGGCTTCCTGAAGGCCTTCAACCGCGCGAAGAAGGCGAAGAGCGGGAAGCCGCAGCTGATCATCATAAAGACGATCATCGCCAAGGGCATCCCCGAGGTCCAGGGCACGCAGAAGGGGCACGGGGAGGGCGGCGCGGTGTACGACGTGGCCGCGCGGGCGGGCCTCGGACTGCCGGCCGACAAGCCCTTCTACGTGAGCGAGGAAGTGAGGGCCTTCTTCGCAGGCCGCAAGCGCAGGCTCGTCCGCGCCGGCAACCGCTGGCACAAGGCCTTCAAGGCTTGGCGCGCGGCGAACCCGGAGAAGGCCGCGCTCCTCGACTCGGCAAGCGCCAAGCCGAGCGCGGCCCACCTGCTCACCAAGATCCCGCTCTTTGCGCCTGACGTTAAGCTTGGCGGCACCCGCGCCGCGGGGCGCGACGTGCTCCAGTTGGTGGCGGCCGAGCTCCCGCTCCTCATCGGCGGCAGCGCGGACCTCTACAGTTCCACCCTCAACTACATCGCATCCGACAAGGACTTCGACACCAGCAACCGTTCCGGGCGCAACATCCGCTTCGGCATCCGCGAGCACGGCATGGCGGCAATCGCGAACGGGGTCGCCTACGACGGGCTGTTCCGCCCGTCGGTCTCGACGTTCCTCGTCTTCGCGGACTATTCGCGGCCTCCGATGCGCATCGCCGCGCTTTCAAGGCTCCCTGTCATCTACATCTACACGCACGACTCGATCGGCGTCGGCGAGGATGGGCCGACGCACGAGCCCGTGGAGACGGTTTCGGCCCTGCGGCTCATCCCGAACATGACGGTGATCCGCCCCGCCGACCCCGAGGAAACGGCGGGGGCCTTCGCGGCGGCCCTCGAGCACCTGGAAGGGCCGACGCTGATCGCGCTCAGCCGCCAGGCCGTTCCCGTCCTAAACGAGATTCCCCCGCACATCCGCCGGGCCGGCGTGCTCAAGGGCGCCTACGTGGCGGTGCAGGAGACCGCGCCCCTCAACGTCATCCTGCTTTCGTGCGGCAGCGAGCTGCAGCTCGCGCTCGCGGCGGCGAAGGAGCTGGGGGAGGGGACGCGCGTCGTCTCCGTGCCGTCGTTCGAGATCTTTGACCGCCAGTCCGCCGAATACAGGGAGGGCATCCTCCCGGCCTCGTGCCGCAAGCGGGTTGCGATCGAGGCCGGCGTCACCGGACTCTGGCGCAAGTACGTGGGCCTTGACGGCAAGGTCGTGGGCATCGAGCGGTTTGGCCTGAGCGCCCCGGCCCCCGACATCTTCAAGGCGTTCGGCGTCACCTCCGAGGCCCTCGTGGCAGCCGCGCGCTCGCTCGGACCCTGAGCAGGGCGCCGGGCGGGCGCACCGGTACCGGAATTCCGGTAGTCGTTGGCACATTTCCCGCTTGAAAGGGGGATGATTAGCCTCCTAACTACCCGATTCCAGACTCTCCAGCAACCACCGCGCGCCATGCCACTGCTTATGCTAAAGGATCTGCCCCGCTACGAGTGCCTGCTCGAGGCCGTGCGGCGTCATCCCGACCTCGATCCGTCCGCCTGCGAGGCGTACCTCAACCTGCTGCGCGCGGGGGACGAGGCCTACAGGAGGAGCGAGACATTCTTCACTGAGCACAACATGTCGCCGGGCCGCTTCACGGTCATGATGCTCCTCTATGACAAGATGGCGGACCACCCGGTCCCGCAGACCCCGGCGGACCTCGCCGAGATGTCGGGGGTGACGCGGGCGACCATCACGGGTCTCGTCGACACGCTCGAGCGGGACGGCCTCGTGACGCGAAAGCACGACTCGGGGGACCGCCGGATGATGCTTGTTCACCTCACGCCGAAGGGGCACTCGACGCTCCAGGAGATCCTGCCGGGGCATTTCAAGCAGATGGCGGCGCAGATGGCGCCCCTCTCCGAGCACGAGCGAAAGACCCTCGTCCGCCTACTCAACAAGCTCGCCGGCGATCCCTCGGCGCCGCACATCGAGACCCGCAGCCATCATGCGGTCGGGTCAGCCTGAAACGCGGCGCGGCGGCCCCCAACGAAAATGAAAACATTCCTAGTCATCGTCGGCGTTCTTGCGGTCATCGCGGCCGTAGTCCTCGTCAAGGTCGCGCAGATCAGCAAGATGATTCACACCAAGCCCCCGGCCCAGTTCGAGACCGTCTCGACCACGGAGGCCAAGGCGGAGACGTGGCAGCAGGCCATCACATCGGTCGGCTCGCTGACGGCGGTGCAGGGCGTCACCGTCGCCGCCGAGCTCGACGGCAAGATCGTCGAGCTGGACTTCGAGGCCGGAAAAAACGTGAAGGCGGGCGACGTTCTCGTGCGCCAGGACACCTCCGTCGAGGAGGCCCAGCTGCGCTCCGCGGAGGCCAACGTCGAGCTCGCACACGTCAACCTTAAGCGCACGCAGGAGCTCCTGGAGAAGGCCACGGTCTCGCAGGCCCAGTTCGACGCGGACTCCGCCACGTCGAAGCAGAGCGAGGCGGCGGCCGACAACATCCGCGCCACGATCGCGAAGAGGACGATCAAGGCTCCCTTCGCGGGGCGGCTCGGCATCCGCCTCGTGAACCTCGGGCAGAACCTCAAGGCGGGCGACTCGATCGTCTCGCTCCAGGCGCTCAACCCCATCTTCGTCGACTTCTACGTCCCCCAGGACGAGATGGTCCCGCTCGCCACCGGCCTCGCGGTCAAGATCTCGGGCGACGGGCTCTCCGACCACGTCGAGGGCAAGGTCACCGCGATCAGCCCCGACGTCGACTCGAGCACCCGCAACGTGCGCGTCCAGGCCACCGTGGACAACTCGGCGGGCGAGCTTCACCCGGGGATGTACGTCGACGTCGCCGTGGAGCTGCCGATCACCGACAAGGTCCTGACGATCCCGGCGACCGCCGTCCTCTATGCGCCTTTCGGCGACACGGTGTACGCGGTCGACTCGACGACCGACAAGGACACGGGCGAGAAGCAGCTGGTCGTCAGGCAGCAGATCGTGCGCCTCGGCGCGCGCAGGGGCGACTTTGTCGTGGTGCTCTCGGGGCTGAAGGCCGGCGACACCATCGTCACCTCCGGGGTCTTCCGGCTCCGCCCCGGCGGCGTCGTCAAGGTCAACAACTCCGTCGCCCCGGACTCCCAGCTCTCCCCGAAGACGAACGACTCCTGACGGCCGCGAGGCGGCCAAGGCCACATGAAATTCACAGACCTGTTCATCAAGCGCCCCGTGCTGGCGCTCGTGGTCAACCTGGTGATCCTGATCGCGGGGATCCAGGCGTACCGGACCCTGAACGTCAGGCAGTACCCGCAGAGCCAGAACGCGTCCGTGACGGTCACGACCGTGTACGTCGGGGCCTCAGCCGACCTGGTGCGGGGGTTCATAACGACCCCCCTTGAGCGCTCGATAGCCGCCGCGGACGGGATCGACTACCTCTCCTCGACGAGCTCAGAGGGGGTCTCGATCATCACGGCCCGGCTCAAGCTCAACTACGACCCGATCAAGGCGCTCGCCGAGATCAGCTCCAAGGTCGACCAGGTCCGCAGCAACCTGCCCGCCGAGGCCCAGGTCCCGGCCATCGACGTCGTGCCCGCCGACTCGCAGATCGCCTCCTGCTACCTCAGCTTCACCTCGGAGACCCTCCACCAGAACGAGATCACCGACTACCTGGTCCGCGTTGTGCAGCCGCGGCTTTCCGCGATCGCGGGCGTGCAGCGGGCCGACATCCTGGGCGGGCGCACCTTCGCGATGCGCATCTGGCTGAAGCCCGAGCGCATGGCGGCGTTCAATGTCAGCCCGTCCCAGGTCAACGCGGCGCTGGCCGCGAACAACCACCTGAGCGCGCTCGGCAACACCAAGGGGAACCTGGTCCAGGTCCTCCTGACGGCCAACACGGACCTGCGCTCGGTCGAGGAGTTCAGGAACCTGGTCATACGCCAGCAGAACAACGCGATCGTGCGCGTGCGCGACGTCGCCGACGTCGAGCTGGGCGCGGAGGACTACGACGCCGACGTGAAGCTCTCGGGCCAGACCGCGGTGTTCATGGCGGTCTACGTCCTGCCGACGGCCAACTCTCTGGACGTCGTCCGTGCCGTGCGGGTCGAGATGGAGTCCGTCCAGAAGGACCTGCCGGGCGGGATGGTCTCCAAGGTGGCGTACGACTCCACCGAATACATCAACGACGCGATCCATGAGGTGTACCACACGCTCGGGGACACGCTCCTCATCGTCGTCATCGTTATCTTCCTCTTCCTCGGGTCGGTCCGGTCGGTCATCATCCCGGTCGTGGCGATCCCGCTTTCGCTGATCGGGGCCGTCTTCCTCATGCAGGTCTTCGGGTTCACGATCAACCTGCTCACGCTCCTGGCCATCGTTCTATCCGTGGGCCTTGTCGTGGACGACGCCATCGTCGTCGTCGAGAACGTCGAGCGCCACCTCGCGGAGGGGCTGTCGCCGCTGCAGGCTTCCCTCGTCGGCGCCCGGGAGCTCGTCGGCCCGATCATCGCGATGACGGTGACGCTCGCGGCAGTCTACGCGCCCATAGGGCTCCAGGGCGGGCTCACGGGCTCGCTGTTCCGCGAGTTCGCGTTCACGCTCGCGGGCGCCGTCACGATCTCGGGGATCGTCGCGCTGACCCTCTCCCCGATGATGTGCGCGAACATGCTCAAGGCCGGCGACGAGGAGAAGGGATTCGCCAAGGTGGTGGCGAACGCCTTCGAGCGCATAAAGCGCGGCTACACGAAGCTGCTCGACTTCACCCTCTCGCACCGGGGCGCCGTGTACACGGCGTGGATCCTGTTCGGGATCGTCGGCGTCCTGATGATCAGCCAGTCCCCCGCGGAGCTCGCCCCGGTGGAGGACCAGGGATTCCTGTTCGGCTTCGGGGTGACGGCCGCGAACGCCACGCTCGACCAGAACCTGCCCTACGCGGCCGCGGTGGAGAAGGCGTTCTTCACGGACCCGGACACGGATTTCGTCTTCCAGATCACCCAGCCCGACCAGGCTATCGGGGGCCTTGTGGCCAAGCCCTGGGGCCAGAGGAAGCGCAACATCAAGGCGCTCCTCGCCAACCTGCAGCCCAAGGTGTCGCAGATCCCGGGCATCCAGCTCCAGCTGATCCAGCCCCCGGCGCTCCCCGGCGGCGGCAATTTCCCGATCGAGGTCGTCGTCACGTCGACTGCCGACCCGCAGGAGATCCTGTCGTTCGCGCAGCAGCTCGCGGACAAGGCGATGGAGACCAAAAGGTTCTATTTCCCGCCGATCCTCGACGTGAAGTTCGACGAGCCGCAGGCGGAGGTCGTCATCGACCGGGACAAGGTCGCGGCGCTCGGCCTCAACCTCTCGCAGGTCGGCGACGACCTGTCCGCGGCGATGGGCGGCAACTACATCAACTGGTTCAACATCTCCGGGCGCAGCTACAAGGTGATCTCCCAGGTCAAGCGCGACGACCGGCTCAACCCGGAGCAGCTCAGGAAGATCTACGTGACGGGCCCGAACGGAAGCGTGGTGCCCCTGAGCACGGTGGCGAAGATCAGGACCTCGACGATCCCGCGCTCGCTCAACCGCTTCCAGCAGCTCAACTCGGTCACGATAAGCGCCGTCGCCGGGATGCCGCTCGACGACGCCCTCAAGGTGTTCGAGGACGAGGGGGCCAAGATCCTGCCGAAGGGGTACGCGATCGACTACACTGGGGAGTCCCGCCAGCTGCGCCGGGAGGGCGGGAACGCCAAGTTCTGGACGACGATGCTCCTCGCCGTGACACTGATCTTCCTGGTCCTCGCCGCGCAGTTCAACAGCTTCCGCGACCCGCTCGTGATTCTCGGCGGCTCCGTGCCCCTCGCGATCTTCGGGTCGGCGATCTTCATGTTCCTGAAATGCCCCAACCCGAACATGCCGTTCTTCACCGACGGCTGGACGACGACCTTCAACATCTACTCGCAGGTGGGGCTCGTGACCCTCGTGGGGCTGATCGCGAAGAACGGCATCCTGATCGTTGAATTCGCGAACAAGCAGCAGCTCGCAGGCAAGTCGAAGCTCGCGGCCGTGCACGACGCGGCGCTGACCCGGCTGCGCCCCATCCTGATGACAAGCGTGGCGACCGTGGCCGGGCATTTCCCGCTGACCCTCGTCACGGGCGCCGGCGCCGCGGCCAGAAACTCGATCGGCCTCGTCCTCGTGGGCGGCATGTCTGTCGGCACGTTCTTCACGCTGGTCGTGATGCCCTCCGTCTACATCCTGCTCGCGAAGGACCACTCGAAGGAGCGCGAGAGGGAGGCGGCGGCCCAGCCCGCGCAGGAGCTGGCGAAGCCCGCCCACGCATGAAGCGCCCCATCCTCGCAACGGCCGCGCTCCTGCTCGCCCGAGTCCCGGCCCTTTGCGCGCCCGCCGGGAATCCGTCCGCCGCCGACCTGCCCTCGCCGCTGGACCTGAAGGCGGCCATCGGCTACGCCCTCGACCACAACTTCACGATTCTGCAGGCCCGCGAGACCATCCGCCAGCAGGAGGGCGTCATCGTCCAGGTCCGGGGCCAGGAGATCCCCAACATCTCCGCGCAGGGGCAGTACCAGAGGAACGACGAGACGATCTCCCAGTCCTACCCGCAGTCGAACAGCCTCTGGACGGTCGAGCTCAAGGCGACGCAGAACCTCTTTGCCGGCGGCGGGATCCAGTCGGCGATCAAGGGGGCGAAGCTCTCGCGCGACGCAGCGGCCTTCGACCTCCAGACGGCGATCGACACCGCGCTCCTCGACGTGCGCACGAAGTTCTACAACGTGATCCTCGCGCGGGAGAAGATCCGGGTCGAGGAGGAGAACGTGACGCTGCTGCAGCGCCAGCTTGACGACGAGAAGAACCAGTTCGAGACGGGGTCCGTCTCGAACTTCGAGGTGCTCCGCGCGAGGGTGGCCCTCGCGAACGCCCAGCCGACGCTCATCTCGGCGCGAAACAGCTACAGGATCGCGATCGAGCAGCTTCGCCAGTCGCTCGGCACGCCGGGATCGGTGCCGTTTCCCGAGGTCGCCGGCGACCTCGAGGTGGCCATGGCGAGCTTTGACCCGGACTCCGCGATCTCCTCGGCCCATGCGCACAGGCCCGAGCTCGAGAAGCTGGCCAAGCTCGAGTCGGCGGGCGAGGAGTCCGTCAAGACGGCCCGCTCGGCGCTCTACCCGAACCTGCAGGCCTTCGGCGCCTACGAGTGGGACGGGATAGGCTACGTGAACCCGTTCCCGGGCATCCCGAGCACGGCAAACGGCTGGCTCCTCGGCCTGCAGTCGACGTGGTCGATCTTCGACGGCCGCGCGACCGTGGGCAAGGTGCGCCAGGCGAAGTCGCTGCTCGAGCAGGCCCGCCTCGCCACGGCCTCCGAGGAGCTGGAGATAGACGTGGAGGTCCGCCAGGCCCTCTCGTCCCTGCAGGAGGCGGGCGAGCTGCTGACGGCGTCCCGCCAGACGATCGAGCAGGCGGCCGAGGCGCTGCGGCTCGCCGAGGCGAGGTACCACGCGGGGTCGGCGACGCAGCTGGACGTGCTCACGTCCCAGGTGGCGCTCACCCAGTCGAGGACCGACCAGCTGACCGCCAATTACAATTACCTGGTCGCCGTCGCGAACGTCAGGAAGGCGATTGGACTGAGCGACGCCCTCGTGGTACCCTGACCGGCGCCCCGGGAGCCCCGCGCTTGCGGACCCAGCGGCAGCGCTACCCCAAGCCATGAGAGCCAAGCGCATCCTCCTCCTCTTCCTCGCCGCGGGCTGCGGCGCCGTGGCGCTGGCCGCACTCGCCGCGTTCAGCCCGCAGTTGCAGACGTGGGCGGCCCAGAGGGCGGTCGCCTCGCTGGCCGAGCCCGGCTCGTCCCTGGAGAGCGCCTCGGCCGGGGTGGGGCGCGCGTCGCTGGCAGGCCTGCGCGTCGAGATGGGCGGGGCGGTCCTCCTCGTGCCCTCCGCCGAGGCCCGGATCCCGGTCGCGGCGGCCCTACTGGGCAAGCGCTACCACTTCACGAGCCTGGTCGCGAAGGGCTGGACGCTCAACCTTACGCAGGCGCGCGCCGCGCGGCCCGACGAGGCCGCGGGCGGCTATCCGTGGATCGCCCGCGTCCTCGGCGGCGCGCTGTCGGCTTTCAAGGTCCGGGCGGACATCACGCTCGACCAGGTCGACCTCGAGGGCGACGTCGTCTTCCCGGACGAGAGGGGGCACCCGGCGGGAAAGGCTCGCGTCGCCATCACGGGGGGCGGGATCGGGCCGGGCAGGGACGGCCGCTTCCGTTGCACCGTCACGGCCTCCGTCGACGACCCGGCCGCTCCCGTCTCCTCCGTCTCCGCAAACGCGATCCTCACCGCCGCCATGGACGCTGCGGGGGCCTTCACGGGGGCGGACCTCAGGGGGGACGCAACGGCGTCCGGCCGGCAGTTTCCCGGCGGCGTCGGCCTTTCATGGGCGGCGTCGGCCGCGCGGGGCGCGGGAAAGGAGTCCTATTCGGTGTCGCTCATCCGGGGGACCGAGCAGGTCGCCCTCTTTGACGCCGAGCGCGCGGACGCCTCGCCCAGGCTCGCCGGCTCCTGGCGGCTCAACCTGAGGGACGGCGACCTGGCTCCCTTCGCCCTCGGGCGCAGGCTTCCCTCCTTCTACGTGGCCGGCGAAGGGAGCTACGAGGCCGACCCCGCCACGGGCGACATCCACGCGGCCGGAAAGCTCCAGGCGACGGCGGACCGGCTCGGCGTCGTCGCCCGCGGCCTCGCGGCCCTGGGCCGGGTGGACCTCTCGGCCGACTTCGACGTGGCGCGCCTCGGGGCGTTGCTTCGCGTCGCGCGGCTGGACACGAGCCTGTCGGGGGCGTCGCCGGTCGCGACAATCCGCGCGCTGCAGTCGTTCGAGTTCAGCATGTCGACGGGCGAGCTCAAGGTGGCCGTCCCGTCGGACGACCTCGTGGGAATCTCCGTCAGGGGCCTGCCCCTCGGGTGGCTGAAGGCGGCTCTGCCCGGCCTCGCGCTCACGGGAGGCGACGCGCAGGGGGAGCTTGTCATGCGCGCCGAGGACGGGCGGCTGGTGCTGCGGACCCGCGCGCCGCTCACCGCGTCGGGCGTCGCGCTCTCGGCCCCGGGACACCCCCTGGCCTCGGGGCTCGAGCTGTCCGCTTTCGTCCTCGCCGACTACGCGCCGCAGGGCTGGCAGCTCCAGCTGGCACCGTTCTCGGTGCGCAGCGATGGGATCGAGATGCTGTCCCTGGAGGCGAGGTTCGGCCGCCTCGCGGGCGCCGGGGGCGCGATCAAGGCCGCGGGATCCTGGAGCGCCTCGGTGCCGCTCCTGCTCTCGATCCCGGCGGCGAGCGCGCTTCCGAGGCTCACGGCCGGCGACGCCAGCGGGAGCTTCGAGGCCAGCCTCGGCCCGACGAGCGCGGTGCGCGTCAAGATCGCCCTGAAGGGGCTCGCGTCCCCCGGGGCCGGCGGCGCGGCCCTGCCGACGGTCTCCTCGGACATCCGCGCCGACTTCGCCGCGGGGGGGCGCACGACCTTCAGCATGCCTGTCCGTCTGGACTATGGCCTGCGCGCCGTGGACCTGGTGCTCGCGGGCACCGTGGCCTCGGACGCCAGGGGCCCGGTCGTAGACGCAGCGCTCTCGGGCACGAGGCTCCTGGCGGACGACCTCGCGGCGCTGGCGGTCCTCACGGGCCGCGGCGACCCCGGCTCGCAGGCGGCACCCCCGGGGGGGGCCTCGCCGGCGGCTCCGGCCGCCCCCTTCTGGCCCGGGATCAGGGGCCGCGTCTCGATGAAGCTCGAGGACCTCCTTTTCCCGCGAGTCGACCTGCGCGACGTGCGCGGGATCCTCATCGTCGACAAGGACATGCTCTCCCTCGACGGCGGCTCGGCCACCGTCGGCGACTCGAGCGCGGCGCGCGTCGAGGGCCAGCTCGCGTTCACCCGGGGCGCCGAGCGTCCGTACTCGCTCAAGGCCGCGGTCTCCGTCGACAACGTGGACTCGGGGCCCATCTTCCGGGCCATGAGCCCCGGCAAGCCGCCTGCCGTGGAGGGCCGCTTCGACATCTCAAGCAGCCTCACGGGAAGCGGGGTGGGATTGGCGGACCTTCTCGACCGCGCCCAGGGGGAGCTGCGGCTGTCGAGCAAGGGAGGCAGGTTCCGCGCGCTCAGCACGGGCGTGGTCGACCAGATCAAGCAGGCGCCGTCCAAGCTCGTGGACGCCCTGGACAGCGTCACGGCCCTGTTCGGGAAGAAGTCGGAGAACCTGGGCACCGCGCTGGTCGACTCCGCCAAGGAGCTTTCCGACATCCCTTACGACCAGATGAGCGTGTCCGCGGAGCGCGGGAGCGACCTCGACCTCAAGATCACGGAGATCGCGCTCGTTGCCCCGGAGGAGCGGCTGTCGGGAAGGGGAAGCATCACTTATGCGGAGGGGACCCCGATCCGCGACCAGCCGCTCTCCATCGACCTGGACATGGGAGTCAGGGGCCAGCTCGGGAAATTCCTGGACGTTGTCGGGATGCTCAAGGAGGGACAGGACGAGCTGGGCTACACGCAGCTCTACCAGACCATCCACCTGGGGGGCACGCTCAGCAACGTCGACCAGAGCCAGTGGAGGGATATGCTTGAGCAGGCGCCCCTTCGAAAGGGAAGCGGTTTGATTGACAAGCTCTTGGGCAAGTGAACAGCGTGGAGCGTGATCTTCAGAAGGCGATCCACGATGCCGCTCTGGATCGCGGTCCCGGCGGTGCTTGTCGCCAGGCTGCTCTACCGGGTCCGGGTGCTCGGCGCCTCCCACGTCCCAGGCTCGGGCGGCGCGGTCGTGATCTCGAACCACCTCTCGTACATGGACGTGGTCGTGCTCCAGCTGGCATGCCCCCGGCCGCTGCGCTTCATGGCCTACCGCGGTCCGGGCACGGGAGGCCTGCTCGACTGGATCTTCAGGCGGGCGGGCGTGATCACGGTCTCCCCGGACAAGCCCTCGCAGTGGCTGAGGGACGCCGTGAGGGCTCTGGAGTGCGGCGAGCTCGTGTGCGTGTTCCCCGAGGGGGGAATCTCCCGCACGGGCCAGCTGATGGCCATCCGCAAGGGCTTTGAGCTCATGGCCCGCAGGGCCAGGGTCCCGGTCGTCCCCGCCGCGGTCGACGGCCTTTGGGGATCGGTGTTCTCCTTCGCCGGCAACCGGTACCTCTGGAAATCCCCGCGCCTCAAGCGGACGCCGGTGTGCGTCGCCTTCGGCGCCCCGATCCCGCACGCCCTGGCGGACGCCGTCTCCGCGCGCAGGGCGATCATGGAGCTGGGCACGCTGGCCTTCGAGGAGAGGCCCGTCCTGCGCCGGCACGTCGCCCGCGAGACCGTGCGGGCCCTCGCGCGCCGGCCGGGATCGACCGCCATAGTCGACCGCACGTCGGGGCGCCGGGTGGTGAGCGCGGCCCAGCTGGTCGGCGCGGCGGCCGTACTCTCCGGGCGCATTAGGCGGACCGTCGCCGAGCGGCGCGTCGGCATCGTCCTTCCGCCGGGGGCCGGCGCCGCGATCGCCAACCTCGCCGTCGCGTGCGCGGGAAAGGTGCCCGTCAACCTCAACTTCACGGCGGGCAGGGCCGCGGCCCTTGCGAGCATGGAGGAGGCCGGCATCCGCACCGTGCTGACCGCGGACGCCATGCGCCCGCGGCTCCCGGACTTCCCCTGGCCCGAGCGCTCGCTCGACCTTCGGGCAGAGATCGACGCGTCCGGCGGCAGGCGGGCGATGATCCCGTGGATTGCAGCCGCGTGGCTGCTGCCGAACCAGTGGGTGGCCGGCCTCATGGGCATCCCCGCGAGGGGCGACCGCGAGGAGGCCGCGCTCCTCTTCACGAGCGGGAGCGGCGGCAACCCAAAGGGCGTCGTCCTGTCGCACCGCAACCTGCTCGCGAACTTCGAGCAGATCTCGTCCACGTCCGTGCTCCCCGGCTCGGCCGTCATGCTCGGCTGCCTTCCGATCTTCCACAGCTTCGGGTTCACGTTCACGCTCTGGTACCCGCTGCTGCGCGGGTGCCTTCTCGTGACCTCGCCAAGCCCTCTCGACACGCGCGCGCTCATCGAGGCCATACGCGAGGAGGGGGTCACGGTCGTCCTCGGGGCCCCGACATTCCTGCGGCCGATTCTAAGGAAGGCGGCGTCGGGCGACCTGAGGTCGCTCGACCTGGTGGTGACTGGCGCCGAGAAGCTGCCGGAGGACCTCAGGCGCCGGTTCCTCGAGGCCTTCCACCTCGAGATCATCCAGGGCTACGGCCTGACGGAGACGTCCCCTGTCGCGAGCCTGAACCAGCCCAACCCCCCGGTCACGACGGCCACGGCCGACGAGCAGGCCGGCAACCGCACGGGGACCGTTGGGCGCCTGCTGCCCGGAATCTCGGCGAGGCTCATCGACCCCGAATCGGGCGCGGACGTCCCGCACGGCGCGACCGGGATACTCCTCCTGCGGGGGGCGAACATCTTCTCGCGCTACCTCGGGGACGCCTCCCCGGGGGCCTCCCTGCGCGACGGCTGGTTTGTCACATGGGACCTTGCCCGGATCGACGACGACGGCTTTGTCTCCATCGAGGGGCGCGTCGCCCGGTTCTCCAAGATCGGGGGCGAGATGGTCCCCCACGGCACGATCGAGCAGAGGATCGCCGACCTGTTCGGCGTCGACGCGGGCGAGGCCCAGGCCGTCGTCGTCACAGGGGTGCCGGACGAGGCGAAGGGCGAGTCGCTGGTCGTCCTGACGACGCTCGCCATATCGGCGGCCGAGATCCGCGAGAGGCTGGCCGCGGCCGGGTTTACCAACCTGTGGATCCCGCGCGAGGTCGTGAGGATCGCGGCGATCCCGCTACTCGGAACCGGCAAGCTGGACATCGCGGGCTGCCGGCGCCTCGCGCTGGAGGCCCGGCGGCCCGCGGGGACCCTGCCGTGACGCGGAGCGCGATCATCGACGCCCACGTCCACGCCTACCCGGCGGAGGTCGCGGCCGGCCCGGCAGCCTGGGGCGCCGCGCACGGCGAGCCCGGGTGGACCCGGTGCGTGGCGCCCGACGGGAGGCGCTCCATCCAGGGATGGGCCGACCCCGACAGGCTGGTCGCCGACATGGACGAGGCGCGGGTGGATTCCTGCGTCATGCTGGGCTGGTACTGGGAGCGCCAGGAGACCTGCGACCTCCAGAACGGATGGTACCTGGAATGGGTGAAGAGGCACCCCAAGCGGCTGATCGGGTTTGCGACCGTGCAGCCCGCCGGGGGGGCCCGCGCCGTCGACGCGCTGGAGCGGGCGCTCGACTCGGGCCTCCGCGGGGTCGGCGAACTCCTTCCCCAGGCCCAGGGGTACGCGCTCGGGGACCGCTGGTTCAGGAGGGTGATGGAGATCGCGGTCGAAAGGCGCATCCCGATAACGCTCCACGCCACCGACCCGGGCGCTGGCGCGGCCGCCGGGCCGGCGACGCCGCCCGAGGGGTTCATCCGGCTCGCGAAGGACTACCCGGGGGCCGCGATCATCCTCGCGCACTGGGGCGGGGGGCTGGCCTTCCGCGGAGCGCCCGGCGGCGAGCCGATGCCCTCCAACCTGTATTTCGACACGGCGGCATCGCCCCTCCTCTACGGGAGCGACGTGTTCAGGAAGGCGGTCGAGCGGGTGGGGGCCGGGAAAATCCTCTACGGGTCGGACTATCCCCTGATCCTCCATCCCCGGGCGACGCGCAAGCCCGGGTTCGGCCGATTCCTGGGCGAGATCGACGGCGCCGGACTGGACCCTTCCGAGCGCGAGCAGGTCATGGGATCAAATATCAGGCGCCTGCTTTCACCGGGCCTTGCGCTCGCGCGCAAGCGAGTGTAGCGGACTTAAGGTCGATGGATTTTTCCGCAGCCACGAAGCAGTTGAAGGCAAGGCTAGGCCCGCGAGTCGTCCGGACGGACCGGGCCTCCACGCGGGCGGCCTCGTTTGACAGCAGCAAGATCCCCTTTGCGCCCCAGGCGGTCATCTTCCCGCGGGACCGGGGCGACGTCGCCGCGGTCCTCGCCCTGGCAAACAGCCGCCGCGTGCCCGTCACGGTCCGCGGGCGCGGGACGAGCCTGACCGGGTCGGCCGCGCCGGCCCGCGGCGGATGGGTGCTCGACCTGCACGGGTGGAACCGGATCCGCATCGACGCCCAGTCGGGCATGGCGCACGTCCAGGCCGGCGCGACGGTCGGGCGGATCCAGGCGGCCGCGGAGAGAAAGGGCTGGTTCTATCCGCCGGACCCGTCCTCCAAGAAGTACTGCACGATCGGCGGAAACATCGCGTGCAACGCCGGCGGGATGCACGGGGGCAAGTACGGCGTCACGCGCGACTTCGTCCTGGCGCTCCGGGGATTCCTGCCCACGGGCGAATGGGTCGAGTGGGGAACGGACACGAAGAAGTTCTCGGCCGGGTTCAACCTGCGCGACCTCTGGATCGGCAGCGAGGGCATGCTCGGGATCGTGACGGAGGCGACGCTCAAGCTGATACCGAGCCCAGCGGAGCGCTGGACGCTCCTTGTCTCCTTCCGGACCGAGCCCGATGCGTTCAGGGCCGCGCTCGCGCTCTTCGCCCTGCGGGTGCAGCCGGCGATCTGCGAGTTCCTGGATCGGTACTCGGTTGACTGCGCGGAGCGCGCGACTGGAAAGCACGTCTTCAAGGGCCAGGCGGGCCGCCCCGTGCTGCTCCTCGAGCTCGCCGGCGGCGCGGCCGAGGTCCGCGAGCAGCGGGCAACCGTTCTGAAGTGGGCCGCCAGCCACGGGCTCGCCCACCGCGCGGCGCGGACGCGGGCCGAGGCCGACGCGCTCTGGGAGGTGAGGCGCTCCTGCTCGGGCGCGATGTTCGAGCTCGGGGACTCCAAGCTGAACGAGGACGTCGTCGTCCCCATGGGCAAGTATCTGGAATTCGCCCGCTTCCTCGAGCGCCTTAGGAGGGAGTCCGCGCTGCCCATCCCGACCTTCGGGCACCTGGGCGACGGCAACCTCCACGTCAACATCATGTACCACCGCGACAGCCCCGCCGAGAGCCGCGCCGCCGAGCGGGCCGTCGGCAGGCTCATGAGGACCGTGGTGGGCCTCGGCGGCGCGATTTCCGGCGAGCACGGGATAGGCCTAGCCAAGACGCCGTTCCTCAGGCTCCAGCATTCCCCGGCGGCCATCCGGGCCATGAGGGCCGTCAAGCGGGCCCTGGACCCGCGCGGGATACTCAACCCCGGCAAGATGTTCGAGGTGTTCCGGGTCTGGGAAAGCAGGAGGCTCGACGTGAAGCTTCCGTGGGACCATTCGTGATTTCGCCTTTTCCGTTTGCCCGCGCATGCGGCGCACTCTCCACTGAGTAGGCCCAATGCATTTAAAGGCCCTAAAACTCCACGGTTTCAAGTCATTCGCCGATCCAACGACCCTCATGTTCGAGCCCGGCGTCACCGCCGTGGTCGGGCCGAACGGCTGCGGCAAGTCCAACATCGCCGACTCGATCCGCTGGGTGCTCGGGGAGCAGAGCGCGAAGGCGCTTCGCGGCGGAAAGATGCAGGATGTCATCTTCGAGGGGGCCGACACGCGCCGGGCCGCCCAGATGTGCGAGGTCTCGATGCTCCTGACGGAGTGCGAGAGGCAGCTCGGCAGCGAATTCCACGAGATCGAGATCACGAGGCGGGTCCACCGGGACGGCCAGGGCGAATACCTGTTCAACGGCCAGGCGTGCCGGCTGAAGGACATCCATAAGCTCTTCATGGACACCGGCGTAGGCCGGACCAGCTACTCCATAATGGCCCAGGGCCACATCGACCAGGTCCTCTCCTCCAAGCCCGAGGAGCGGCGCGCGGTCTTCGAGGAGGCCGCGGGGATCACCAAGTACAAGAGCCAGCGCAGGGAGGCCATGGGCAAGCTCGCGCTGACCGACCAGAACCTGGCGAGGGTCGCCGACGTGGTCGGCGAGGTCTCCCGCCAGATCGGAAGCCTGAGGCGCCAGGCGGCGAAGGCGATGCGCTACAAGCGGCTCGGGCACCGCCTGCGCCACCTGAGCCTGGCCTGGAGCGCCCTGCAGCACGGGAAGCTCGCCGAGGCGCTCGGCGCGCTCGAGGCGACGCTCGCCGGCCTGCGCTCGGAGGCGGAGAGCCGCAAGGCCGCGCTCGACGGCCAGCAGTCCGGGCTCGAGTCGCGCAAGGCGGAGCGCAGCCGGCTCAACCAGCGGGTCCAGGACGCGCAGCAGGCGGTCTTCGACCTGAGGAGCCAGAGGGAGCACGCCGAGAATTCCGCGAACATGGCCCGTATCAGGCGCTCGGGCCTCGGCGACAGGCTCGCGGGGGCGAGGGACACGCTCGGCGAGCTCGAGATGCAGCTGCGCGAGGTGGCGGCGCAGGTCGACACCGGCTCCCAGGACAAGCAGCTCCAGCTGGGGCTCCTCGGCAGCAGCGACGCCGTCTACCAGCAGCACAACCGGGAGCTTGCGGTCTCCGAGGGCGAGCTCGGCAAGCTCGACCGCGACCTCCAGCAGGCGAAATTCGAGCTGCTGCAGTTCGACAGCGCTGTCGCGCGCCTGCGCACGGAGTCCTCGGGCCACGAGGTCGACCAGAAGACGAGCATCCACAGGTACGAGGCTCTTGCGCTCGACCTGCGCCAGGCTTCGGAGCAGGCGGCATTGGCGGCGAAGGCGGCGAAGGAGGCCCTTGCGAGGGCCGAGGAGACCCTCGCTGGCAGGACGCGCTCCAGCGACGCGGCCACCGAGGCGCAGCAGTCCGTCGCCGACCTTACGCGCGAATTTCGCGAGGCGCAGAGAAAGATACAGGAGACCGACCGGCAGATGGCGCAGCGCGGCGCGCGCCTGCGGCTCCTCCAGCAGCTCCAGGAGCGCTGGGAGGGATTCGGCGAGGGCGCGAAGGCGGTGCTCCAGGGTAGGCTCGCCGGGGCGCTGGAGGGCTCGAAGGCGACCCCGGTCTCGCAGGGCATCGAGGTCGTGCCCGAGTTCGGGCGCGCCATCGAGGCCCTCCTCGGCTCCGCCGTGGAGGCGATCCAGGTGAGCGACCTCTCCACGGCCAGGCGCATCTTCGCCCAGCTTGAGCAGGAGCAGATTGGCTCCGTGGTCCTCCGGATCGCGGAGCTTGGGGAAGGGGGGGCGCCCGCGGGCGACCTGCCGCCCGGCCTCTCGCCCGCGGCATCCGCGCTCGCCCATATCGAGGACTCCCACCCCGCGCGCGCGATCCTCGCCTCATGCTACATCGCCGACGACCTCGGGGCGTTCCTGGACTATTGGCGCGCCCACCCAGGTTTCGCCTTCCTCTCGGTCGCCACGCGCAAGGGCGAGGTCGTCGACCGCCGGGGAATCGTTTCCGGCGGCCACGCCAACCCGAAGAAGCAGGCGAACAGCATCGTCCAGCGCGAGATCGACCTTCGCGAGACGGCGAAGGCGCTCGCCGACGACCAGCGGGTCCACGACGAGCTCCGCGTCCAGGGCGAGGCCCTGAACGCCAGGATAGCGGCGGCCGAGCAGTCGCTGGAGGAGCGGCGCGCGGCGGTCATGGCCTCGACCCAGGCGCTAGCGGCGGCCCAGGCCGAGGAGAAGAGCGCGCGCCGGGCCCACGAGGAGTCCGCGGCCCGGGCCAAGCGGATGGAGATGGACCTCGCGGCGCTGGAGCAGGCGCGGCTTGAGGCGCAGGCCCGGTGGGAGAAGGCGAGGGCGGGGCTTTCCCAGTCGGAGGGAGCCGCCGCGGCGCAGAGGAAGAGGATCGACGACCTTGAGGCGCGGATCGCCGCGGTGCGCGCGGAGCGCGACGTCAAGCGCGAGGCGCTGGCCCAGGCCCGCCTCGAGCTCGCCGAGCGCCGCCAGAAGGTCGAGGTGCTCGACAGGGGCCTCGGCGAGATGCAGCGGCGGCGCGAGCAGATCGGCGAACTCCTCGTCGAGCGCCAGCAGGAGATAGAGGCCTGGACGGGCCAGATCGCCGAGCTCGAGACCGAGGAGAGGGACCAGCGCGCGAATTCCGTCCGCATCGGGGAGACCCTTTCCGTGGCCCAGGAGCAGGTGGAGAAGATCCGGGTGGAGCTGGTCGAGGTCGAGCGCCAGATCGGCTCCCTGGAGTCCGCCCAGTCGGCGCTCCGGCTGGAGTCCGACGCGGCCCACGACAACCTGAGCTCCCACGAGGTCCGCCTCGCCGAGACGCGCCAACGGGGCACCTTCCTCTCCGAGGAGGTGGCGAGGGAGTTCCAGGCGGACGTCGCCGCCGTCGACTGGAGGCGGATGCTCTGGCACGCGGACGACGAGCCCGAGGGCCTGAGGGCGCTCGACCTCGACGAGGAGGAGGAGGCGGAGCCGGCCCCGCGGAGGTCGAGGAAGAAGCGCCCCGAGCACCCGGGCGAGGCCGACCTCGCGGCGCTGGACGCCACGGACTGGGACGCGGTCAAGGCCGAGGTCGACGCGCTCCGCGCCCGGATGTCCGGCATGGGCGCCGTGAACCTCGTGGCGATCGAGGAGTACTCGGAGCTCAGGCAGCGCCACGACTTCCTGAGGAGCCAGAGCGACGACCTCACCCGCGCCCGCGCTGACCTCATCTCGGCGATAGCCGAGATCAACCAGACCTCGCAGAAGCAGTTCGAGGTCACGTTCGCCCAGATACGGAAGAACTTCGAGTACACGTTCCAGACGCTGTTCGGCGGGGGGAGGGCGGACATCGAGCTCGTCCAGACGGACGACGTCCTCGAGAGCGGCATCGAGATCGTGGCCCAGCCCCCCGGCACGAAGCTCAAGGGGATCTCCCTCCTCTCGGGCGGGCAGCGGACGCTGACCGCGGTCGCGCTCCTCTTCGCCCTCTACCTCGTCAAGCCCTCGCCCTTCTGCCTGCTGGACGAGCTCGACGCGCCGCTCGACGAGTCGAACATCGGCCGGTTCACGGAGCTGCTGAAGAAATTTGTCAAGGACTCCCAGTTCATCATCATCACGCACAACAAGCGGACCGTCGCGGCGGCCGACGCGATCTACGGCGTGACGATGGAGGAGCGGGGCGTCTCCAAGACGGTCTCGATGCGCTTCAACCACGAGCACGGCGAGCCCGAGGCGCACCATCCCGCGCCGATCTCCGAGGCCGTGATGGCTGCGACGCCCCTTTCGCCCGCCCCGGTCGCCACCGGCGCCTGAGGGGCGCCCCCGAACGATGGCGAAGTGGCTCCTCGTTGACGGGTTCAACCTCGCCTACCGCTGCTTCTTCGCGATCCCGGAGCTCGCGAGGGCCGACGGGTTCCCGACGAACGCGCTCCACGGCTGGGTGAAGTCGCTCTGGCGCCTTTCGGACCAGGAGAGGCCCGACGGGACGCTCGTCTTCTTCGACCTTGGCGGGGCGCAGGACAGGCTCGCCCTCCATCCCGAATACAAGGCGAACCGGGAGGAGATGCCGGAGGCGCTCTCGAAGCAGATACCGGTCGTCAAGGAGCTGACGCGGGCCATGGGCCTGGGAGGCATCGAGGTCGAAGGGGTGGAGAGCGACGACCTGCTCGCGTCGGAGGCGTGCGCCCTCGCGAGGAAGGGGGACCAGGTCCTGATCGTGAGCTCGGACAAGGACTTCGCGCAGATCGTCGGGGACCGGATAAGGATGATGCTGCCGCCTCCGACCGCCAACCCCAAGCTCGGGTGGCGCGTCCTCGACGAGGCCGGGGTCATCGAGAAGTTCGGCGTGGCCCCGTCAAAGATCGCCGACTACCTGGCCCTGGTCGGCGACACCTCGGACAACATCCCGGGCCTGGACGGGGTGGGGCCGAAGACTGCCGCGAAGTGGCTTGCCGAGCACGGGAGCCTCGAGGGGGTAATCGGGGCGTCGGACCGGATCGCGCCCGAGCGGTTTCGCGCCCCGCTGGCGGAGGCCGCGGGCCGGCTGCGCATGAACCTCAGGCTGACCACGCTCAACCTCTCGCTGCCACCGCCGAGCCCCGAGCACTGCGTCCCGCGTCCCGAGGAGCTCTTCGCCGTCCTGGAGAGGATGGAGATGAGGTCGGCGCTCGCCGAGGCGCGCGTGCGCTACACCCAGCCCGAGCTGTTCTGACGGGCCGCCGTCAGACGCCCTTCTTGGAGACCTTCTTGGGATCGAAGATGTAGCCGATGCCGTGGACCGTCCGGAAATCCCCGAGGTCGAGGCCCTTCCTCTTGAAGATCTCGCGCACCTTGACGACGTACTGGTCGAGCGACCGGCTCCTGACGTCGGCGTGCTGGCCCCATACCGCGTGGATCAGCGCCTTGCGCGTGATCACCTCGCCCTGGTGCTCGTTCAGGTAGGACAGGATGCCGAGCTCCTTGCGTCCGATGGAAAGGGTCTCCTTGTCCGGGAACGCGAGCTCGAGGCGCACGGGCGTGACGCGCGCGCCGCAGAAGTCGAACGGCTCGGTGTTGACCCTGACGTTCTTCGTGAGGTTCAGGTCCTCCTTGTAGTCGGCCCTGCGCAGCACCGCCTTGATGCGGGCCGTGAGCTCGGCGTAGCTGAAGGGCTTCGTGATGTAGTCGTCGCCGCCCTGCTCGAGCCCGTGGACCTTGCTCGCCTCCTCGAGGTTGGCCGTCAGGAAGATGACGGGCACGTTGATGTCGGCCGCCTTAAGGTCCTCGTAGAGCTCGAACCCGCCCTGGTCGGGAAGGATGAGGTCCATGAGGATCAGGTTAGCGAAGTTGCGCCTCAGGAACTTCATGGCGTGCGCCGCGCGGCTGCACACTTGGACGCGCATGTCCGCGCGCTCAAGGTGTTGGGCAATAAGGGACGCCAAGTCCGGCTCATCCTCCACGACAACGATGAGAGGCTTGGGATTGGGCCGCGTCGGCGATGGTTCGGGCATATCCTGGCTATTGCGGTTTTTACAGCGGCCCGGAGGGATGTCAATCAGCGTGCTCCACGAGCATTTTGCTTGAACGGCCCCGTCCGCGGGCGACGCTTGGGACCCTGTGCCCGACAAGAAGCCCATCCTGATGCTCGGCCTGCCCAAGGGCAGCCTCGAGGAGTCCACCCGAAACCTGTTCGCCAAGGCGGGCTGGAAGATCACGGTCAACTCGCGGTCCTACAGGCCCACGATCGACGACCCGGAGCTCGACGGCCGCTTTGTCCGGGCCCAGGAGGTCAGCCGGTACGTGGAGCACGGTTTCTTCGACTGCGGGCTCACCGGCCTGGACTGGATCCAGGAGAACGGCTCCGACGTGGTGGAGGTCTGCGACCTGGTCTACAGCCGCGCCTCGGCCGCCCGCTCGCGCTGGGTGCTGTGCGTCGCAGAGGACTCGCCGGTCAGGTCGCCAAAGGACCTCGCGGGCAAGCGGGTCGCGACCGAGCTCGTGAAGACCGTGGAGCGGTACTTCGCGGCCAAGAAGATCCCGGTGACGGTCGAGTTTTCCTGGGGGGCGACCGAGGTCAAGGTGCCCGACCTCGTGGACGCGATCGTCGACATCACGGAGACGGGCTCGTCGCTGCGGGCCAACAACCTGCGGGTCGTGGACACGATCCTCGAGACGAACACGAAGCTGATCGCCAACAAGAAGGCGTGGGCGAACCCCGCGAAGAGGAAGAAGATCGAGACGATCGCCCTCCTCGTGCGCGGGGCTTTGGAGGCCGAGTCCAAGGTCGGGCTCAAGATGAACGCCCCGAAGAAGGCGCTCAAGGCGATCACGGCCGCGGTGCCTTCGCTGCGCGACCCGACCATTTCCCCGCTCAGCAACCCGGACTGGGTCGCCCTTGAGACCATCATCGACGAGAGCGTCGTCCGGGAGATCCTGCCCGAGCTCAAGGCGCTCGGCGCCGAGGGAATCGTCGAGTACCCGCTCAACAAGGTCGTCTACTAGGATGGGCAAGGTCGCAATTGGCCTGCTCCAGCACGCCTGCTCGGCGGACCCGGCCGCCAACCTCAAGAAGGCGCTGGCGCTCGCCGAATTGGCCGCAATGCGGGGCGCGAACATCATCTGCACCCAGGAGCTCTTCCACTCGCAGTACTTCTGCCAGAGCGAGGACCACAAGAACTTCCAGCTCGCGGAGAGGATCCCGGGCCCCTCCACCGAGGCGTTCCAGAAGCTCGCGAAGCGGCTCGGCGTGGTCGTCATCGCGTCGCTCTTCGAGAAGCGCGCGAGCGGCCTCTACCACAACACGGCCGCGGTCATCGACGCGGACGGGTCGCTCCTCGGCATCTACCGCAAGATGCACATCCCGGACGACCCCCTCTACTACGAGAAGTTCTACTTCGCGCCGGGCGACACCGGATTCAGGTCGTGGAAGACGCGGTTTGGAAGGATAGGGGTCCTGATCTGCTGGGACCAGTGGTACCCCGAGGCGGCCCGCCTGACGGCGCTGCAGGGCGCCGAGATCATCTTCTACCCTACCGCGATCGGCTGGCACCCGCGGGAGAAGAGGAGGCACGGCAAGGAGCAGCACGACGCATGGGAGACCATCCAGCGCTCCCACGCAGTTGCGAACTGCTGCTTCGTCGCGGTCTGCAACCGGATAGGCCTCGAGAAGCCGGTGGGCGGCGCGGGGATCGAGTTCTGGGGCCGAAGCTTCGTCGCGGGCACGGGAGGCCAGGTGCTCTCGAGGGCCGCCACGGCGAGGCAGGAGGTCCTGGTTGTCCCCGTCGACCTCGGGGACGTCGACGCCACCCGCACGCACTGGCCCTTCCTGAGGGACCGGCGGATCGACGCCTACGGCGACCTCACGAGGCGCTTCCGCGACTAGGGTTGACGCGCCATGCCCGCCCTGGCCCAGACGCCGGCTGCGCTCGGCTACCGGATGCCCGCCGAGTGGGAGCCGCAGGAGGCCGTCTGGCTCTCCTGGCCGCACAACCGGGAGACGTGGCCGGGGAACTTCAGGCCGATTCCGGGGGTGTTCGCCGGGATTGCCGCGCAGATCAGCCTGCGGGAGAAGGTGCGGATCAACGTCGCAAGCCGGCACCGGGCGCGCGCCCTCTCGCTGATCGCAAGGGCGGGCGCCGACCTGTCCAACGTCGAATGCTTCAACCACCCGACGAACGACGCCTGGTGCCGCGACCACGGCCCCATCTTCGTGCGCAGCGACCGGACGGGGAGGGTGGCGCTCACCGACTGGGACTTCAACGCGTGGGGCGGCAAGTACCCGCCCTTTGGCAAGGACAACCGGGTCCCCGAGCGGGTGGCCAGGGCCCTCGGTATGCGCCGCTTCAGGAAGAGAATGGTGCTCGAGGGCGGCTCGATCGACGTGAACGGCGCGGGCCTCCTCCTGACGACCGAGGCGTGCCTCCTCAACAGGAACCGCAATCCGGGGCTCACGCGCGGCGAGATCGAGCGCAACCTGCGGGACTTCCTGGGCGCGGGCACGGTCCTCTGGCTGGGGGACGGGATCGCCGGCGACGACACGGACGGCCACGTCGACGACCTCTCCCGGTTCTTCAGCGCCGACGGGATCCTGACCTGCGTCGAGCGGGGCCGCCTCGACGCGAACCACCGCGCCCTCCAGGAGAACCTGGAGCGCCTGCGCTCCTTCAGGACCCCGACGGGGCGCAGGTTCAGGATCGTGGAATTGCCGATGCCGGCGCCCGTCCACCGGCGCGGGCGGAGGCTTCCCGCGAGCTACGCCAACTTCCTCGTCATTAACGGGGCGGTGCTCATCCCGGCCTTCCGGCAGCCCAGGCGCGACCGCCAGGCGGCCGAGGTGCTGGCCTCCTGCTTTCCCGGGCGCGAGGTGATCCCGATAGATTGCTTGGAACTCGTGCGGGGTCTTGGCACTCTCCATTGCATCTCCCAGCAGCAGCCATCGGCAAAACCATGAAGACCCTTCCCCTCATAGCGGCGCTCGCCGCGGCCGCCCTCCTTACGGGATGCGAGTCGAGCTTTTCGGACGACGTGCGCTCGGCCCTGGGGCCCCGCGAGGCCCCGCGCTCGCGGGTGTTCCAGGCCGACCAGAGGGCGACCTACGCGGCCGTCCGGGCGGCCGCGGACGAGATGGGATACAAGTTCGGGCACGGGGGGCCGGCCGAGGGCGAGCTCGAGGCGCTGAGCTCGATCAACCGAGGGGACGATGCCGGCAGCGCCCGCCAGGTGGAGATGAAGGTGCACCTGAGCCCCGCGGCCGAGTCCGGGACCGAGGTCGAGGTGTCCCTGATCGAGGTCATCGAGGAGGATTCGGCCAACCAGCCGGGGATGGCGACCCAGACGCCGCTTCGCGACACGCCCCTCTACGAGGTTTTCTTCAGGAACGTCCAGACGGCGCTGAACGCCCCGCCGAAAACGTGAGTTTTCTTTTGTTGTTAACATAGAGTAACTTGGGTCATTTGTTGGGATATTGGTGGGAGGACTTCCATGTGCCTGTGCGGCTCTTCGGGCCGAAATTGTGCTTGCCCGGTTGGCATGCCGGATGGGATTCTGACCGTTCGCGGCATTTTATCGGTCAGACCGGCGTCGCCGCGACGCTCCCGCCGGTCCCATTCCAAAGTCAAACAGTCAACCCGTGGCCGAGAGGCCTAGCGAGGTGGCCGAAACGCCCAGGAGCAGGCGAGGCGGCCACGCGCATCCCTGATTATGAGTTCATTAATGCAAGAGCTGCTGGCTCAATCCTCCTTCGACAAGCTCAAGGAGGGCGCAATCGTCCCCGGCACCATCACCGAAGTCCGCCAGAACGAGGTCGTGGTCGACATCGGCGGCAAGTCCGAGGGCGTCATCCCGGCGAACGAATTTATAGACATCGGCGACCTGCAGATCGGCTCCACGATCGAGGTGCTGGTCGAGAAGCTCGAGGACCGCAACGGAAGCCCGATCCTGTCGTTCGACAAGGCCGAGCAGAAGAAGAACTGGGACAACATCCTCACCAAGTTCCCCGAGGGCTCCGTCGCCACCGGCCGCGTCAAGGCCAAGGTCAAGGGCGGGCTCATCATCTCGATCGGCGTCGACGCCTTCATGCCGGCCTCGCACATCGACGTGCAGCCCCCGAAGAACCTGGACCAGTACGTGGGCCAGACCTACGACTTCAAGGTCCTCAAGATCAACCTCGAGAGGAAGAACATCGTCCTCTCGCGGCGCGAGCTGATCGAGCAACAGCGCACGGACAAGCGCCGCGCGCTCCTCGACTCGATCCAGCCCGGCCAGTTCCGCAAGGGCGTCGTCAAGAACATCACCGACTTCGGGGCCTTCATCGACCTGGACGGCATGGACGGCCTGCTCCACATCACCGACATGAGCTGGGGGCGGATCTCGCACCCGAGCGAGATGCTCAAGCAGGGCGAGGAGATCGAGGTCATGATCATCGAGGTGAACCGGGAGAAGGAGCGCGTCTCCCTGGGCCTCAAGCAGACCACCAAGAACCCCTGGGACGAGATCGACAGGAAGTTCCCCGTCGGCGCCAAGGTCCGCGGCAAGGTCGTCAACCTGGTCCCCTACGGCGCGTTCGTCGAGATCGAGCCGGGGGTCGAGGGCCTTGTCCACATCACGGAGATGTCATGGACGAAGCGCATCACGAAGCCCTCCGAGCTGCTCAAGGTCGGCCAGGAGCTCGATGCGGTCGTGCTCGGCATCCAGAAGGAGGAGCAGAAGATCTCGCTCGGCCTTCGCCAGCTCGAGCCCAACCCGTGGGACATGGTCCGCCACAACTACCCGATCGGCGCCCGCGTCCGCGGCAAGGTCCGCAACATGACCACCTACGGGGCGTTCATCGAGCTCGAGGAGGGCATCGACGGCATGGTGCACGTCTCGGACATGAGCTGGACGCGCAAGGTCAACCACCCGTCGGAGGTCCTCAAGAAGGGCGACGAGGTCGACGCCATCGTGCTCGACATCGACCCGCAGCAGCAGCGCATCAGCCTCGGCATGAAGCAGCTCGCCATTGATCCCTGGTCGGACATCGACAGCTTCTTCAAGATCGGCGACGTCGTCGAGGGAACGGTCACCAAGGTGACCTCGTTCGGCGCGTTCGTTGAGTTGAAGGACGGCATCGACGGCCTGGTCCACATCTCGCAGATCAGCGAGGAGCGGATCGACAAGGTTAAGGACGTCCTGAAGCCCGAGCAGAAGGTCACCGCGCGCGTCATCAAGATCGACCGCGAGGACCGCAGGCTGGGGCTCTCGATCAAGGCCGCGAACTACAGCCCGGACCAACTCGCCGCGGAGACGGCCTCCTACGAGGCCCTGAACCGCAGCGCGAGCAACGACATGATGAACCTCGGCGACATCCTGGACGAGGCCTCCAAAAAGGGCGAATAACCCCACACAGCCGGGCGTCCCGCACGCCCGTTTCCTTTGAAAGGCCGCCGGCGCGAAAGCCCGGCGGCCTTTCCGTTTCCATGGCGTCGCGGCGCCGATTCCGCCCGGAGCGCTCAGCGGCTGCGCCCCTGGACGCTCGCGACCGTCAGGGCCTGCCGTGCCAGGTTGTCCAGGGCGACAAGGTTCCTTCGAGCCGCCGGGTCCGCGCTCTCCCAGAGGCCGAATTCGACCAGGCTTTCGGCGTCCCTCACCTCGCCGGCCCGCAGCTCCCAGGCCGCCGCCTGCACGACCAGGTCGGCGTTGCGCGGAAACAGGCGCGCTCCGTCGACAAGGATCGCCCTCTCCGACGGCGTAGGGTCGCGGCCCAGGTGCTCGCACACCCTGGCGGCCAGCGCGTAAGCCGACTCGAGCGGGCTCGCGGGCGCGGGCGGGATGATCTCGCGCAGGAGCCGCGAGGCCTGTTCCTCGCCGAGCTTGCCCTTGGCCCCAGACGGGTTGGCGAGCGCCACTTGAAGGTGCTGCTGCGCCAGCACCAGCTGGGCGACCGGGCGCGTCGCCGCGGCGGCGGGAAACTGCTCTAGCAGCCGGATCCCGTCATCCGGCTTGCCGTACATGATGCGGAACAGGGCCAGGGACGCCACGAAGTCCGGGTCGCGCTCGCCCCGCGCGAACGCGCCCTCGAGGGAATCCCTGACCTTGCCGGCGAAGAGCGGGAACGCCCCCGGGTTGTCCTCCTTGATCGCCCAGAGCACGCGCCGCGACCATTCGGACTTGACGCGTCGCACCTCGGCCGCGGTCGCGGCGTGCAGCTCAGGCGGCGCCGCCCGCAAACCCGCGTCGGCAGGCACTCTGAGCGGCTTTCCGACGGCATAGGGCAGGTAGTCGCTGAGAGCGTCCAGGGCGTCGGCGTAGTCGATTCCGAAGCAGGCATAGAAGAATTCCTCCGTCGTGCGCTGGGTTGACGCCCCCTCCACGAGGCGCCGCAGCCGCTCCTGTCCCCCGTCAACCCGGCCGGAAAGGGCCCACCTGACAAAGAGCTCGGCCTGCGCCTCCCAGACCCGTCGGTATTCGTCCGACTTCGCGAACGGGTACCGCGCTGCGAGGAGCTCGCGCATCGGGATGAGCGGCCTCGCGCCGTCCGGATGCCTTCTCAGGGCCGGGGCTGCCGTGTCGGACAGCCAAGGCTCCGGCTCGAAGCCGACGGCGGTTGTCCCCAGGCGACCCGTATCGTACGTGCCTGCGCCCGGATCCCCGGCCGGCTTGAAGTCCATGGTCTCATAGAGGCCGACGCATCCGCTCACGTACCAGTCGGGCAGCGCCGGGGCGCGCGCCTGGAGGAGGAACCGGACATAGGAGGGCGAGAGCACCGGGGTCTGGTTGCTCATCGATGAGACCCGGTCCCCGTCCCGAAGCCAGATCTGGGTGCTTGAGGCGTTGTCGTCGAACACGATGAAGATGTCGCTGGAATCCGGGTCCGAGAGCCGTAGGTCGTTCATCGGCGCGAAATGCCGGGAGGACGCGGCGGCCCCTTTGGTGAGCTCGGTCTCCACGACCCGGTCCATCGCCTGCTTTTGCGATCTCGGGAATATGACCAGCGTCGGCGGCAGGCTCTCATGGAGCAGGAATTCGCCGGGGATGAACTTCCGGAGCTCGTCGCGCTGGTCGATGGCCTGCCGGAGGAAGGCGGCGGTTTCGCCGGCGCCGCAGCCGGAAAGCACCCGGATGTCGGCGCTGCTGCCGTAGGACCATTCGATGCCGTCGCCTTTCTGCTCCTCCACGAGGAAGGGCGGCATCTGCAGGGGTTCTGCGGCGACGGGCGGCGTCTGCGCCGCGCTCACGCCCGGGGCGAGCAGGGCCAGCGCCCATAGGGATGCGAGTCTCACGGGGCGTGGCTTGACCTTCCGACGTCGACCAGGAGCTCGTCCTGGCTGTCGAACACGTAGTAGCGGGTGCCCTTCGCGCCGGTGACGCCCAGGAGGTACCGCCGGCCGGCCTTGTCCGAATCCAGGATCGCCACGGTGCGGTGGGGAAACTTCGCCTCCACGATGGCCTGCATCTGGTCCTGGCGGGGGATCGACCCGCGCCCCGCGGCGGGCGCGTCCGCAGCCACCGGCGACCACGACCGCTTGCCAGCGTCGAAGGCGAGAGCGCCCGCGGAGCTGAGTGTCACCCGGACGTGGGCGGGGTCGCTCCAGCCGACCTGTGCGGGCGTCCCTCCCCCGGGAATCCTGGAGAAAGTGACGCCGTCCGGCTTGTCGACGTCGACGACGGCCAGGCCCGTCTCCGTGTGGTCCCATTTCAGGAAGGCGACATGGGCGCCGTCCCCCGACAATGCGACCGCGTCGGACTCGTCCGGGAATTCAAGGGACCTGATGCGGCCGATCTGGACCAGGCCCACGGGCACCGCCTTGTGCACGAGGCCCTTGCTGTCCTGGCCGAAGTAGGCGCTGGCGTTGTCGGCGATCGCGGCGAGCCTCTTGTCAAACAGGTTGCGGTGCTCGCTTATGCTCAGGCGCGCCTCCCAGAGGAGCCTGGGCTTTTTCTGGGAGACCGTCTTGTTGTCGTAGGCCAGCAGGACGACGAAGTAGCGGTACCCCTGGAGCTCGGTGTCAAAGAAGCTCGGGTACCCGAGCATGTTGGCGTTCATCTGTCCCTGCATCGCCCATGCCTGGTTCTCGGCCTGGAGCACCCCGCCCCCGTGAGACCCGGCCCCGGCGCTGAGGGACGTGGTCGGCAGCGCTCCGAGGTTCCACGAGTTCGCGCTTCCGTCCAGCGCGCCCCGCTCCAGGCCGTGGGTGGTCCCGTCCATGACGGCGGTGTCGCCTGAGACCAGGTGGGGACCGTGAAGGGCCGCCATCTGGCCCTCCTCCGCGGCCTCGAACGCGGGATCCATCGACCGATGCTCCGGGGCGATCGTGGTCCCCCAGTTGATCACGATGAAGAGCTCGGCCGTGCCGGGGTCCTTGGCAGCAAGGTAGCTGCGGCGCGCGAGGGCCGGCGCAATCGCCTTGGCCACGTCGTCGACGGTCAGCTTGTCGATCGAGGCGTCCGCCATCTCCCCGCCCCAGAATTCACCCTTCCCGATCCTGTATGTCTCGGGCTTGAAGGAGCCGTCCTCGCGCAGGAGGCGCACATATCCGTTGCTTGTCCTCGAGAAGATGGCCTCGGCCTCGGAGGGATCGTCCCCCGGGTCGGCGGCCGCCGTGCCAGCTGACAGCGCCGAAAGCGCGGCCCATGCGGCGATTGCCATCTTAATTTTCCTCGGGGTCGGCACGGCTGCGTCTCTTGCTGGGGTTCCTGAAGGGTCGCTTGAATCAAGGTGCGATTCAAGGGCACTGGGGAATCGAATGCCGATCCTGTGCCACCCTGCAGGCAATGAGCGCAACAATCTGGCTATGAGATTGTTATATCAACAGCTCTGCCTGGCTGCACTCTGTGCCGGCGCTGTATCTGGGTGGATTGGCCCAATGTCGGATCGGGTCTCACCCACGGGTTGGGAGCTGCCTCCCATGTCGCGGGCCGCCAGCCGGGCCGTTCCGGCGCCCTACCGAACCCCTGTCCCGAGAGTCAGTTCGAGCCGGTGCGCCCGTTCTTCCCCGACTTTGACTCGATGAATTCCTTGATGACCGTCATGCGCTTGCGCTGGCGGTCCTCCTGCTCGACGTCGTCGGCGCTGCGGACGGCCTCGTTCTTGGCCATGGCCCGGCGCATCTTGCCGAGCGCGATGTACTCGAGCTGGCGGATGCGCTCGCGCGTGACGTTGAAGCGGCGTCCGACCTCCTCGAGCGTGAGCTCGCTGCGGCCGTCGAGGCCGAACCTCATCCGGATGATCTCGGCCTCGCGCTTGTCGAGCGAGTCCACCATCGAGTGCAGGTCCAGGTTCAGGTTCTTGCCGCGGAGGTTCTCGTAGGGGCTGGTCGCGCTCTCGTCGCCCACGATCTCGCCGAACGTGGCCGAGTCGCCGTCCTCGCCCACGGGCGCGTCGAGCGAGGCGGGCCTGACGCTCACGGACTTCAGGTGTGCAACCTTGGAGGTCGGGATCTGGAGCTCCATCGCGAGCTCCTCGTCGGTCGGCTCGCGGCCGAGCCGCTCCGAGATCACCATGGCCATCTTCCTCATCTTCGAGATCTTGTCCACCAGGTGGACGGGGAGCCGGATGGTCTTCGACTGGTTGGCCAGGGCCCTCTTGATCGACTGCTTGATCCACCAGGCGGCATAGGTCGAGAGCTTGCCGCCCTTGCGGGGATCGAAGCGCTCCACGGCCTTAACGAGGCCTATATTCCCCTCGCTTATGAGGTCCAGTAGCGGAAGTCCAAAGTCCTTGTAGTCCATCGCGATCTTCACGACGAGCCGCAGGTTCGCCTTGATCATGTGGTCGCGCGCGGCCTTGTCGCCGCGGCGGATGCGCTTGGCGAGGGAGATCTCCTCGTCGATCGTCAGGAGGGCTGTCTTGCCGATCTCCTGGAGGTAGATCTGCAGGTTGCTCCTGTCCGTGGGGGCCGCGGAGGGGGCCTCCGCGGGCTCGGGTTTCTCGAGGAAGGACGGGGGGCTGTCGAACTGCGCGGGGCGCTCTGGGGCCGGCGCAATCCGGTTCGTCTCATCTGCATCCACCTCTGCTGTTGGGCCGTCTGACCGGTATTTCATTCGCATCGCAGTGTTGTTCTAATTGGAGGATCGAAACCGCCTATTGTTCCCGTTGGTGAGCGTAAACCGTACCTGAGAGCCAGACGAGGCCTCCCCTCTGAAGGTTCCCAACTGTCACATGTTTCTAGGGAAAAAATGGCACACTGCGGGGCGCCCGCTGTGCAAAATGGCGCTCCGGAGGGTCCTTGCGCCCTCGTATACGCACGGGGCGCGAGTCTAGGCCGAGGTGCGCGCCCGCGCCGACCGTGACAATCCTGTTACCAAATAAACCGGCTTACTCGAACCTGGAGGCGATCTCGACGGACTTCAGGAGCGCGCCGGCCTTGTTGACCGTCTCCTGGTACTCGGCGGCCGGGTCCGAGTCGGCCACCACGCCGCCGCCGGCCTGGATGTAGACCTTGCCGTCCCTGAGGAGCGCCGTCCGAAGCGTGATGCAGGAGTCCAGGTTGCCGTCGTACCCGAAGTACCCGAGGACGCCCGCGTAGAACCCCCTCTGGACCGGCTCCTTCTCCGCGATGATCTGCATGGCGCGCACCTTGGGGGCGCCGCTCACCGTGCCGGCCGGGAACGTGGCGCGCATCAGGTCGAACGCGGTCCTGCCGGGGGCTATCCGCCCCTCGACCTGCGAGACGATGTGCATGACGTGCGAGTACCGCTCGATGAACATGTAGTTGGGCACGTGGATCGAACCGAAGCTGCAGACGCGCCCGATGTCGTTGCGCGCCAGGTCGACCAGCATCAGGTGCTCGGCGCGCTCCTTCTGGTCGGCCAGCAGCGCCCTCTCAAGGTCCAGGTCCTCCTCCTGCGTCGCGCCGCGCCGCGCCGTGCCGGCGATCGGGCGGATCTCGACAAGCCCGTCCGTGAGGCGCACGTGGACCTCCGGTGAGGCCCCGACGAGCGCGAAGTCGCCCGTGTCGAGGATGAACGTGTACGGGGAGGGGTTCACGGTCCGCAGGGCCCTGTAGAGGTCGAGCGGCGTCCTCGTGAACGGCCGGGTGAACCTCTGGGAGGGGACGACCTGGATGATGTCCCCGGCGCGGATGTACTCCTTCATGCTCTCGACGAGGCTCTCGTATTCGGGGCGCGTGAAGTTGCCCGCGGGCACGTCCACCCTTGCGGGGCTCGAGAGGGGCGCCGGCGCGAGCGAGCTCCTTTCCCTGAGGATGCTGAAGAGCTCGCGCAGCTCGGCCTCGGCTGCTGCGTGGGCCCCGGCCGCGGCCTCCGCGCCGCCCTCGGGCACGTGGGCGTTGACGCACAGGCGCAGGGTCTGCTTCGCGCGGTCGAAGATCAGGAGGCTGTCCGACAGCATGAAGAAGATGAGGGGCAGGCCGAGCTCGTCGCCGGCGGCCATGGGCACCGTCGGCTCGATCCGGGTCACGTACTCGTAGCTCAGGAAGCCCACGGCCCCGCCGGTGAAGCGGGGCAGGCCGGGCAGCCTGACCGGGCGGAACTGGCTCAGCTCGGCGGCAATGAGCTCGAGCGGGTCGGCCGGGGTCGGCACCGTGCGCGGGGGCCTTCCCGGCTCGCGGATCTCCGTCGTCCGCGGGCCGCAGGAGAAGGTCTTGCGCGGTCGGCAGCCTATGAAGCTGTAGCGCGAGAGCCGCTCGCCGCCCTCGACGGACTCGAGCAAGTAGGCCGGGCCGTGCGCCCGGAGCTTGGCGTACGCCGAGACGGGCGTCTCGAAGTCCGCCATGAGGTCGGCGTACACCGGGATCAGGTTGCCCGCGCGCGCGAGCGCGACGAACTCGTCCCTTGTGGGGTGGATCTCCATCGTCACTCGACCGTCACCGACTTGGCCAGGTTGCGCGGCTTGTCCACGTCGCAGCCGCGCTCGACCGCGATGTAGTAGCTCAGCAGCTGGATCGGGATGGTCGCGATGATGGGGAGCACGGCCTCGTGGCAGTCGGGAATCGGGATCACCTCGTCGGCGAGACCCGCCGGGATCTCGCTGCCCTCGGTGGTGATGGCGATCACCGGGCCCTTGCGCGCCTTGATCTCCTGCATGCTGGAGACGATCTTGTTGAATATCTCGCCCTTGGGCGCGAAGAAGACGCTCGGGCACTTCTCGGTGATGAGCGCGATGGGCCCGTGCTTCATTTCGGCGGCCGGGTAGCCCTCCGAGTGGATGTAGGAGATCTCCTTCAGCTTGAGGGCCCCCTCGAGCGCGATCGGGAAGAGGGACAGCCGCCCGAGGAAGAGGAAGTCGGTGTAGTGGGCGTAGCGCTTCGCGATCTCCTTTATGTGCGGGGCCTGGGCCAGGGCCCTGCGGACGAGGTCCGGCGCGCCCCTCAGGGCCTTAACGTAGTCGACCCCGTCGTTGAAGCTCATGTCGCGCATCCGTGACACGTAGAGCGCGATCATCGCCCCCAGGAGGAGCTGGGACGTGAAGGTCTTCGTGGAGGCGACGCCGACCTCGGGGCCGACGTGCTGGAAGATGCCGCCGTCGGCCTCCCGCGCGATCGACGAGCCGACGCCGTTGTTGATGGCGAGGACGCGGAATCCCTTGCGCTTCGCCTCGCGCACGGCGGCGAGCGTGTCGATCGTCTCTCCGGACTGGCTGATCACGAAGAAGAGGGTCCGCGGGTCGAGCGGGGCGTTGCGGTAGCGGAACTCGGAGGCGTAGTCGACCTCGACCGGCACGCGCGCGTAGCGCTCGATCAGGTGCTCGGCGACCAGGCAGGCGTGCCAGGCCGTGCCGCAGGCGCAGAACATGAAGCGGTCCACGTTGCGGAACTCCGCGGGCGTGAGGTTGAGGCCGCCGAAGAGCGCGGTGCTGCCGTCCTCCGAGAAGCGCCCGCGCATGGTGTTCTCGAGGGCCTGAGGCTGCTCGAAGATCTCCTTCTCCATGAAGTGGGCGTGCCCGCCCAGGTCCGCGTCCTCCACCTTCCAGTCTATGCGGTCGACCACGGGGGCCACGTCGGCCTGGTCGAGGGTCGTGATCGCGAAGTCCTTCTTCGTCACGTGGACAAGCTCGCCGTCCTTCAGGTAGACCACGTTCTGGGTCCTGCTGACGAGGGCCGAGGCGTCGCTGGCCACGATGAACTCGCCGTCGCCGACCCCTAGGATGAGGGGCGACGCCTTGCGCGCCGCCACGATCTGCTCCGGGAAGTCGACGCACAGGGCCGCGATCCCGTAGGTCCCCTCGACGTGGCCCAGCGCCTTGCGCACGCTCCCCAGGAAGGGGCTCTGGCCGTCGGCCGCCTGGGGCTCCTTGGCGAAGTGGTAGGCGATCAGGTTGCAGAGGACCTCCGTGTCGGTCTCGGACTTGAAGGTGAAGCCCTTCCCCAGGAGGAAGGTCTTGATCTGGCTGTAGTTCTCGATGACGCCATTGTGGATCAGGGCGAACTTGCCGTCGCTGCTCAGGTGGGGGTGGGCGTTGGCCTCCGTCACCCCCCCGTGGGTGGCCCACCTCGTGTGCCCCAGGCCCACCGTGCCGCCCAGCCGGACCTTGGAGGCCTCCCTGGCCAGGTTCTCGACCCGCCCGACCTTTTTGACGACCTCGATGCCCCCGTCCTGGGCGATCGCCAGCCCCGCGGAGTCATATCCGCGGTATTCCAGGCGTTTTAGGCCCTCTAGGATGATGGTCGCCGCCTTGCGGTTTCCAACGTAGCCGACGATGCCGCACATGGGTTTTGTTGCTTGGTATTGGGAGTCCGCGACGATTTTGGCTCGCGAAGTGAACGGACACGATAGAAAACGGGTTTCCCATGACCACCCAAAAACGCGTGCTTGCAGTCATTATGGGCGGCGGGCGCGGGACGCGGCTCGCCCCGCTGACGCTGGAGCGCTGCAAGCCGGCGGTGCCCCTCGCCGGAAAATACCGGCTGGTGGACATCCCGATCAGCAACTGCATCAACTCGGAGATCAACCGGATATTCCTGCTTTCGCAGTTCAACACGGCCTCCCTCCACCGGCACGTGCAGGGGGCCTACCAGTTCGACCCCTTCGGCGGCGGCTTCGTCGACATCCTCTCGGCGGAGCAGACGGAGAAGAGCCTGGACTGGTATCAGGGGACCGCCGACGCCGTCCGCCGCAACATCATCCATTTCCGGAAGTACCCCCACGACCTTATCCTGATCCTCTCCGGCGACCAGCTCTACAGGATGGACTTCAGGGACATCGTGGAGCAGCACCTGGCGACGGGGGCGGACGTTACGATCTGCGCGAAGCCATTCGCCATCTCGAAGGTGGAGGGCCTGGGCCTCATGCGGGTCGCCGACGACCTGTCCATCCAGCAGTTCGCGGAGAAGCCGAAGGACCCGGCTGTGATCGCCAGCCTGGCCCTGAGCCCGACGATCGACTCGATGCTGAAGGAGCGCTCCGAGGAGAAGCGATGCCTGGCCTCCATGGGCATCTACGTCTTCAACAGGAACGCCCTTGCCGAGGCGCTCGAGAACTCGATGACCGACTTCGGGCGCGAGGTGATCCCGAGCCTCCTCGGGTCGAAGAAGATGTTCGCCCAGGTCTTCGAGGGCTACTGGGAGGACATCGGCACCGTGAAGGCCTTCTTCGAGGCCAACCTCGCCCTGGCCCAGCCGCTGCCGCCCTTCAACTTCTTTGACGCGACGACGCCGGTCTACTCGCACTACGAGTACCTGCCGGCGTCGAAGCTGAACAAGTGCAGCATCGACAACGTCGTCGTCGCGGACGGCTGCATCCTGACGGATTCCACGCTCAAGCACAGCCTCTTCGGGATCCGCTCGTACGTGGGCGAGGGCTCAGACCTCGAGGACGTCGTCATGATGGGCGCCGACTACTACGAGACGCCGGAGCAGATCGCCTCGAACCGGGCGCGCGGCAAGCCGAACCTCGGCGTGGGCAAGGGCTGCCGCATCCGCAGGGCCATCATCGACAAGAACACGCGCATCGGCGACGGCTCGCAGCTTTCCGCGGCGGGCAAGCCGGACGGGACGTACGCCGGGGGGGCGGTCGTGATCCGCGACGGGGTGCTCGTCGTCCCGAAGGGCGCCCTGATCCCGCCGGGGACGGTGGTCTAGCGCTCCGTGAGGCCCGTTGTCAGCCGGGCGGCAGGGCGATGGGATCGCTTCTTCGCAGCCTGAGGAAGAGACCCACGGCCATCATGAACAGCGAGTAGAACGTGCCCCGACTCAGCCCGAGGATCAGGGAGGCGTCGGGCTCGCGGAATACCTCGCCTATCGTCCGGGCGCAGGCGTAGGCGATCAGGAATTCGCCGGCCAGTGCGCCGGGGCGCGCGCGGACCGTGTCGCTCCTCCAGAGTCGCCACTGCATGTAGGCGAGGAGGAGCACGCCCTCCATGCCGGCCTCGTAGAGCTGGGACGGGTGCCGCGGGACGAGGTCGGGATGCTCCGGGGTGACGCTGCGCGGGAAGAGGACCGCCCAGGGCACGGCCGAGGGGTGCCCCCAGAGCTCCCCGTTCACGAAGTTCGCCAGCCTGCCCAGGAGCAGGCCCACGGGCGCGGTCGTGGCGACGATGTCCCAGAGGTGCAAGGTGGGGATCCTCGCGGACCTCGCGAACCATGCGGACGCGAGGATGACGCCCACCAGCCCCCCGTGGAAGGACATGCCGGGCTCCCAGACGCGGAGCACCGCGAAGGGGTCGGAGGCGAAGCCCCTCCAGCCGTCGTAGAGAAGGAAGGAGCCGAGCCGGCCGCCGGCGAAGACGCCGATGGCGGCGGCCACCATGAAGTCCCCGACCTTGGCCACCGGGAGCAGCGACTTGCCGGCCCGGGCGTAGGCGCACAGGAGCCACGCCGCGGCGAGGATACCCGCGACGTAGGCCAGGCCGTAGTAGCGGATGCCGAAGTTGCCCCTGAAGCGGATGAGGAACGGGTCGAGGTTGTCGACCCAGTACGCGAGGGCCGGCGTCATAGCCTCCGGCCGCGGTCCTGCTTCTGCAGCTTGGCGCGCGCCAGCTCGCGCATGTCCACGGCCACGTCGTCTTTGTCGAAGATCTCGCGGCCGAGCAGGTGCTCGATCACGTCCTCCATGCTGACGACCCCCGAAGTCGCCCCGAATTCGTCGACCACGACCAGCAGCTTGTTGTGGGTCTTCAGCGAGATCTGGAGGGCGTCCTCGACCGTGGCGGTCTCCGGGATGAACTGGGCCTCCTGCATGAACTGCTCCACGAGGCCCGAGTCCTGGTCGTGCGCCTTCGCCTTTAGGAGGTCGCGGCTCCTCACGATCCCCAGGATGTCGTCCAGGTTCTTGCCGAATACGGGCATCCTGCCGAAGGGCAGCGTGGGGTGGTCCCTGAAGACCTCGCCCACCGACGCCGAGCGGTCGAGGGCGGTGACGACCGTCCGCGGCGTCATGATCTCGCTCACGCGCACGTTGTCCAGCGACAGCGCGTTCGCGATGATGCTCGACTCGCTCTTGGAGAGCGTCCCCTCCTGGGCCCCGCGCTCGGCGAGGAGCTTGATCTCCTCGCTTGAGCCGTGGAGCGGCGCCGGCGGGCCGACGAACGGCCTCACGACGAGCGCGCAGAGCCAGGTCACGGGGAGCAGCACCCGGCGCATCCAGGCGATGGGATAGACGACATAGGGCTGCAGAGCGCTGCGGTGGGAGACGCCGATGTTCTTCGGAAGGACCTCCGAGAAGACGAGCAGGATGGCGCCGAAGGCTATCGTGATCCCCAGCAGAGCGGAGGTGCCGTACAGGTGCACGGCGAGCGCGCCGACGGCCACCGAACCGAGGCTGTTCGCCGTCGTGTTCAGGGTGAGGATGGCGGAGATCGTGGCGTCGATCTCCTTTTTCAGGTACTCGAGCACGGCGCCGCGCCGGGGCCTCGTCTTCTTTAGGGCCTCGATCTCGGCGATCGTCGTCGAGAGTATGATCGACTCGAAGAGCGAGCACATGAACGAGGTCCCGACGGTGAGCAGGATGACGAACGGCAGGACGTACCGGAGCATTCCGGGAGATTAGGGCGCGCGGCACCCATTCCGACCACAAAAGAGCCTTGCAGCGGCGCCCGTTTGGGGGGCTCCTTGTCGGCAATGGGCGACCTGAAGCGCACCCCCCTCAACGCCTTCCATGCGGCGCATGGCGCCAAGCTGGTGGACTTCGCCGGGTGGGAGATGCCGGTGCAGTACAGGAGCATACTCGAGGAGCACAAGGCCGTGAGGCGCGCCGCGGGCCTCTTCGACGTGAGCCACATGGGCGAGGTCGAGGTCACCGGCCCGGGCGCCGCGGCGTTCCTGGATGCCCTGGTCACGAACAACGTGGGCAAGATGTACCCGGGCAGGGTCCTCTACTCGCCGATGTGCCATCCCGACGGCGGCGTGATCGACGACCTCCTGGTCTACATGCGCGGGCCGGAGGACTTCTTCCTCTGCATCAATGCCGGGAACATCCCGACGGACCTCGATTGGATCCGCGCGAGGGCCGCCGGCCGCGACCTGACGATCGCCGACCGCTCGGATGCCTACGCGCTCCTCGCCGTGCAGGGGCCAAGGGCCCCCGGGATCGTCCAGTCCCTCACGGAGACGAAATTGGACCTCCTGAAGTACTACCACTTCACCGAGGGGGAGGTCGCGGGCGTGAAATGCATCATAAGCCGCACCGGCTACACCGGCGAGGATGGCTTCGAGCTCTACCACGCGGCTGGGGACGCGGTCGCCCTGGCCGAGGCCCTCCTGGCCGCGGGACAGCCCCACGGGCTCGAGCTCTGCGGCCTCGGGGCGCGGGACAGCCTGAGGCTTGAGGCGGGGTTCCCGCTCTACGGGCACGAGCTGACGCGCGAGATCTCCCCGCTCACGGCCGGCCTGGGCTGGACCGTGAAGTTTGATAAGGCCGGTGACTTCTCCGGGAGGGCGGCCCTCGCGGCCGAGAAGAGGGACGGCTCCCCCCGAAAGGTCGCGTTCTTCAGGACGGGCGACCGCAGGATAATCCGACCGGAGACCCCCGTCGTCGGGGCCGATTCGACCATTGCGGGCCGCGTCCTGTCTGGGACGCTCTCCCCGATGCTCATGGAGGCCATCGGCTCTGTGCTCGTCGAGACGCCGGCCGCCGCGAGGCCGCTCCACGTGGACGTCCGCGGGAGCCTCATCGAATTGCAACTCGTCAAACCCCCGTTCGTGGAGCTAAAAAAGGCGACATGAGCAACGTCCCCGGCGAGCTTCGCTACGCAAAGAGCCACGAATGGCTGAAGACCGGGGCCGACGGGGCGGCCACCGTGGGCATAACCGACTACGCCCAGGGGTCGCTTGGCGACATCACCTACGTCCAGCTCCCAAAGGTCGGCGCGGTCCTCAGGCAGGGGGCGCCCTTTGGCGTGGTGGAGTCTGTCAAGGCGGCGTCCGACCTCTACGCGCCCGTAGGAGGCACCGTGGAGGCCGTGAACACGGCCCTCGACGGCGCGCCGGAGACGCTGAACGCCGACCCCTACGGGGCCGGCTGGATCATGAAGCTCAAGGTGTCGGATCGCGCCGAGGCGGCGGCGCTCATGGACGCCGCAGCCTACGCCAAGCTGACGGCGTAGCCGGCCTGGGCCTATCCCTTGCGCTCGAGCTTGCGGCGCTCGGTGGACTTCAGCACGCGCTTGCGCAGGCGAAGGTTCTTCGGGGTCACCTCGACGAACTCGTCCGAGGCGATGTACTCGATCGCCCGCTCGAGCGAGAGCTTGGTCGCCGGCGTGAGGCCGGTCGCCACGCCCGAGCCCTGCGAGCGGAAGTTCGTGAGCGCCTTCGCCCGGACCGCGTTGCACGAGATGTCCTCGTTCCTGGGGTTCTCGCCGACGATCATCCCCTCGTAGACCTCCTCGCCGGGGCTGACGAAGAGCTTCCCGCGCTCCTGGACCATCTCGAGCGCGTAGCCGGTCGTCGTCCCCGCCTCGGTGGCGATGATCGTCCCCGTGACGCGGGTGAGCACCTCGCCGGCATACGGGCCGTACTCCTTGAAAAGGTGGCTCAGGACGCCGCGCCCGCTGGTCGCGTTCACTACGTCGATCTCCATGCCGATCAGGCCCCGGGTCGTGATGGTCGCCTCGAGCATCGTCGTGTGCGAGAGCTTCTCCATGTTGGAGAGGATGCCCTTCCTGTTCGCCATGTTGGTCATGATGGCGCCGACGCACTCGTCGGGCACCTCGATCCAGACGGTCTCGTAGGGCTCCTGGCGCTGGCCGTCCACCACCTTCTCGATGACGGTCGGCCTCGAGACGAGGAGCTCGAAGCCCTCCCGGCGCATGGTCTCGACGAGGACGGCGATCTGCATTGCCCCGCGGGCCTTCACGTTGAAGACGCCGGCCTTGTCGGTGTCCTCGATGTAAATGGAGACGTTGGTCTTGAGCTCGCGGAAGAGGCGCTCCTTCAGCTGGCGCGACGTGACGAGCTTGCCCTCCCGGCCGACCAGCGGCCCGTCGTTGACGCAGAACTGCATCTCGAGCGTCGGGGGGTCGATCTGGGTGAAGGGGAGCTGGTGGCCGTTCTCGTCGGCCGTCAGGGTGTCGCCGATGTCGACGTCCTCGAAGCCGGAGATGCCCACGATGTTGCCCGCCCCGCCCGTCGGCGCCTCGGCGGTGCCCAGGCCCGTGAACTCGAAGATCTTGGTCACCTTCGCGCGGGCGCGCTTGCCGTCCGAGTGCCGGATCACGAACACCGTGTCCCCGACGGTCACCGTCCCGCCGAGGATCTTGCCGACGGCGATGCGGCCCACGTAGTCGCTCCAGTCGATGTTGGAGACCAGCATGTGGAAGGGCTCGTTCGGCTTGGCGAACGGGGGAGGGACGTGGTCGAGGACCGTCTGGAAGAGGGGGGACATGTCCGTCTTCGCCTCGCCGAGGTGGTACATCATGTAGCCGTCGCGGCCCGAGCCGTAGACGACGGGCGCGTCAAACTGCTCCTCGGTCGCGTTCAGCTCCATCAGGAGCTCCAGGACCTTGTCGTACATCTTCGCCGGCTCGGCGTTCTCGCGGTCGATCTTGTTGATGACGATGACGACCTTGAGGCCGTGGGCCAGGGCCTTGCGCAGCACGAAGCGGGTCTGGGCCTGGGGGCCGTCGTAGGCGTCGACAAGGAGGAGGACGCCGTCGACCATCCGCAGCGCGCGCTCGACCTCGCCCCCGAAATCCGCGTGGCCGGGGGTGTCGACGATGTTGATCGTCTTGTCGTGCCAGTGGACGGAGGTGTTCTTCGCCTTGATCGTGATGCCCTTCTCCTTCTCGAGGTCCATCGAGTCCATGGCCCGCTCCTCGACCCGCTGGTTGGCGCGGTAGACGCCGCCCTCCTTGAGGAGCTTGTCGACCAGGGTCGTCTTGCCGTGGTCAACGTGGGCTATGATGGCGATATTGCGGATGTTCTGGTTCATTGCGCTGGCAGGTCTGTGATTTCGAAAAAGAGCGCTAACCTGCCATTTGCGCGGGCCGAACGCAAGGGCGAACGGGATGCGCCGGCGCGCAAACTGGCGGACCACGGCCGGGTCCAGGCGCGTGTTTGCTGGCGCGAGCCGGCGAGTCCGGCCGATCTTTCGCTTGGGCGGGATGGGACTGTGGCCCGGTTCGGCGGTCCAAATGCCAATTGCCCAAGGCGAACGAAACCTATGACTGAAGAACCCCGCCAAGGCCAATGATGAGGGAGCCGTCCACATCGGGAAGGGCCCGCTCGCCGGCCGCGGCACCTTCCATCGCCGTCCTTGCGATCGGTCTGGCAGCGATTCTCCTCGCCCCGCCGGGTCTGTCCGCCGCCGAGAGTCCCCCGACGAGGCTCGTTCGCTGCAGCCAGGACGTGGCCGAGACGAAGCTCACCCTCATGTACCAGCTTCCCGGATCGATGCCGTTGGGTGTCGGAATCTATGCAAAGGCCTACACGGAAGGCGACGAGCTGCGCCCCGCGGGGGGCGCCTCAAGCGCGACTGACGCGATGGGTACGAAGACGTCCACGCAGGCGGAATTCGAGGAGACGGAGGTCACGTTCACCATCACGCAAGTCCCCGGCCCGGACCGCCTCAACCCCTACAAGGTGGTCATTCACGCCCCGTTCCGGCAGAACGTTTCCGGGACGGTCGATGGCACCAAATACGACGCAACCTGGAGCGACGCGCCTGCGGGCAAGACTTTCGCTCCAGACGTCGGCCCGCCAAGGAGCCTCATGGTTCCGCCCCCCGTCGTCCTGGCCGGGCCCATCATAAGCTCGGTGCCCATCTCGGCCGCGGAGCTGATGATGCTCCCTCACGACCCCCGCCTCACATTCGATGTCGAGCACGATTCCGAATCGGGCTCCGGCGATTGGATCAGGTTCCAGGCCAGGGGCCCGGCGAACGAGATATCCCAGGTATTCCGGATCCAAACGCTCAGCGACCCAGGGGGGGGCCTCGGGACGGCCGGTGTCGCCGAATCGGAGGTCAAGGCCGTCTGTGCGCCCTACCTCCCGAACTCCCTGGAAAGACAATGCAAGGTCCAGGTCCTGAAAAGGGCGTCGGGCGACATTTACTACTGCCTTCTCACCAGCCCGGCGACGGCGGGCAACCCGAAGCCTCCCGCAGGGCAGTTTCGGAACCTCTTCGTGGGAGTGTTCAGGGTGGGCACCGCCGTGGCCTTCGTGGTCGGGAATTTCAATCAAACGGACGACGTCGGCTTCCGCATGATGATGGAGATGTTGGAAAAGGCCTCCACCTTGCCGATCGTAACGGCGAGCTACATGCCGGCAGCCGCGGGGAATCGGGACAACCCATTGTGGCAGTGAGCACCATGTCCGCACGCCGATGCATGGGACTGCCACCGCGAGCGTGGCTCCTTCTTTCTGTCGGCGGCGCCCTTTGCGGCGCATGGGCGGGCTGCAGGACTCCGACTTCCCTGGACTCGGTGAAAACGCATGCCCTTGCATTCGGCGCCATCCTTGATTCCCAAAACGGGGATCCCCATTCGCGGCTGTTACCGCCAATGACGCCGGTTGAGCACCAGGAAGATATGAAGCACGAAAAGAAGATGCTCGCATCATGGTGGGGCGTCCATAGCCGCGAGGAATTGCTGGACATGTTGGACAAGCTCCAAAGCGGCGAATACGGCCAAAGGCAGGCCTATTGGGAGACCCGGCGAAGGCTGGTCGAGGCGAAGACGGAAGACTATCTCCGGGTGATCAACGAGGCGGCATCCGAGAGCGACGGCGGGGCCCGGGCGTTCATCGTGGCCACCCATCTCGGAGCCGTGCATGGCGCCACGCTGCCCATCACCGCCTGGGATTTTGGCCGGTACATCAACCTTTGCCGCTGGGGGGTCGCCTGCGAGTGGATTACGGAGCAGGAGGCATGGGATAGGGTTATCCCGGCAGCTCGCTTGCTCCAGTCCTCTTACGCCTCCTGGGACGACTATGCGGCCGACTATCTGCTCGGGCGCAATTTTTGGAGCCCGCAGGACGCCCATGACAATGAGACGATCCGGTACAGGGTGACACTTCTGAAGCTGCCGCCGAAAGGCCTTTGGGCGACCATCGATTGGAATCAGTCACTCGGTGCCGGCGCCGTGCTGCGGGACAAACTCGCGGCGACGGTTCTGGACCACTATGAGGACCCCGATCCGAATGGCGTCTCGTTCGACCACGTGCCAAACCAGAATCCCGTGCTGATCATGCTCCGAACAAGTGTCGATCCCAAGTAGGCGCACTCGCTGATCGCGCCGAATTCTCCCCCGAGGCACCGCTAGGCAGTCCAAGCGGCGCCTGCCGCATTGCCCCGGCTGTTTCCGCGGGACACCGCCCTTGATGCCTGCGGCTTGCGTTTGCCGGGCGCGGCCAAATCGACACAAAAATAAGGCCCCGGAACCTTGC
>Ga0302326_10001525_pt1 | contig 58799 bp, 35 predicted proteins | sample Palsa_T0_3_FD_202264 | JGI IMG/M metagenome (GOLD analysis project Ga0302326, IMG submission 202264) | Peat permafrost microbial communities from Stordalen Mire near Abisko, Sweden - Palsa_T0_3 | ecosystem: Environmental > Terrestrial > Soil > Palsa > Peat permafrost | place: Sweden: Abisko...
TCTGAGTATGAGTCATAAACGCGTGCTGATCATCGACACCAACTTTTCGAATCCGGACCTGACGACGAGGCTGCATGGGGAGGCGGTGCTGGAAACGCTGGCCAGGGATTATAAGGATGGCGAGTCGCTGATCGAGAAGATCCGGTCCTACTCCAAGAACATCGGTTCCGAATTGGGGGAAGTGTATATCGTGGGTGCGAAGGGGGGTGACTATACGCCATCGGAGGTGCTGCCGCGGGACAATCTGCTTAGCCATTTGCCGAGTCTGCTGAAGGGGTTCGATTATATCTTCCTGGAGGGACCTCCTTTGAATGATTTTTCCGATGCCAAGGAGTTGATACAATATGTGGATGGGGTAGTGGCGGTGTTTTCCGCTGTACACAATATCAAACAGATCGACAGGGTATCCATTCGATTCTATTCGGAATTGAATGGGAAATTCATCGGTTCTGTGTTGAACATGATCGACCTTGAAAACATAAATGCAATATAGTGATGAATCGTTCCTTTGCCTGGGGTTTACTGCTAGCCATCATTAGCGTATCTACCCGGGCCCAAAACCCCGCCCAGACCAATGCTAAGAGTCCCGATGCCAATTCGTCCCAGGCGCCTATGATACGGATCAACCGTGACCTGTCGGATACCGCCAATGAGAACCGACTGGTGGAGCTTGCCTTGCAGGGGCCGGAATATGATTTGACCGTTCATCAGAACGTGATCGACGACCTGACCCTCAAAAAGACGAAGACCACCTGGTTGGATCTGCTGAGCGTCTCTACCAACTACAATGATCAAACCTTTGCCAAGACGACGAATGCGGCCTATGTTTATCCGAAGTATTTTTTTGGAATCACCATTCCGCTAGGGATCATCTTCTCGCAGGGGAATTCGATCAAGACCGCGAGGGAGTCGGTGAAGCTGGGCAAGGACCAGCAGGAGATCACGGCCAGGACCATTCGTGCGAATGTATTGAGCAGATATGCAAATTACAAGCATTTTACGCTGCTGATCGAGATGGAGGGTGAGATCGTCAACGACGTGCAGGCCAATTATTCTCAGGCGGAGACCAATTTCAGCAAGGGGGCTATCTCCGTGGATTCGTATATCCTGGTGCAAAGAGAGAAGAACGACGAGATGACGAAGGTAATGAACCTGCAACTGCAGCAGGATCTGGCTCGGATCGACATTGAAAGGATGATCGGCGTGCCGTTGTACCAGGTTTTACATCCCATCCCGCGCGCGATGCGCAAATAGATCCTTTTTTGGTCATGGGGCTATTTTGTAGTGGGGCCTCAGGAAGTGAACTCTTTTGGGGTGTGGAGGAAGCCTGTCTTGTGTTTTTTAATACCCAGGAGGGCTCTCAGCATGGCAAACATCAATACGGGTACCCGAAGGAGGGCTATGAGCGTCTTCTTGTTGTAGAAGGACGGGGGGATGGCGATCAATAAAGTGCTGCCGTAGAGGGCGATCAGGCCGATCCACCAGGGCCAGGCGGGAAAAAGGATTGGCCAGCCGAAGGCGAGATCCGCGGCGTAGAGGATGAGGACCAGGAGAAAGACGGCCATTAGCAGGAGGCGTGGGAGGAAGATGCACTGGAAAAGTTTGTGGAGGTAGAGGCGTTGGGTGCGGACGGGTCTCATCTCCGGGGAAAGGAAGCTTTTCAGGTGGTCCACCTGGGTTCCGAGCCAGCGGGTGCGTTGTTTTTCGTATACTTCTTTGCGTTGTACTTTCTCGTCGAAGATGAAGGCGTCTTCGATATATTCCACCGAAATCGATTGTTTTACGAGTTGGGTGTCGATCTCCCTGTCCTCGCCTGCATTGTCCTGGATGGCGGGGAGAGCGAATATTTCCGCGATGAGCCGAAAGTTGAAGGCCATTCCGGACCCGATGAGGGCGCAGGAGAGGCCTAATACGCGTTGTCCTTTGCGATAGATCGTATTGTTGACCTCTTCGCTGAGGGCGTCCAGGACGGCCACGGAATTGTTCTGATTTTTTGCGGTGCGGTGGCATTGGATGGCTTTCCAGCCGCTGTGCCAGGCGTGGTTGACTTTTTCCAGGGTGTCCGGCGACATGAGGTTATCGGCGTCGAGGATCATGGCCAGATCGTATTGGCCGGTTTTCATTTGTTGGAAGGCGGCGTTGAGGGATCGGGCCTTCATGCTTTTTTCCAGTTGTACCTCGATCAGGTTGATGGGGAGCTCCTTCAACTGCAGGATGGTAGATGGCTGGAGCTGGTCTGCGATCACGGTAACGGTATAGTGCTGGCTGGGGTAGTCCTGGGTCAGTGCCTGTTTTGCGGTCTCTATGATAACGGAATCGTCTTTATGGGAGGGGATGAGGAGGGCGATACGGGCTTTGTCGGGATGGGACTTGTATTTCCGGAGTTTTCCGAAGCGGCCAGCGGCGGCCAGGACGAACAGGTAGACCAGCACGGGAAAAAGATAGACGAAGAGCAGAAAGGTGAGCAAATGGATGACTATCATTTTCAGATTTTAGGGGCGTTATCGGTCTCCCCGGCCGCCGGCTTGTCCAAATATTTCAAATTGAGCATAATCCCGATCATGGGAAAATAGAAAAGGGAGTCGCTGACGCCGCCTACGGCCGCCTGGGTATATTCGCCTATATAGAGGGAGAATATGGCGCTGAGGCATGCGGAGTAATAGACCTTTATGACGGGATCCCTCGCCCGGAAGAAGCCTCTGATCCCGGCCTGCATGATCATGAAATAGAGGATGCAGGTCAGTGCCAGGCCGATATAGCCTGTTTCGGTGGCCCTGCCTACGAAAGCGCCGTCTGTCTGGAAGCCGGCCAGGGGGTTTCCCGAATGGTCGTTCTCATCGGCGGTGCCGTTCGTGGTGCCGAGGCCGCCGCCGAACGGGTGACTGCGGATGAAGGGTTGTATAAAGGCGCGAGCCATCATTCTTACCTTATAGGATTGATCTTGGGTGCCGGTGAAGGTCGTGCGAAAGCGTCTTATGGTGCCGAAGCTTGCCCCCGGGCCGTACATGAGGACGAGAAAGGCGGCGACGGCGAAGATGGCCAATCTCCGGATGGCCGGTGTGGCAATGTTGAGCAATATAAAGAAGCCAATGCCTGCCAGCAATGTGGCATAAGCGGTCCGGGTGCCTGAATAACCAACGGCGAGGATCATGAGGATAATGGCGACGATATAAATGAAGCGCAGGCCCTTATCCGTTTCGTAGAGGGCGATAATCATGAAATACAAGGCACAGGCAGCCATCAGCAATCCGTAGATGGCGGGGTCGGCCATGGTACCGAATTTCCTGAATTCGCCGTTGATGAATAAAAGGGCGTAGGCTTTTGGATTGGACATGATCCCGTCGTAGTCCCAGGAGAAGAGGCCGTGCCATTCCTGGATGCAGCCATAGAGGGCGCTGACGCCTGCCACGATCAGGAGGATATTGGTAAATTTCCTGATCTTATCGATGCTGCTGAGAAGGACATAAGCACTGAAGAGGAGGATGAAGAAATCCAGGTATTTGCGAATGATGAGGGTTGCAGTATTAAAGCTCCCTATGTGATTTGGGTTAAAGATCTCCAGCGTGTTATAGGTAAACACGACGAGAAAATAAAAGCCTACGAGAGGGATCCCAACAAAGGACTTGAGGCGACTGCGAAATTCCGGTTTTGTGACCATGAGGCCCAGGAAGAGGAGGAACGCCATTATGTCGTAGGGCACTCCGATCATCAGTGTCACGTGAAAGAAGCAGGCGTTGAAGAAGGAGATCCAAAAGGCGTAGAAGAGCAGGAAGTAGAAGCAGAATTCGGGATTGGACACAAAAACGATCAGGAGCAGAACGGCTACCAATATGCCGAAAAGCAAAAGACCTGCGGCGACATCTACGGACTCCAATACGCCAAACATGCACGCCAGGCAAGCCATGAAGAAATACCCCACCCAGTTGTTCAGTTTTTCTTCGAGGAAGATCCTGGTTGCGAATCCCGACATCTTTTTACCTGCTTTATCACCTAATGCTACAAACAGATGTCTGGCCATAATACATTATAAGAACAGGAGTTTTACAAAAACATAAATCAAGTAGCCACCTACGATAGATAGCATGAGCACTTCATGAAAGCTGGTCTTTTGCTTTTGCATTGTTGATCGATTCGAATAAAGTTAATCGAAAATAGTGGAAGTTTTTACAGGCCGCAGGCAATTTTTTAAAAGTACGGGTTTATTGGAAATGGTTATGGTTTAGTAATCAAGGTCTTATTGAATTTGGGAAGAATAGGGAAAAAAGAGGACAAAACGGGGGGGATTTTCTACACTTTTGGTACGGTTTTGGAGTGGCATAGGGGCAGCCAGTTGAAATCTTGTACCGAATCAGAAGACGCTTGACCAGCTTTTTTCCCTGAAACTCAGACGATTTGGTTAAAAATTTAGGCAGGAATGCTAATGGGAAACGTGTGTTCATTATTTTAATTCAATATATCTATGAAACCAAAAAATCTACTAACTTTTTTGGCCGTGTTTTTGTGTGCGGTGGCCGGTTTCCTTCCTTCTTTACATGCCCAGGCGCCAGCCGGGTCGTTACCTATCAAACAAGTGGTCCCCATGGAATATTTCGCTCCATACCTGGGGTCAAACGGTACTTTATATGCTTATACGAGTGGTACCGGATTGCCGGTGGCCCTGCCTCTTCCGGGTGGACAGACCGTGGCGAAGGTCGGGGGGACTTTTAACCGGGTGGTGGTTGTAACGAATAATAATACACTGTATCAGGATGAGTATTACAACCAGGATCCGACGATCTGGACCCAGATAGCAACGGATGGCACGGGCGCTGCCATCAATGATGCCGTCAATGTTTGGGGATGTGAGGACACTTATGTTTTGCTCAGGTCCGACGGCTCTCTCTGGTATGGCGGCAATGACTTTCCGGGGATTTTCAACACGTCCGGCAATTTCTTTTCGCCCATCAAATTGACGGCGGCCGGGTCCACTTTAAAATTCACAAGTGCCGTTATTTCGGCATATGGTGTTTTGGCCATTTGTACCGATGGTTCGGTTTATCAATGGGTACCGGGTTCGGGAACCAATCCGACCCATATTACTTTTTCGGGTGGAACGGGGAAGGCGTTGATGGTGGCAAACGGGAATGGCAATCAGTGGGCCTGCGCGTCTTTTGCAATTGTTCAGATGACCCCCGGTTCCAATTATGGGCATCCGTATGCGTGGGGTAATAACTCGGCCATTTGGGGATCGGCTACTGCTCAGTCGTTCACCACACCGACCGATCTCTATGCGCAAATGGGTTTGAAGAGCAATGTTGCGCAAATCGTGTGCGGGTATCAGACCATGCATCTGATCGACTCCCTCGGCAATATGTATGGGGCGGGTGACAATGTGCAGGGAGAAGTAGGTAATGGACAAGAATTCGTAAACAGGTATACGTATGCCGGCTGGCCGAATTATGGCTGGGATTTCGCGAGCGGTGAAAATCCGGCCCCTTTTACGCAGATAGGGGCCGGTATCAAGTGGGCAAATTGTTATTCAAACAGTTTCTTTACTTTTTACTGGTATGCACAGGACGTCAATGGGAATGTGTATTCCTGGGGAAGGGGCAAATCGTATGTGTTGGGCGCCGGGGCGTGGGGCGGCTATGTGTGGAATCCGGCGGACCCGAATTTGTTTGACCAATCGAGTCCGACGCTAGTGACTCCGCTGACCACGCCGCTCCTGATCTATAATGTCACTTTGCCGGTGCGTGGGGCGGGCCCGAATCAAACTATTTCGACCAGCTCGACTACTATTTCCGTCACAGGGCAGCCTTTGTGGGAAGTCAACAGTAATAATATAAAGGACACGCTTTGCTGTTCTTATGCCTCATTTCAGTGGGTGCAGGAATCGGGCCCCGCGGGCGCTACCATTGTGAGCCCCACCTCGAAGAGCACGATGGTCAATGGGCTCAAGAACGGGACTTACCGGTTCCGGGTATTGACTACCGATGTGCACAATGGCATGGATACGGCGAGTGTGCAGATCGTCTGCAATTTGAATGGCAATCCGCCGACGGTCTCGGCGGGCTCGAATCAGTCGATCACGCTGCCTACCAGTTCCGCGACGCTTAGTGGTACGGCTTCGGCCAATGACGGGTCCGGTATCGCTTCCTATGTTTGGACGGAAGTGAGTGGTCCATCTACAGCCAATATTGGCAGCGCCAGTCTCGCTTCGACTGCGGTCAGCGGGCTAGCGCAGGGTGTTTATATATTTGAGTTAACGGCGAATGATGGGTTGGGCATTGCGGCCAGCGCGACTGTACAGGTCACGGTGAACGCGGGCTCTGGTCCTCCCTCTGTCACTGCGGGAACAACCCAGACTATTACGTTGCCTACGAACAGCGTGACCCTTGCGGGCAGCGGTACGGAGACGAACGGTACGATCGTTTCCTATGCTTGGACGCAATTAAGTGGGCCTTCGACAGCCACGATCGCCAGTTCGAATCAGTCCTCGACCTCGGTCACGGGATTGATTCAAGGAACCTACCGGTTCCAGTTAACAGTTACAGATGCTTTAGGGGTGACGGCCAATGCGACTGTGCAGGTCGTTGTCAATCCTGCGGCTGCGGCGCCGGGTCCTCCCTCGGCCAATGCCGGCAGCAACCAGACCATTACTTTACCAACCAATAGTGTGACCCTGACAGGGAGCGGATCGGAGACCAATGGGACGATCGTCACTTATGCGTGGACGCAGCTGAGCGGGCCGGGCACGGCTACGATCGCTGTCCCGGGCAGTGCTGCTACGACGGTGAGCGGGCTTGTGCAGGGCACTTACAGGTTTGAATTGACGGTGACGGATAACTCGGGCGTAACCGCCAGTGCTACTGTGCAGGTCATTGTCAATCCTGCCGTTGTGGTGCCGGGTCCTCCCTCGGCCAATGCAGGCAACAATCAAACCATTACTTTACCAACCAATAGTGTGACCCTGACGGGGAGTGGATCGGAGACCAACGGGACGATCGTTACCTATGCGTGGACGCAACTGAACGGGCCGGGCACGGCTACGATCGCTACGTCAGGCAGTGCTGCGACGACGGTGAGCGGGCTTGTCCAGGGCACATACCGGTTTGAATTGACGGTGACGGACAATTCGGGTGTAACGGCCAGTGCTACGGTACAGGTCACGGTGAATGCCGCTCCGGTTGTTCCGGGTCCGCCTTCGGCCAATGCCGGACCGGACCAGACGATCACGTTGCCAACGAACAGTGTGACGCTGTCGGGAAGTGGGTCGGAGACCAATGGGACGATCGTGACGTATGCGTGGACGCAGGTGTCTGGTCCAGGTACGGCGACGATCAATGCAGCGGGCAGTGCGGTGACGTCTGTGAGCGGGCTTGTGCAGGGAACCTATCAATTCCGGTTGACGGTGACAGATAATTCCGGGGTAACGGCGTCAGATCTGATGTTGGTAACTGTGAATCCGGCCACGCCCGTGCCTGGCACGCCTTCGGCCAATGCCGGCAGCAATCAGACCATTACTTTACCAACCAATAGTGCGACCCTGACAGGGAGCGGATCGGAGACCAATGGGACGATCGTGTCGTATGCCTGGACGCAGTTGAGTGGTCCGGGTACGGCCTCCATTGGAACAGATGACCAGGCTTCTACTTCGGTCAGCGGGCTTCTGCAGGGCACTTACCGGTTTGAATTGACGGTGACGGATAATTCGGGTGTAAAGGCCAATGCTACGGTACAGGTCACGGTCAACGCGGCTCCGGTTGTTCCTGGTCCGCCTTCGGCGAATGCCGGGCCTGACCAGACGATCACATTGCCAACGAACAGTTTAACGCTGTCGGGCAGCGGATCGGAGACCAATGGGACGATCGTGACGTATGCGTGGACGCAGGTGTCCGGCCCCGGTACGGCGGCGATCAGTGTACCTGGCAGTCCCGTGACAGGTGTGAGTGGTCTTGTGCAGGGCATATACGAATTCAGGTTGACGGTGACAGATAATTCAGGTGTAACGGCGACGGATATCATGTTTGTGACGGTCAATGCGGCTCCGGCTATTCCTGGTCCGCCTTCGGCCAATGCCGGCCCGGACCAGACGATCACGTTGCCGACGAACAGTGTGACGCTGTCGGGCAGCGGATCGGAGACCAATGGGACGATCGTGACGTACGCGTGGACGCAGGTGACGGGGCCGGGTACGGCGACGATCAATGTACCTGGCAGTGCTGCGACGACTGTGAGTGGGCTTGTGCAGGGCACCTATGAATTCCGGTTGACGGTAAAAGATAATTCGGGGGTAACGGCCACAGATGTCATGTTTGTGACGGTGAAGGCTGCGCCTGTCGTTCCGGGCCCGCCTTCGGCCGATGCCGGAAATGACCAGACGATCACGTTACCGACGAGCAGTACAACACTGTCGGGCAGCGGATCGGAGACCAATGGGACGATTGTTTCATATGCGTGGGTGCAGGTGTCTGGCCCGGGTACGTCCACGATCAGCAGTCCGGGCAATGCCGAGACGGCGGTCAGCGGATTGGTCCAAGGTGTTTACCGGTTCAAATTGACGGTTACGGATAATTCCGGGGTATCTGCGAGCGATTATGTGATGGTGACCGTTAATCCGGCGCCGGTGGTCGTCGGGCCGCTCTCGGCGGATGCCGGAGCTAACCAGGCAATCACCTTACCGGTCAATAATGTGACCTTGTCGGGCAGTGGCTCGGAGAGCAATGGTACGATCGCGACGTATGCGTGGACGCAATTGAATGGTCCTGCCACGGCTACCATCTACAGTGCGGGCACGGCTCAGACGGGTGTGGGCGGGATGGATGCGGCTGGGGTGTATACCTTTCAGCTCAAGGTGACGGACGCGCAGGGCAAAAGTGCTACGGCTACGATGACAGTGACTGTGAAGGTGCATATACCGCCGGTTGCCGATGCGGGTCCGAATCGGACCACAACGGTGACCTCGGGTCTTCAGCTGAATGGTACCGGCAGCTATGACGTGGATGGCACGATCGTGAGCTATTCCTGGGTACAGCTATCGGGTGCGGGTGGTGTAACGATCACCAATGAGAATTCGGCTACGCCGACCATCGATGGATTGCAGCCCGGGGTGTATGTATTCCAGCTTACCGTGACCGACGATGCGGGCGCTTCCGCCACCGCCACGGTGACGATAACGGTCACTAATATTAGCAGCAATGCTGATACGACTACCTCTCCCCAGGCTCCTGTAGCGATAGCGGGGGCAGATACGACGGTATATTATCCCAACGGGGACACTGCGATCCTCAACGGCAGCGCCAGTTATGCTCCGGGCAGCAGCATCGCTTCCTATAGCTGGACGCAGGTATCCGGGCCCAGTGAGCTATCGGTCACCAATAGCGGTTCTTCGGTGGGCATGGTTGCCAATATGGCTCCTGGTGTCTATGTGTTCCAGCTGGTGGTTTCGAATACGGCCGGGGATACGGCATCGGCGACGGTGAAGGTCCAGGTCCTGGATAATCAGCGGGTGTCCGATGTTACAACGCTTTATCCGAACCCGGTGCAGGTTGGCCAGCAACTGACAGTCACGGGATCGAACGGGTATTCGGGCCAGGTGAACCTGCTGGTCTTCGATATGGGGGGCAAGGCGGTCAGGACCATGACCATGGAGAAGCAGGCGCCCACCTTTGTGCAGACCATCGACGTAAGTGGTCTTGCCCGGGGAACCTATGTCCTGTACATGCAGTTTGGCACAGGTCAGAAGCCGACCACGCGCAAATTCGTAGTCCAATAAAAAGAAAATGTCTGATCAAAAAGAGGCTGTTTCTTCTAAAGAGCAGCCTCTTTTCTTTTCCGGCTTCGGTCTGCCAGGAGCCAGAGGGCCTGGCCCAGCAGGATCAGGAAGAGAGGTTCAATCTCGTAACGGAAGCGCATGTTTTCGTAATGTTCCAGAAAAGAACTGGCGACGAAAACGAAGGCTATGGTCGCAGCTGCGAATAGGTTCAAGAGGGAGATGGTTTTATGCCGGCGCGCCTGCAGGAACAGGATACAGAATACGGCCAGGTAGATCAGCATTTTTGGTATGGCGGATAGCAGCAGGGCGATCTTACGTTGTGTGAGACCGTTTGCCAGTTCGGAGAGATTGAAGGAGTAGATCAGGTCGTAATACCTGATCTTTGAAGCTTCGGGTTCCGAATAAGGGTATCTGGTTGCCGGCGCGAAAAAGATGATGCCGGAAAGGAAAACGTTTTTGAGGTAAGTGAAGGGGTGAGCTCTGACAAATGATTTACTGGCGACCATGTATTTCTGAGAGACCTCGATGTAATCGGCGGCATGCAGGTTCTTGAGCGAGTCGTTCTTTGTGGGCGACAGGAGGTCGCGGTCGTCGAGGCCTGCGTATTTGAGCCGGCTGTTCCGTGTAATAAAAGGTTTGTAGACTTGTAAGTCCGAAAAGGGCAGGTAGGCTTCAATGAGCGTGGAGTCCTTGATAGTTTCGCCGCGAAAGACGGTGCGGGCCATGTTCATGCCGACCCAGGAGGAAGTGGAGAACTGGCGGAAGATCAGATAATTCTTGACATACCAGGATGTGACCAGGAGTATGCAGAACAACGACCCGGTGAGCATTCTGCGGAAGATGGGTGTTTTTCGCAGGGCGATGAGGAGGATAAGGCTAAGCGTTACCAGCCAAATGAGGTGGTACATGCTTCGGGTGAGGCATAGCAAAGCCAGGGGGAGCATTGTTCCGGCAATGTCAATCCATTGACGGCGGGGGCTTTGTTTTTGGGCGCTTTCCTGGAGTCGGCTGACAAACCATGCGCTTGTAAGTAAGAACATGGAAATAAGGGTGGTATAGAACAGTTCGTTTTCGAAGATCATCAACGAAGGGCTGAGCAGGTAGAACAGGGCGACAAGGAGCGGGATGTAGTGGTGCGGAACTGTGCGTTTCAGCACACTATAAAGCAGCAGGCAGTTCGTGAGGGAGACCAGTTTTAGCAGGATGGAGAACACTATGGGCGCGTGGTCTCCAGAAAGTTGGAGGACGATGCCTAGTAGGAGATTGAAAAGGGGGGGCTGTGCATGGTCATACCATATGCCTTGCAAGAGATGGTCGCGCAGCGTGGTGGTGTCAAGGTATTGCCAGTATTTGAAGAGGGCTTCGTACCGAAGATGTATGCCGAAGTAGGGCAGGAGAAGACGGGAAAGCAGAAAGGCAGCGAGAAGGATAGCCAGCTCTTTTTTTGGGGGTTGTGTTGTTCCGGGGCGGGGCATGAAGGTTTTTTATTTTATCTGAAAATAGGCAAAATGCGGCAATCCGTGCCTTGGGATGGATTAAGACTGGCTTGTGAGATGGATGGCCTTGTACATTTCGTTGACGGAGTTCTCCCAGGTATGGCTCTGTGCGAAGCGGATCCTTTCCTTTTCTTTTTCGGGGTTATTGTCGTGCAGGGCTTTTTTGATAAGGGGGGAATAGTCCTGTGGTCCGTCTGCCAGGTAGGTATAGTCTTCGAATAGTTTCATGGTGGGGGTACGGGTGGCGACGACGGGCTTTCCCATGGCCAGGTATTCATCGATCTTAAGGGGGTAGTTACCCTGCGTGATCGTATTGTTGAATTGTGGGTTTATGCATACGTCGAATGCCTGGACGTAGGAGGACAACGTTGAGAATGGCCTGGAGCCGGTAAAGTGGATATTGGGGATATCGTGGAGGCCGCTTTGTTTGAATTGATCGTCTTCGGGGCCTACGAGTACGATGCTCCATTGGGGGTTTTCCGTGGCCATCGACCGGATGATGGAGTGGTCGAGACGGGAGGAGTTCAGTGCGCCGACATAGCCGATAATGGGGTGTCCGAAGGGCAGGATATCCGGGGGCAGTTCGGTCGTTGCAGATGGGTCGAAGGCCTGGAGGTTGCATCCTTGTCCGATGTACCAGGAGTTAGGGTTGCGTTCTTTGCTATAGTCGGTGAAATAGGTGGAATTCGCTACGACCAGATCGGCCTTGCCGATGAGTTCGGGTTCGAGTACAGCCGTATGTTTCTTCCAATAGTCGAAGCCCTGGAGGAAGTCCCGCATATAGTAGATGTATAGGGCGGGACGGAGCATTTCCTTGAGGTAAAAGCCGTTGTAGATATCGTTGTCGTTGAGAAGGATGATCTGTTTAAAGCCGAGCCTGGAGCAGGCTTTGCGGATCTCCGCGGCATAGCGCCGGTTGTTGACGTAATTGACTATTTTGAACAGGCCGGTTGCCGGCAGCCAATTGGCGGATTCAGTTAGACAAGCAGGGTAGAATTCCCAGAGATTATTGTCTATTTGGCGGATGGGTTCTTCTTTGTTGCGGAGCAGCTTAATGTGTTTGCTGACGTGTGGGTCGGTGCCGGCGAGGTAGATCTTCCGTTTGAGGGGGATGTTCACATAGAGTACCCTGTTTTTTTTTGCGAGGCGGTAGGCGATGTCTTTTGCGTTGCAGCCGAGGTCAACGTACCATGGTTGGAGTCCTATTATAACAAAGTCTTTGTTGGCGATATCGGTCATTGGGTTCGGGATTGGTGTTTTTTTGGGGCTGTTGGGAAACAAATATAAAAAATATTCATGTCAAAAAAGGCCAATTTGGCTATTTTTGTGATCAAAATCTGTGCCTCACGTAATGATCTATGATCAGAACAAGAAAGAGAGGACTACTAACGTTTCTATTTAAAGACCGTTTTGGAAGCATTTTTTTCGAAGATATTGTCCAGGGTCGGGGTTCGTGTACCGAGGCCGGTGCTTAGTTTTCTGCTAAAGGGCCTGATCGTTTTTGTTATTTGGAAGGTTCTTTATCTTGCCCTGCTCTTACCTGCCAGGGTGCCTGACAGAGCGCTTACGCGCCTGGTTGGTTTTTCCACGGCTTACGTGCTTAATCTCTTTTCCCCAGGGACCGCTTATACGGCGATCGAGGTGAGGGATGACTATGTAGAGGACGGAACGGTCCACTTCAGCACCAGCGTCGATATCCGTCGCGGCGGGATGCAGACCCTCAGGGTGGCAGACGCTTGTAATGGATTGGAATTGATGGTGTTATATGTGGGCTTCTTTTTTTGTTTTCCGGGTGCCCTCCGGCGGAAGTTATTTTTTGCTGTTGGGGGTTGTGTATTGATCACGCTCGTGAATATTCTGCGTTGTGCCGTCCTGGTAGAGATCTTTATAAAATACCGGGCATATCTGGATTTTTCCCATCATTTTGCTTTCACTTTTATTATCTATGCGCTGATCTTCCTCCTTTGGTTCTTTTTTACCAAAAATCTTTCTCCAAATGGCCGCAAAGCAAGCGCGTAAGGGTTTTTTTATCATTGGGCTGTTGGCGATCGTACTATTGTATTGCGTCTATTACCTTTTTTTTGTTTATGGGATGTTTATCGGGATGGCTTTAAGGCCCCGGCATTTTATTAAACTGGTATTTGTGGTGCTGGTGTATGGGGCGGGTTTTTGGGCTTTGCGGAGGAGTTCGGCTGTTTGGGCGGCGAAGGTTTGGCATCTCTTGTATGGTCTGACTATTTGTGTCCTGGTGGGGATGGTGGTTTATGACTGGGGGGTGTCGAGGCTATCTGCTTCGTCGCGTTCTATTGCCGATGATCTGCAGGACTTTTTGGTGTCGCCGCTGCCGTATATCTGCATAGAGTTGCTTCGGCGGAGTTTTTTTGCGGTCGGGAGTGATCGGCGAAAGGTGCTATAAGACTTCGGGCTGTCTGGCGTCATTTGCACTTATGAGAAAAAACCCTTATTTTAAGCCGTGTCTGCCAACCCTTTGTATTATGCTTATGGAATTTGCCCCTTTTCGCCTTTCGGTTTCGGTTGTATTTTTCAATTTGCTGGTTTTAAGCGCCAGCGGACAAAAAAAAACCTCAAGCATCAAAGGAAGGATCCTCGCGGCCGATGGGAACCCCGCTTATGTTACCGTAGAGCTAAAAAGCCTGAAAAGGATAACGGTGACGGATAATAACGGCAATTTCAGACTGAACCGGCTTCCTGCGTTACAGGACACCCTTGTCATCACATCTGTTGAATCCGGGACCTATTCACAGCCCATCGCGCTTAAAAAAAATGAAGCCGCAAACCTGGGGGATGTGCATCTTTCCTTCAACGTCAGGCAATTACAGGATGTGGAGGTAAAAGGTCGCCTTGCGCGTTCCTACAAAAGCGATTATTCATTTTTTGGAAACAAGACAGAGACTCTAACAAAGGATATACCGCAATCCATTTCCGCGGTCACCAAAGAGCTGATAAAAGACAAAATGGAATTTACACTAAAGGATGCCATGGACGAAGTGGCCGGTGTCAATCAATATTCCGGTTTTGATGAATATACGATCAGGGGGTTTCGGGCCGAAAATTCGCGGGATATCAATGGGCTAAGGGGTTATAATACGACCTATACGAGCTCCATGCTGGTGAACATCGAACGGGTGGAAGTAATAAAAGGCCCTACGGCAACTCTATACGGCAACTGCGACCCGGGTGGCACCATCAACCTGGTCACCAAAAAACCCCTTGCAAATAGCGAATCCGAGATCGACATTTACGGCGGAACCTGGGACCATTTTCGTGCCCAGGGCGACGTCACCGGACCATTAAACAAAAGCAAAACCTTATTATATCGGTTTAATGCAGGATATGACATTACCAATTCCTTCCGCCATGAACAACATTCAAATTCCTTTGAACTGGCGCCGTCGGTCTCTTATATTCCCAGTGACCGGTTGCAGGTGAATCTCGATCTTTCGGCATCGCACATCAATACGGTACTCGATTATGGCCAACCGGGCTATCTGGGTAGTCCGGTTAATAATGTATATTCAACCCCTATTTCTCTTTCAGCCAGCCAGCATGGCGACTACCTGCGCGAAACGGATATCGCCGCCATCGCCACGGTCTCCTACAAATTCAACAATCACTTTAGCTTCAATACCGGGTGGCTCCACTACACTACCAGCCAGCATGTGGGAAACCATGGGGTCGAGGGCTATATCACTCCCGACTCTGTTGATCTGTATTACACGGCATGGACCTATCCCACTACTACCAATACGATCTCCAGTTACTTCACGTATAAGTTCAATACAGGGAAGGCCAATAACGAGCTTGTTTTTGGATATGATTTTATCCGCAGTACGGTGAACCTAAACCAGGACTACTATGAACTCCCCAACCAGTTTGGTGTTGGCAGCGGCATCGTGGGGACGTTCAGCCTCAAAAATCCGACATACCCGGTTCGGCCGGTCAGTACCTATCAGCCTTCCAACTTTGATTCCGACGCTACCGATGTGGATGACAATATCTACCACACACAGGGTGTTTACGCACAGGACCAGATCAGCCTGGACAGGTGGAAATTGCTGTTCAGCCTGCGGGAAGAATTTTATAAGGGAGATGACGTAGGCGACAGCTCGCAAGACCTCGGGGAAAAGGTTTTCCTGCCCAGGCTAGGGCTGGTTTACCAGATTACTCCCAATATCAGCGCTTATGCAACCTATAACAAAGGCTTTGATGCCTTCGAGGCGTCTACCAGCGCGCAGGTCTTCAACTCCCCATTCAAGCCCCAGATCAGCGAAGTGATCGAAGGCGGATTAAAAGGCAATTTCCTTAACAACAAACTTTCGGCAACAATGGCTATCTACCAGCTCACGCTATTGAATGTAGCGGTGAGCGCCAATATCATCTCCAACCCCAACCTCTATATCCAGGAAGGACAGAACCAATCGAGGGGCATCGAGTTAGAGACCGTTGGTAATATCCTCCCGAACCTGAGCGTCACCCTTTCCTATGCAAATTGTCTTGCAAAAGTCACCGAAAGCCTGGTTCCTTCCGAGGTAGGCATGCGGGTAGAAAATGCGCCGCGCAATACCAGCGGATCCTGGATAAAATATACTTTCGACAAAGGACCTTTGAAAGGGCTTGGTGTCTCCGCCGGGCATTCACAGGTGGGCTGGCGCGCGACGCTGGACCCTGAGACCAATTTGCCCGGGTATGTGGTCATCAATGCGGGGGTCCATTACAAGTGCAAGCATTTTACGTTGGCAGTCAATGCATTTAATATCACCAATCAAACTTATTGGATGGGTGCATACAACAACGTGAACAAATGGCCCGGCGCGCCGCGGAATTTCATGGCCAATCTAGGCTATCGCTTTTAGATGATTAAAAAGGCATTCGCGTGCGTCCTGTCTTTATTTGAAGAGGATCCGGTCCTTCAGATAGATGATCGCGATATAGCTGGCGATCCAGAGGAGCAGGGTGATCTGGATGAAACGGTCCTTGTACAATATTTTGGTGGGGGAGCCGGCGTCGGCGTGGACGTAGATGATCTGCAGGTAGCGCATGATGCCGGCCATTACGAAGAGGCAGGTATAGTAGAGGCGCCAGGTCCCGAGGCGTAGTTGTACTTCGGGGGACATGGTATACATGAAATAGGCTACGATCATGACTGCGGATACGAGGGCCAGGAGGGTGTTGAGAAATTCCAGGTTATAGCCTTTGACGGATTTCCGCATGTCAGTGCCGGTGTTCAATTTCAGGAGTACGTCGTCCCGTCTTTTGCCAATGGCCATGAACAGGGCCAGGAGGAAGACCATGATGACGATCCATTCGGAGAGTTTTACGTCGCCTACTACGGAGCCCGCTTTTATGCGAAGTACGAAACCTGCGGACAGCAGGATGATATCCAGGATGGGAATGGATTTCAGGCCGAGGGAGTACCCGAGGTTGATGAGGAAGTAGATGGCGAGTACGAAGACGAATTTTTCTTTTATGGACCAGGCGATTGCGAAGCCGAGGACAACGAGGATGGCGCAGATGAGGAGTGCGGTGGTGGGGGAGACGGCGCCGGAAGCGATGGGTCGTTTGCATTTTATGGGGTGTTTCCGGTCGTCTTCGACGTCTTTGTAATCATTGAGGATATAGATGCTGCTGGCGATAAGGCAAAAGGAGACGAAGCCATAGAAGATGCTGATGATCTTATGGAGGTCCAGGAATTCGCCTGCAAAGAAAAGGGGGATGAAAAGGAAGAAATTCTTTGCCCAGTCTTTGGGTCTCAGGAGTTTGAAATAAGCCACAACGATAGATTGTCGGGACAAAATACAAACAAAAAGACGGAATTTATAGTGTTTGCTGCAAAATAATACAGCAATTATACGTGGCAGTTAGTTTTTTTGCAGTCGGGTGCAGGCATGGGAATTGCATGGTAAAGCAGGGTAGCGGCGGGCAGATGCCCTGTGGGGCTGAGTTCTAGGGGTTTTCTTGTATAGGAGGGGTATGATTTGGCGGTGTTGTGGCGAGATAGTCCTTCTACAAAAAAAAGTCTTCCGGGAATTGGGTATTTGCGAATAAAATGCTATTTTTACGCCACTCCATAGACCATGTGCTGTTACCTCCACTATCCTCTCCAATTTTCTACAGTTTTTCCAATATCTCCTTCAGGTTTGTTTTGACTCCATCTTAATATCCTCTGGCATTTCCGCCGGATAGCAACCTTATCGGTATAGCTGTCCATAATCTGGCATTTTTTTGTTAACTATAATCATCACTTATTATGAAAACGATGAAGAAGGTGGCTATTGGAATGATCATCCTGGCGCCTTTGTTTTTACCCGCGACAACCCAAGCCGGACCTGGAGAAACTGGTTGGTTTGAATCGATCCATTCTTTTTTCTCAGATCGGGGTTCCCGGTTTGGTACTGGGAATGGTTTCGGTACTGACCACAATCGTCCGAACTATGATCCTTACACCAATGGCCGTCCCGGCTGTCCTCCTCCTACCCGTGGTGGTAGTGGAAGTGGTAGTGGCGGTAACTCGGTGCCTGTCAATGGGGGTTTGGTCTTTTTGTTGGTTGCGGGCCTTGGGCTTGGCGCCAAAAGGGCTTATGACCTCAAGATGCAAGGCAGCGTAATCTAATTACGTTTACTTGTAATGTCAGCGGAAGGGTTTATAGAAGGTGGTATGGGCGAGTTGCAGCATCGGTTTATCGCCGGTGCTGTCGCCGTAAGCGTAAACGATCGAATAGTCGGGCAACTGATATAGTTCGAGTATCCTGCTGACTTTTTCCTTTCCGTGGCAGTTTTTGTCGGTTATTTTTCCGGTGAGCGTATTTTCTTTGACCTGCAACCGGGTCGCGATGAGATTTATTTCGAGGGATCCGGCCCATGGCCGGATCCAATTTTCCGGTGAGGCGGAGACGATGACGATAGTCGTTCCTTTTGCGCGGAGGAGTTCTATTTCCCGGAGGGCTTTTGGGCGGATCAGCCCCGGGATGATGTCTGCGGCGAATTGGTGGCAGGTTTGCCGGAATTCGGCGATTGGGGTGTTTCGGAAGAACCAGGTCAATATCCTTTCTTTTGCGGCCTGGTTGGAGATGAGATTTAGCCGGAAGGCAATGAGCCAGGGGCTATTGAGCAGGAAGCCGGTATAGTATTTGAACCGCCCTTTACTGTATTTGATAAATTCCAACAGCGTATCTTTTGTAGTGATGGTGCCGTCGAAGTCGAAAAAGGCGATGGTCTGACTCACAATTTCAATTTTTTGAACAGGGGTTCCGGTATATTGCGGATGATCAGCATGATCCACCGCCACATTCCTTTTACATAGATGGTGTTCTTCTTTTTTTGTATGGCTTTGTATACCTGTGCGCCGATCTCCCGGGGGTGGGCGGTAAGGGGTTTTGGCAGGGGCATACCTTCTGTCATCCGGGTATAAGCGAAGCCGGGCTGGATGGTCAGCACGTGGACGCCGCGGTGGAAAAGCCGGTTGCGCAATCCTGAGAGGTAGGCGGTGAAGCCTGCTTTGGCGCTTCCATAGAAGTAGTTGCTCATCCTTCCCCTTTCTCCTGCGACGGAGCTGATCCCTGCGATGGTGCCCTTTCCCGTTGTGGCGTAGTGGTTGGCCACTATGTTCAGGATAGAGACGGCGCCGGTATAGTTGACCATGATGATGCGTTCGCATTCTTTCCAGTCTGTTTCTGCCCGGGTTTGGTTGCCCAGGTAGCCGAATACGCAGACGGTGATATCGGGAATTGGAGACAGGGAGTCGAAAAATTGCCGGTGGGTGCCGGGGTTTTCGGCGTTGAAGGCATGGGTGGTGCAATTGACGCCATACCGTATGGAGAGATCCGACTGCAAGGGGCTCAGTTTATCGGGGTTACGGGCTGCCAGTTGGATGGTGTAGCCGCCGGTCGCAAATTCCGCTGCGATAGCCGAGGCCATGTCTGAACTGGCGCCTAAGATCAGGACGGTGGGCATGTACATATTTTCTCGCGCCAAAGTACAAACAAAAATACAAAAAGGGTATTAATTGTTAGCGTTGGCGTTGCGGGTTAATGGCCTGGGCATTGTCTTTATGGCTGGCTGACACTTCGGGTCCCGAATGCCGGGGCTGCGTCCTGACAATATTTTCCAGGCGGACGAGCAGTTCATTGTCGATCAGCATATCCACTTTTCGGGCGAACAATTTGCCTGAGGACTGCATGCGGGGCAAGTCGACGGTCAGCAGAATGCGTGGGTGTCCCTGGGTCTGACCTGTCCAGTCGACATATACCAGACTGTTGTCGATCTTGTCCCGGAACGGTGAGTTGTAAAGAATGGAGGCGAAGATAAATTCATCTCCTCCCCAGCAGAATTTGAAATAACGGGCCACTTCGGGACGCTCCTCCAGGAATGTAACAATGTAGCGGGCGGCGTTCTCCGTGATGGTGAACCAATTGGAACGGCCGACCAGTTTGTAGTCCTGGATGGGAAATTTCCTCGGTCCGGTGATGCGGTTAATCAAATTCTCGAGCCTGTATTTGCCGGGGAAGTTCCAGTTGACGAGGTGGTATTTTTGGACCCGCGGAGCGGCGGTGATCCATTCATCGTCGATGGATTCGCAGGTGATGAATTCTGTTCCCCGGCGATTGGCTATATAGTGGTAGATGTCAGCCGGCGGCTTCAGGGGGAAATCCTGCGCGGAAATGACATTGATGTAGCCGTAGCCACCTATGTCGAGGATCTCTTTAAATCCGTTGATGGTCGCTTGTATGGTGCCGTAGCCGGCCCAGTAGACTGTCGCACGGTTGACGATAAAGAATACATTTTCCCTCTCCGCGAGGTAGAGGAAGGGGCGTATGTCGACCTTTTTATCGAGGTGAATATACAAATCGAATGCGGGATAGGACATTGCCTCGATAAGTCGTTCGAGCTGCGCTGGATTTTTGTGCGTTAGAATGAGATGCGCAATTCTCATGCTCCAGGGGCCTTTTTAAGTTTTTGAAAGATGTTGTTAATATTTAGATAGATCTTTTTGTAAAAATCGGCCATATGTTCGATTATACCAGATAATTTCGTGCCAATTAATTTGTTCAGCATCATTTGCCAGCCGGCCACAGCGAGAATACCAGTAATCATGGACCCCCAGGCCGTTCCATAGAATCCAATATATTTCAGACAAACGAGGTTAATTCCAAGTTTGAGGCTCAACTGGAGGGTGTTGAGCAGGAAGCAAAGGCCTGATTTCCCTATGGAATTGAGCAAGTTAGCGGCTTGGTTCTGCATGGGCCCCAGCATTCCGGCAATGGCATAGAGCTGGAGTATGGGGGCCGCATCCAGGTATCGGGCGCCGGCTATTATCGTAATGATCAGTTTAGGAAAGGCAACAATGATCAGGCCGATAGGCACGGTAAAGCAAAGCAAGGCGGCCACCATCCGTTCATAGAGGTAGCGGACTTTATCGCTCCCTTCTTCGATCGAGGCCATGGAGACCTTGGGGAACAGGACGTCTGCTGCTGCGTAGGAGGGAATATCGAGCATCTGGGTGATCCGGGTGGCGGCGTTGTAACTGGCAACGGACTTCCCGTCGGGGATAAACCGGGCGGTCAGGATCTGGTCGAGGTTTGCGAAGACATTGCCGATGATGCCTGAACTGAAGATATAGCCGCCGTAGCCGAATATCCTTTTTATCCAAATCCAGGTGGGATTGAAGCGGTAGAGCAAATAGGGCCGGCTGTAGAGATAAATGACGAAGGTTCCCAGGAAGATGCAAGCCGATTGGTAGATGGCGAGCATGGGCAGGGAGAAAGGGATCTTGAGGACCGTATGGAGGCAGATAATCAGGAAGAGGGCTATTTGGCGGGTGAAATAGCCGGCAAATACGCCTTTGAAATCGAGATGCGACTGTTGGACTGCCTCGAGATGGGAAAAGAGGACCATGCCGAACAGGCCGGGGATGAACCATTTGAGCATGGTTGCGAGGTCGGCGCCGGCGTGTAGCCAATTGCTGAGCCAATCGGAAAAGAAGCAGATCAGCAGGGAGAACAAGACGGTGATGGAGACGTTAATGACCAGGGATGCGGAAGCAACGGCGGCTCTTTCCGTTTTGTCGGCATTCGTACTAACATACCTGACGTGAGCATTTTTCAGCAGGCTGCCCTTGGTGATCTCGAAGATTGTCGTTACTATAAGAAACAGCGCCCAGGTCCCCATCTGGGGTTTGGAAAGGGTACGTATCAGCACGACGAAGTTGATGAGGCCAAAAAGGGTGGTAGAAAAGCGCTGAAGTATCGAGTAAAATGCGGAACGAATCCAGTAAGATGACAAATATTTTTTCAAGGTCAATTATATTATCCAGAAGTCAGAGTTCCCGTCAAACATACGGTAAAAAACCGGCTTCTCATAGGCCACCAGAGCGTGGAATTTCTTCCACAGCGGTTGTTTGGCGCGGGTTTGATCGCAAAAGCCTGTTTTGAACTAATTTTACCGCGATGAGTTTTTCTTCAAACACAATGCCCGCCATACTCGCCAATCCCATCGAATATCTGAAAGGCGTAGGGCCTGTGCGTGCGGAGCTCCTGCAGAAGGAACTGGATATTTTTACTTTTAAGGATTTGTTAGAACATTTTCCTTACCGGCATATTGATCGGACCAAGGTCAACCTGATCCGCGATATCCGGCCTGATACGGAATTTATACAGGTGGCCGGAAAGATCACGAGTGTGGCGGTGCTTGGGGAGCGAAGCGGTCGACGGCTGGTGGCCGAACTGCGGGATAGTTCGAGCGTTTTGGAGTTGGTGTGGTTCCAGGGTATTCATGGTGTTCAGAAGCTTGTACAGCCAGGCGGGGAATTTTTGGTTTATGGGCGGGTTGGTTTTTTTCAGGGGGCTCCGCAATTGACGCATCCGGAGATCGAGGTCTTTCAGGGGCAGGCGGCGGAGCGGCCGGAATATTTGGAGCCGATCTATCCTACGACTGAAAAGCTGAAAGTCAGGGGATTGGGTGGCCGGCAACTGGGAAAGCTGACGCATACGCTTATTAACTTGTTGAAAGATACAGACTTGCCTGAAAATCTGCCGGAGACGGTGCTGACGTATATCGATGAGGATACGGGTCTTGTGCGACGGTGGATGCCGAGGCATATGGCCTACCGGCAGGTCCATTTTCCGACGAATCCCATTGTCTATGCGGAGGCGGTCAATCGTTTGAAATTTGAAGAGTTGTTTTTGGCGCAGGTGCGGCTGGGGTTGATAAAAACGCGGAGGCACCGGTATTCGCGAGGGGTGGTGTTCCATCAAGTAGGGGAGCTTTTCAATGCTTTTTATACGCAGTATCTGCCTTTCGAATTGACGGGTGCTCAGAAGCGGGTATTGCGGGAGATCAGGAAGGATGTGGGGAGTGGGCGGCAGATGAATCGTTTGCTGCAAGGGGATGTGGGTAGTGGCAAGACGATCGTCGCGCTGTTGAGCATGTTGCTGGCGGTCGACAACGGTTTTCAGGCCTGTCTGATGGCGCCTACGGAAATCCTGGCCCGACAGCATTTTGAGGGCATTTCGGCGCTTTTGAAGGGGCTTCCCGTGGAAGTGAGGTTATTGACGGGGTCGTCCCGGTCGAAGAGCAGGAAGGAGGTACTTGGGCTTGCGCGGGAGGGTGGATTGCATATCCTGATAGGGACGCATGCGGTGCTGGAGGAGGCGGTGCAGTTCCGGCGGCTGGGGTTGGTGATCGTGGATGAGCAACACCGGTTTGGGGTGGCGCAGCGGGCGAGGCTGTGGAAAAAGGCAGAGATCCCCCCGCATGTGCTGGTAATGACGGCCACGCCGATCCCGAGGACGCTGGCGATGACCGCTTATGGCGATCTGGACTATAGTGTGATGGACGAATTGCCTCCCGGAAGGCAACCAATCTCTACTGTTCATCGTTTCGAGGACAGGAGGCCGCAGGTGATGGATTTTATCCGGCATGAGATCGGAAAGGGGAGACAGGTATACATTATTTTTCCTTTGATAGATGAGTCTGAGAAGATGGATTATGAGAACCTTGAAAAGGGGTATATCAACGTAAAAGCCTGGTTTCCGGAGCCGAAATATTGGGTCAGCAGGGTAGATGGGCGGCAAAAGGCGGAGGAGCGGGATACGAATATGCGGCGGTTCGTGGGTGGTGATACGCAGATCATGGTGGCTACCACGGTGATAGAGGTGGGGGTTAATGTACCGAATGCGTCGGTGATGGTGATCGAGAGTGCGGAGAAGTTTGGGCTGTCGCAGCTGCACCAGCTGCGGGGGCGGGTGGGCCGGGGGGCCGAGAAGAGCTTTTGCGTCTTATTAACAGGTCGCCGGCTTGGGAAAGAGGCGAGGGAGCGGATCAATATATTGACGGAGACCAACGATGGCTTCAAAATTGCGGAAAAGGATCTCGAAATTCGGGGACCGGGGGATATTGAGGGGACCCGTCAGAGCGGGGTACTGAACTTTAAGATCGCCAATATTGTTCTGGACAGGGGATTGTTGGAGCTGGCCCGGGAACGGGCGATGGAACTGCTGGAAGGCGACCCAGAGCTGGAGCTGGGGGAAAACAGGGAGTTGAGGGGCTTTCTGCAGGCGCAGCAGGGTAGGACGGCCTGGAGCAAAATCTCATAGTTTTTTATTCAAAAACCACAAATTGGTAAGAGTAAGCATTTTTGTTACTTGTCTTGTCTTATCGGTCCTCCAGCTCTCCGCACAATCCGGTGGTTCATACCTTGAATTTGTCGAGAACAAGGGGCAGTGGGATTCCTCAGTCCGTTTCCGTGCCGAGCTCGGGGCCGGGAGTGTTACCATTCAAAAGAAGGGTTTTCTGATCCTGCAACATGATACGAACGATCTTAAGCGGATCCATGAGTTGATGCATGGCGGCGCCGGGGTGAAAGGCGTGACGGGTTCGGTGATCCCGAAGAAGGTGCCGGGTTCATCCGACAACAACAGCCGGCGGCCGCTAAGTGGTCCGGGGTCGGGTGCGGCGGATGATCCTTTTTTGCTGCACAGTCATGTTTACCGGGTTAGTTTCGAGAATGCGAACGACAATGTGGAGATTGTCCCGGAAAAGCCATTTTCGCATCACAACAACTATTTTACCAAGGGGCTCAAGCAGGGCGTGACCAATTGCGGGGTCTACCAGGGATTGACCTATAAGAACCTGTATGACGGGATCGATCTGCATTACTATACGGAGGGTGGGTTTGTGAAATACGATCTGATCGTGCATCCGGGTGCCGATCCGGGCAAGATCGTGCTGCGGTATGACGGGCAGAAGAGCCTGGTGTTGAAGAAAAATCAGATCCAGGTGCAGACGACGGTTGGGACTGTGCGGGAGCTGGAGCCGCATTCTTACCAGGTGAACGAACAGGGGAGGACGAATGTGTCGTGCAAATACGTTCTGGATGGCAACAAGATCAGGTTCAAGGTGGACAGCTATTCATCAGATGCCATTTTAGTGATCGACCCGACGGAGATCTTCTGTTCGTTTACGGGGAGCCGTTCGGACAACTGGGGATATACGGCGACGTATGATAACTCCGGGGATCTTTTCCTGGGTGGCATCGTCTTGGGTTATCCCGCGGGGCTTGGCAGCGGGAACAACTATGGTACTACTACGGGCGCCTTTCAGAGTACCTATGCCGGCGGGGATGGCAGCGAGGGTGGTCCTTTTCAAGACGGCGATCTGACGTTCTCTTACGATTATGATATCGGCCTTATGAAGTTCAATGCTTCCGGGACCACGCGGCTTTGGGCCACCTATCTTGGTGGTTCCGGTGACGAGCAGCCGCATAGTATGGTCTGTGACCCGAGCGGAAACCTGATCGTAACGGGGAGGACTACTTCTACTTCCTTTGGGGGAGTGACCCTGCCGACCTATGGGCCCTGCGGCGGGTTTGATCTTTTTGTAGCCAAGATCAGTGCCGACGGGAGTACGCTGATGGGGGCCAAGCGGATCGGCGGTACCGGGGACGATGGGGTCAACAATTCTCCCAAATACGTGAATGCCTATGGCAACGGCTCGGTGGAACTGCGGCTGAACTATGGGGATGACGGGCGGAGTGAGGTTATACTGGATGGGGCCAATAATATTTACCTGGCGGCGTGTACGAGGCCGAACACTACGAACAACGTGGCTGATTTTCCGACCACCGGGGGTGTATTTCAGCCTGCATTTGGCGGGGGAACCCAGGATGGAGTATTGCTGAAACTGAGTCCCGATGTGAACACGGTCCTATTCAGCAGCTATCTGGGGGGGAATGCGGCGGATGCGGCTTTTGTGCTGGCGTTGAGCCCTATTGACAATACGATCTGGGTAGCGGGAGGCACCACGTCCAGTGACCTGAAGAATACCACGGGCAGCGGGTCGATACTAACGTCAACGTATAATAACAATATAGATGGGTTTATTGCGCAGGTGAGCAATAACGGACAGACCCTGATGCGGTCGGCGTATTTTGGCACGCCTTCGACGGATATCATCTACGGTCTTGGGTTTGACAAATACGGATTTCCTTATATTACGGGCATCACTTATTCCGTGATACCCGTGCTGAACTCGCCGTTCAATGCGGGCGGCAACCAGGCAAACGGGAAGCAGTTCATTACGAAACTGAAACCAGATCTGAGCGGCATGGTCTATTCTGCCAATTTTGGTCCCGGCGGCACGCCCTATCCCAATATTTCGAGTGTGGCTTTTCTTGTCGACCGTTGTCAGAATGTGTATGTGAGTGGCTGGGGTGGGGGCATCGATCCGGGGGAGGGCTATCATAATTCGGGTACGAATGGTTTAACGCCGACCAGCGGCGCCATCCGGTCCACGACGGACAACCAGGACTTTTACTTTTTTGTGTTGCAGCGGGATGCTGCGAGTCAACTTTACGGAAGTTTTTTTGGCCAGGTAGAGGCATCGACCACGGAGGACGGGCAGACGATCTCCAGTCTTGGGGACCATGTCGATGGGGGTACCAGCCGGTTTGACCAGCAGGGGGTGATCTACCAGGCCATCTGCGCCAATTGCGGCGGGATCGCCAAATTCCCGACGACGGCGGGGGCGGCTTTTACCAAGAATGGGGCATTGGGTGCGGGTGCGGGTTGTAATGAGGCGGCGGTAAAGATCGCCTTTAATTTCGCGGGGGTGTCGGCCGGCCTGAAGGTGGTGACGAATGGGAGGGGGGACAGTGTAGGCTGTGTGCCATTGAACGCGGTGTTCTCTGATACGATCCGCAACGCGAAGAGCTATATCTGGAATTTTGGCGACGGGACGATCCTTGCGACCACTTCCTATATAGAGGATCATACTTACAATACTGTTGGCACCTATTTGGTAACGCTGATCGCCATCGACAGCACCACCTGTAATATCGCCGATACGGTGACGCATACGGTGATCGTGGGCAATAATCCGGCTTCTGTCAACTTTGACTATTCGAAAGTCGGGCCGTGTACGTCGATGAGTTATTTGTTTACGAATCTGAGCCAGGCTCCGCCGGGGTATCCATTCAGCGATACGGCTTTTCTGTGGACTTTTGGGGATGGCAGTTCATCGACGAATTCTTTGGGGGATCAGCCGCAGCATAGTTATGCTGCGCCGGGCCCTTACAATGTGACGTTGGCGATTCTGGATACGGAGTACTGTAACTATCCGCTTGATACGACCAGGATATTGTATGTCGCGCAGAATGTGAAGGCGTCGTTTACGACGCCTGCGCTGGGTTGTGTTCCATACACGGCTGTGTTTACCAACACTTCGATCGCCGGGCAGCAATTCTACTGGAATTTCGGGGATCCCGCCAGTGGGGCGAATGATTCGTCCAACTTGTCGTCGCCGACGCATTTGTATTCGAGTATCGGCACGTATACGGTGACGTTGAAGGTGGTGGACTCCACGACCTGTAATATCAGCGACACTACCAGTTTTACGCTTACGGTGCAGAACAAGCCGACTGCGGCGTTTACGTATTCGCCGTTGCCGCCGCAGCCCCCGAATACGCCGACGGTGTTTACGGATGCATCGTCGCCGGCGGTGAAGTATCAGTGGATCTTTGGGGATGGCACTTCGGAGACGAAGACGGAGCCGGATACGGTGGTGCACCTGTACAATCAGACGGATACGTTTGAGGTTTGTGAGATCGTGACCAGTGCGTCGGGTTGTACGGATACGGCATGTCGGGCCGTTCCGGCGGTGATCAATCCGTTGCTGGATGTTCCCAATGCGTTTACGCCCGGCCGGTTTGGGGTGAATGCGGTGGTCAAGGTCGTTGGCTTTGGGATCACGCATATGGATTGGCGGATCTATAACCGTTGGGGACAGGTGGTCTTTGAAAGCAACGATCCGAATATAGGCTGGGATGGTACTTATCATGGGACCGTCCAGCCGATGGATGTATATGCGTATACGTTGGAGGCTCAGTTCTCGGATGGGACGCATACGAGTAAGAAAGGAGATATTACGTTGATCAGATAGCGTTCGTTTTGCCAGGGGGATTTTTGTACATTGTAAAATGTGTGATTTGAAAAGAGGGTTCTACATTATCGCGGCGCTGCTTGTCGTCGTCTGCAGGGGTTTTGCCCAGGACGGGGCTTCCAACATTGAGTTCACCGAGAATAAGGGTCAATGGGACCAAAGGGTGCGCTTTAAGGGGGAACTGCCGACGGGTTCGTTATTCCTGGAGAAGAAGGGTTTTTCGGTGCTGTTGTACAATGCTGATGATTTAATTGCGATGACTGGCGCGCATCATGGTGTGGTGAGTGCGGCCGGTGCGGCGGCTGTTTCGGCTGCGTCTGTGAAGGGCGCATTGCCTGTGCGGCCGGGTGCGGTGGACATGTTGCGGCGGCATGCATACCGGGTAGCCTTTGCGGATGCCAGCGAGGATGTAGAGATCGTGCCGGACAAGGCGCTGCCGGGCTACAACAATTATTTTATCGGCAAAGATCGTTCGAAGTGGGCGAGCAACTGCAGGGTATTTCAGGGGGTGACATACCGCAATCTTTATCCCAATATCGATGTTCGGTATTATACCAATAACGGGCAGTTAAAGTACGACATCATCGTGCATCCGGGTGGAGATGTCAGCAAGATACGGATGCAGTATACGGGTGCGAACAAGCTGAGTCTCCGCAAGGGGCTGCTGAGTGTAAGCACGTCGGTCGGGGATGTCACTGAATTAGAGCCGTTGTCCTACCAGTATAATGAGGCGGGTCGGGCGGATGTCCGTTGCCGGTATACCCTGAAGGGCGGCAATACGGTGAGCTTTGACGTGCCCGAGCACGATGCGTCATCCACGCTGGTCATCGATCCGACGATCGTTTTCTGTACATTTACGGGAAGCAAAATAAGCAATTGGGGGTTTACGGCCACGCCGGGTCCTGACGGAAGTTTTTATGCCGGGGGCATTGTGTTTGGGTCTGCTTTTCCTTATACTACCGGGTCGTTGCAACCGATCTATGGGGGTGGTGAATTCGATGTGGGGTTGATAAAATTCAATACCAGCGGGACGACGAAGGTCTATGCGACCTATTTGGGGGGCAGTGACAGTGAGACGCCGCACAGTCTCTTCTGCGATGCGCAGGGAAACCTGATCGTGTTGGGGAGGACGTATTCGGAGGATTTTCCGGCTATGACGACTGCGGGGCCGCTTGGCGGGGCGGATATGTTTGTTGCCAAGCTGAATTCGACCGGCAGTGCGCTGATCGGGTGTATGAAGATCGGCGGCACGGCAGATGACTGTGTGAATACGGATGACCAGGTGCGATCGCGGAATGAGCGGGCCGACAGTTTGATCCGCAATTATGGGGATGATTCCCGGAGTGAAGTGGTATTGGATGGGCAGAACAATATTCTGGTGACGGCGGCTTCGCAATCGCTGGATTTCCCTATTGTAGGGAATGTTTTTCAGCCCAGGTTTGCCGGTGGCCGTCAGGACGCGGTGGTGCTGCAGATCGATCCTTCGTGCAACCATCTTATCTGGTCCAGTTATCTTGGGGGAGCGGCGTCGGATGCGGGGTTTGTGCTCAAGCCGAACCCTATCACGGGGACAATATACGTGGCCGGGGCCACTGCTTCGCCGAATTTTCCGGGTGTTCAGCCAGGCGTCATTCAGTCCAGCTATGGGGGTGGGGTCTGTGATGGTTTTGTGGCGGAGATATCGGGGGACGGGTCGACAATGATCCGATCGACATTCCTGGGAACGACGTCGGGGGATGCCATTTATGGGTTGCAGGTAGACAGGTTTGGTTTTCCTTATGTGATGGGGACGACGAATGGGCAATGGCCGGTGATGAATGTGGCGTACAGCAATGCCGGAGCGCGGCAGTTCGTGTCGAAGTTGCAGCCGGACCTGTCGGCTTTTGTATATTCAACGGTCTTTGGAACGACTTCGGGCTCGGCGCGTGGCATACCGAACATTTCGCCGGTTGCTTTTCTGATAGACCGGTGCGAGAATATCTATGTGTCCGGGTGGGGAGGATGGATCATTGGCGGGGAATCCGATCCGTATGGGTTGTCGGGCACGATCGGCATGCCGGTGACGCCGGACGCGAGCAAGCTGCTGAGTGATAACCGGGACTTTTATTTTATCGTGTTGCAGAAGAATGCGGCGTCGCTGCTATATGGTACTTTTTTCGGGGAGAATGACAATTCGCGGAGCATCAGTGAGCATGTGGATGGCGGTACGAGCCGGTATGATGCGCAGGGGATCATTTATCAGGCCATATGCGCCAATTGCAGTGGTCCGCAGGCGACGGGGAGGTATCCTACGACGCCGGGGGCCTGGGCGCCTGTGAATGGGGCGGGCAACAATGGGTGTAATCTGGCGGCGGTGAAGATATCCTTTAATTATGCGGGAGTGGCGGCGGGCTTGCGTGCGTCGGTCAATGGGCGGCAGGGGGACACTTCGGGTTGTATCCCGATGGACACGCAGCTGATGGACACGATCCGTAATGCCAAGTCCTATATCTTCAATTTTGGGGATGGCACGCCGGACACGGCGACGACCAGTTATGTGGTCTATCATACCTACACCAATCCGGGAACGTATACGGTGATGATGGTGGCTATCGATTCGAACACCTGTAATATAGCGGACACCTCATACCGGCATGTGATCGCCAGGACGGACAGGGCTACGGTCGATTTTACGGTCATGAAGGACCCGAATGCGCCCTGTACTAGTCTGGACTATGACTTTACGAATACTTCGGTGCCGCCGGCCGGCAAACCTTTCGGGCCCGCTTCCTTTGTATGGGATTTCGGGGATAACTCGGGGCAGGTGCAGACGGGGGCGGGGCCATTGAATCACAGTTATGCGAATGCGGGGACCTATGTGGTCAATCTGATCCTGGACGATACGGCTTATTGTAATTACCCGGATACGGCCAGTCAGACCTTAAGGGTGTCGCCGGTCGCGAAGGCGCAATTCGTCACGCCTCCGACGGGCTGTGCGCCTTATACGGCGTTCTTTAACAATACATCGTTGGGGGGGACTTCCTTTACCTGGAATTTTGGTGATCCGGGTAGTGGGGAGTACAATGTTTCCAACGATGTGAATCCAGTGCATGTGTACCAGAGCCCCGGGACCTATACGGTCAGCCTGCATGAGGTGGATCCGAGCACCTGTAATCAGACGAGCGATACGAGCTTTACGATCACGGTGAGTGTGAAGCCTACATCGGGGTTCAGTTATTCGCCTTCGCCTCCGGTGGCCAATACTCCCATTGTATTCAATAATGGATCGGTGGGTGGTATCAACTTTAAGTGGTCGTTCGGGGATGGGGATACAACGGTCAAGACGACCATGGATACGGTCGAGCATCTGTATAACCAAACGGACACCTTCACCGTTTGCCTGATGACGACGAATCAATTTGGGTGTGCTGATACGGTTTGCCAGAATGTGGCGACGCTGATCAATCCCCTGCTGGACGTGCCGAATGCGTTCACACCCGGTCGGTTTGGCCAAAATGCTATTGTCAAAGTGATGGGTTTCGGCATTTTACGTATGGATTTTCGTATATATAACCGATGGGGCAAGGTTGTTTTCGAGTCGGATGACCCGAATAACGGGTGGGATGGGACCTATCTGGGGTCGCCTCAGCCGATGGATGTCTATGCGTATACGCTCGAGGCAGAATTTACCAATGGGGTGCGCGTAACTAAAAAAGGAGACATAACTTTGATCAGATAGTTAACGGGTGTCAAAAAAACAACCAAATTCCGGAAAACAACGTTAATGAATACGATGAGGGGCTTGATAAAAATACTGGTAGCGGGATGCTGCTTACTTCTGGGGACGGGTAATCTCCGGGCACAGGATCTGCATTTTTCGCAGTGGTTCAATGCGCCCTTGCTGACCAATCCTGCGAATACTGGTTTTATTCCCGATGCGGATTACCGGCTGGGCACCAATTACCGCAATCAGTGGTCGGCCATCATGCAGCAGCCATACAGGACGATGAGTGTTTGGGGGGATGCGCAGGTCGCGAGGGACAGGATAGTGAATGGCTGGTTGGGGTTGGGCGGGGTCATTCTGCGGGACGATGCGGGCGCCAGCACGCTCACTTCCACCGAAGTCTATGGATCGGTGGCCTATCACCAGATGGTAGGGTATGCGAGTCTGATCAGTCTGGGTTTCAATACCGGCTGGGTAAACAAGCATATCAACACCACCAATTTGAAGTTCCCCGATCAGTTTGACGGCAAATTCTTTGACAATACGCTGCCGACGAGTGTGGTGATCGACCATCCATCGGACAATTTCTTTGATATGCAGATTGGGATGAACTACGCTTATTTTCCCTCCAACCAGATGTACCTGAATGCGGGGGTCTCGGTGCAACATATCAACAGTCCGCGGGAGTCTTTTTTCGATACGGACCCGGTGGGGTATAATGACAAGATCGCGCGCCGGTATATAGGTTTTTTGAATGCGAGTATCAAGGCCAATGATCAGGTCATTGTAAATCCGATGGGCTATTATACGATCATGGCGGGCGCCCAGGAGGCGGTCTTTGGGTTGAATGTGCAGTACAATTTGCAGGATGAGGGAGATCAGCAGGTAGTCTTTGGGTTATATGACCGGTTTGGAGATGCGATCATCCCCATGATCGGTTTTGTATACAAGAATGTGAAGCTATGCTTCACCTATGACATCACCACCAGCGCGCTGAAGAATTATGACAATGGCTATGGGGCTTATGAGTTTGCGCTGATCAACCAGGGTTTTTATAGTCAATACAATGGGGACAAACGTCAGTCGCTATGTCCGACCTTCAAACAGTGATGTCCCACTTTCAAACAATGAGGCGGATCGACTATTTTTACGCAAAAATCAACAAATGGGGGATTTGACTCCGGCGCTGGTAGGCGCGTTCAGGGAGATCGTTGGGGATGCTTATGTGGTGACCGACAGGGCTTTATTGCAGCCGTATGCGCATGATGAGACGGAGGAGCTGTTTTTTATGCCGCAGGTGGTGTTGAAGCCAAGGACGGCGGTGGAGATCAGTGCGGTGATGCGGCTTTGCAATGCGCATGGGATACCGGTGACGCCGCGTGGGGCTGGGACGGGGCTTAGTGGTGGGGCGTTGCCACATTTGGGGGGTGTGGTGATCTCGACAGAGCGGATGAATACGATCGTTGGGATAGATGAGCGGAATGGGCAGGTCGTGACGGAGCCGGGTGTGATCACCGAGGTATTACAGGATGCGGTGCGGGAGAGGGGGTTGTTCTATCCACCCGATCCGAGCAGCCGGGGCTCTTGTTTTATCGGCGGAAATATTGCGGAGAACAGTGGTGGGCCGAAGGCCGTGAAATATGGGGTGGTGAAGGATTATGTGTTGAATCTCGAGTTGGTATTGCCGACGGGGGAGATCATCTGGACGGGGGCGAATGTGCTGAAGAATTCCACGGGTTATAACTTAACGGCGTTGGTGGTTGGCAGTGAGGGGACGCTGGGGATCGTCACGACAATCGTCCTGAAACTGCTACCTTTACCGCGTTACGATCTGCTAATGCTGGTGCCGTTCCGGTCGCTGGAAAAAGCGGGTGAGGCGGTGGCGGCGATCTTCCGGGCGGGGTTTGTGCCGAGTGCGCTGGAACTGGTGGAGGTGGATGCGTTGCGGATCACTGCCCGGTACCTGGAGAGTGTGGTGGATGTGCCGGCGGACATTGAGGCGCATTTGTTGATAGAAGTGGATGGGAATGATCCGGAGAAGTTGATGGCCGATATGGAGGCCATTGCGGTTTTGTTGGAGGGTCATGGGGCAGGGGAGGATGTATTGCTGGCGGAGGATGCGGCGCAGAAGGCTGAGTTGTGGAAGATCCGGCGGCGGGTAGCTGAGGCGGTCAAGAAGGATGGGTATACGATCGAAGAGGACACGGTGGTGCCCAGGGCTGAATTGCCCGCGTTGATAAGGGGTGTGAAGGCGTTGGGCCGGGAATATGGATTTCATGCGGTGTGTTATGGTCATGCGGGGGATGGGAACCTGCATATCCGGATAAAGAAGGAGGGGAGTGTGAACAGCCAGGAGGATCCGGCCATGGTGGAGAGCCTCCGGGCTTTGTTTGAGTTGGTGCGGCGGCTGGGGGGCACGATCAGCGGCGAGCATGGTATCGGGCTGGTGCAGAAGGGGTACCTGGATATCGTCTTCAATGAGGTGCAGCTAGAGCTGATGCGGGGCATCAAGGCGGTCTTCGATCCGAATGGGATATTGAATGCAGGAAAGATATTCGATAAAATAAAAAAGCAATAATGTTAAAGAAGGTTGTATCCGCGCTTTGTTTTTTGATGACCGCCCTGGCAGGATTTGCCCAGGACCATATGCCCTATCGGACGTACACGTATTCCGATGAGGGAGATGGAACGGGGTTCCGTAAGGAGAACCTTTTTATCGGGGGGAGTTTGAACCTGGGTATCGGGTCGTATAATTTCGGTATAGGCGTCAACCCGGAGATCGGGTATTCGCTGAATCGCTGGCTGGATGTGGGGGCGGTGGTGAATTTCACCTACAACAGTGTGAGGGCCGATCCTACTTTTTATTACAACGACGATGTCGGTGAGAAGCAGTTCGTGTATGGCGGTGGCGTGTTTGCCCGGGCCTATGTGCTTCCTTTTTTGTTTCTGACCGCGCAGCCGGAGTTCAACTGGACCAGCACTACGGCCACGGCGGGTGGTACGAATGAAAGTTTCCATCAAAACGTCAATGCGCCGAGCCTGTTGCTGGGTATCGGCTATGGGCGACGGGCAGTGGGACAGAGTGGTTTTTATATTGCGTTGATGTTCGATGCGCTGAATAATGTGAATTCTCCCTATAACGATGCGTTCGGCCATCCGCTGCCGGTGTTAAGGGCCGGGTTTGACTTCTATTTGCATCAGCGTAAATAGATTGCAATGTCCGCGGGGGTATCGCAGATGGTGATGCGGTCGTCGAGTCTGTCGTAGAGGAAGCCTTGTTCTTCCAGGTTGCGGAGGTGTTGGATGAGGGAGGAGTAGAACCCGCCGGAGTTGAGGAGGAAGATGCGTTTGCTGTGGATCTTCAGCTGGTTCCAGGTGAGCATTTCGAAGAATTCGTCGAGGGTACCGAAGCCGCCGGGCAGGATGACGGCGGCGTCGCAATTTTCGTACATCATTTTTTTGCGGACGTGCATATCGGCTACGGTGCGTAGTTCGGTGAGTCCCGTATGATAAGTTTCCCATTCCATGAGTAATTCGGGGATGACGCCCAGGACGGGGGCGCCGCCTGCTATGGCGGCGTCGGCGATGAGGCCCATGAGGCCTGCTTTTCCGCCGCCATAAACGAGCTTCAGGTTTCGGGCGGCGATGAGGCGGCCCAGTTCGATGGTATGCTGTGCGAAGAGGGGGTCTTTCCCCAGTTTCGAGCCGCAGAACACGGCGATGGAGGTGATAGGCATATGGTAAAATTAAAATTCACATATTATCCCTGTATTTCCTAATTTGGAGGATGTCTTCTTTTCTTCTTTTTGTCTTTGTGATCGGGTATTTTTTATTGTTGCTTGGGGTAGCCTGGCGGACATCGCGACATTCCAACAACGATTCGTTTTTTATCGGCAACCGCAATTCCAACTGGATGCTGGTGGCGTTTGGGATGATCGGGACTTCGTTGTCGGGAGTGACGTTTGTGAGTGTACCCGGCACGGTTGGGGATTTTGCCGGGGCTGGGTATAAGGCGTTTGGTTACCTGCAGGTGATCATCGGGTACTGGATCGGTTACCTGGTTATTGCTTTTGTGCTGCTGCCTTTGTATTACAGGTTGCAGCTGACTTCCATTTACAATTATCTGCATTCGCGTTTTGGGCAGGTGGCGTATCGTACGGGGGCTTTGTTCTTCATTATTTCGCGTACCGTGGGTGCGACGGCCAGGCTTTACCTGGTGATCAATGTGCTGCATATCTTTATTCTGAGGGATATCGGCATCCCGTTTGGGCTGACCAGTTTTGTGATCTTGCTCATGATCCTGCTGTATACGTTTGAGGGAGGGGTGAAGACGATCGTTTATACCGATACGCTGCAGACGACTTTTATGTTGTTGGGTTTGGTGGTCTGTATCGTCTATGTTTTCCGGCATTCGGGTCTTGACGCGGGTGGTGTCATGCAGGCATTGGAAGCCAAGGGTTACACGAAGGTGTTCAATATGGATGTGAAGAGCAAGGGCTTTTTTATCAAGCAGATAGTAGGGGGTATGTTTATCGCTATTGCGATGACGGGGTTGGATCAGGAGATGATGCAGAAAAATATCAGCGTCAGGAACCGGCGCGACAGCCAGAAGAATGTGGTGGTCTTCAGCTTTATCATGGTGCTGGTAAGTTTCTTGTTTTTGCTGCTGGGCGGTCTGTTGTACATGTTTGCATTGCGTCAGGGGGCGGCCTATAGCGGGCACGCGTTGATGGTGGACGGCCGGAATGTCATTGGGGATGATCTGTTCCCGACGCTGGCCTTGCACTATCTGCCAAAGTCGGTGTCGATCATTTTTATCATCGGGCTGATCAGTGCGCTTTTTCCCAGTGCCGATGGAGCGCTGACGGCGCTAACTTCTTCTTTTTGCATCGATCTGCTTGGCCTGAAGGACAGGCCCGGGTTGAGCGAGTCGAGGCTGCGGCGGACGAGGATGACCGTGCATATTGGGTTCACGGTGCTTTTCCTGCTTTGCATCCTGGTATTCAAGTGGGTGAATAATAAATCCATCGTCAATATCATATTGGAGCTGGCCGGGTATACCTATGGTCCTTTACTGGGGCTTTTTGCCTTTGGAATTTTTACAAAGCGGGTATTGCCGAATAGTTGGACAATTACCGCGTTGTGTCTGCTGGCACCGGTTTGTTGTTATTTTTTGAGTCAATATTCGGCGCGGTGGCTGGATGGGTTCCAGATCGGGCTCGAACTGCTCCTCATCAATGGGATATTGACCTTTTTGGGGTTATGGGCCCTGTCCCGGCCGACCGTCAATTAGTGTATATTTGCGCAAAGTTTTTTCGATATGGAACTGATCAATCCGATGGCGCAGGCGTATGCGGAGAAGTATTCATCGGGGCTCGGCCCGCTGTTGCAGGAGATAGCGGACTATACGGCGGCCCATCATCCCGAGGCGCATATGCTGAGCGGATCCCTGCAGGGGAAGTTGCTGGAGTTGATGAGCAGTCTGTTGCGTCCGCGGCGGATCCTGGAGATCGGCACCTTTATGGGGTATAGCGGGTTGTGTCTGGCCGAGGGGCTGGCCGAAGGGGGCAGGTTGCATACGATAGAGCTGCGGGATGCCGATGCGGATCGGGCAGCGGAGTATTTCCGGCGGGCAAATCGGCAGGACCGGATAATATTGCACCGGGGAAATGCGTTAGCCATCATCCCAGCCCTGGAGGAGGTATGGGATTTGGTGTTCATTGATGCGGATAAGGTAAGTTATGGGGAATATTACCGAATGGTGTTGCCGCGGGTGCGGTCCGGGGGGTTGATCATTGCGGACAATGTATTTTTCCATGGACAGGTACTGGAGGCGCCGGTGGAGGGGAAGAGTGCGAAGGCGATACAGGCATTCAATGATTTGGTGGCAGCAGATCAGACGGTGGAGAAGGTGATGCTGACCGTGCGGGATGGGTTGTTCCTTATCAGAAAAAAGTAATCGGGTCCTGATGCGTATAAGAATGATGGTAATGGGGTTGATGGTGCTGACGGGCAGGAAGCTGCCGGCGCAGACAAGTGTGAATGGGATACTCTATGTGAATACATTCAAGGCTTTGGCGATAGCTGAGGAGCAGCGTGCGGGGATACCCGCGGCGATCATTCTGGCGCAGGGGCTGCATGAGTCGGAGGCGGGAACGAGTGAACTGGTGAAGGCGTCGAATAATCATTTTGGGATCAAGTGTAAGGATGACTGGAAGGGGCAGGTGGTCTATCACGATGATGACAGCAGGCAGGAGTGTTTCCGGAGCTATGCCACGGCGGCGGATTCCTACAGGGATCATTCTGATTTTTTGCGCCGGAGTGGAAGGTATTCGTTTCTTTTTGATCTGGATCCTTCGGATTATGAGGGGTGGGCCTATGGGTTGAAAAAGGCCGGTTATGCCACTAATATCAAGTATTCGCAGATCCTGATCAAGCTTATTAAGGAGTACAACCTGCAGCAGTATTCGCTGATCGCCATGGGGAAGATGCGACCCGAGGATGAGGTGTTGTTAGTCGCGCCCGGGGGGGCGGCGGTGGCGGTTGTTGCGCCTGTGGTTGAGGGTCCGGCGGCAAGTGGCGTGGCTTTGGGCGGTGAGGTGGACAGTCTGGCGGCGGTTTATCCGGTGGGGGAATTTGAGATCAACAAGACGAAGGTGGTCTATGCCAAGGCGGGTTTATCGTTGTTGGCCATCGCTGGACAGTATGATATCCCTTTGGCGCGGCTGCTGGAGTTCAATGATATGAAGGAGCAGGACGTATTGGAGAAGGGGCAGTTGATCTTTCTGCAACGGAAGCGTCGGACGGGCTCGGTGGAATACCATGTTGTGCGGGAGGGGGAGAATTTGTATGCGATCTGCCAGGCGGAGGGTATCCGTTACCAGGACATGCTGGAGATGAATCAGCTTAATCCGGGATTGCAACCGGCGACGGGTGAGCGCATTTATCTGCGGGGTTCGGCGCCTTCGCGGCCGAGACTGGCGGTCAATGAAAAATAATATTATAAGCGATCATATGTCTATACTAAGGGTACACGACAAGAGCTTTGAGCCTTATTTGAGTGCGGAGGTAATCGATAAAAAGATCGCGATGATCGCTTCGAGGATAGATGCCGACTATGCGGGAAAGAAGCCGCTTTTTATCGCCGTGCTGAATGGGGCTTTTATGTTTGCTTCGGACCTGTTCAAGAAGATCAGTATCGAAGCGGAGATCAGCTTTATCAAGCTGGCTTCCTATAAGGGGACGAAGTCAACGGGGCATGTGATCACGGCCATTGGGCTGGATGCGGATCTGCATGGGCGTCATGTGGTGATCGTGGAGGATATTGTGGATACGGGGAAGACGCTGAGTGAGTTCCTGCCGCAGCTGGAGCACCAGCAACCTGCCTCGATGAAGATAGCGGCTCTGTTGCACAAGCCGGAGGCGACGGTTTACCCGATCCAAGTGGATTATCTCGGGTTTTCGGTCCCCAAGAAGTTTTTGCTTGGCTATGGGCTTGATTATGATGGACTTGGAAGAAATCTCCCGGCCATCTACCAGCTGATAGAAGGGACTTGACAAAGAGGAAGAAACGCATTAATTTTAATCAAAATATCCCATTGAAACCCGCATTACTGCTGCTAGTGGGTTCTTTGTGCTTTTTTTCTTCGCGTGGGCAATTCTATCTGCGCGGTGAGGTGAAAGACGAGAACAACAGCCTCTTGCCAGATGTGAAGATCCTGCTGCATTCCAGCGGGTATCTGTATCATTCAGGCGGTTCCGGGGCTTTTGGGATACCTATACCTGCCGAAGCCGATACGCTGACCTTGTCGGCGGAAGGTTATCAGACGTTGATCCTGCCTGTCAACGCCAGTCAATACCAGAAAATACAATTGAGAATGAGTGCAACTGTCGCGGCGCCGACGCGACAAAGTTTGTTGTCGCTGACCAAGGATTTCCGGGCCACTGAGCGCAAGGATTGGACGGTGGGCCAGGAAACCTATAGTTCGCTTGTTGAGAATAGGTTTATACCCGCGGGGCGGTTCCCGCAGACGGGTTTTGCGATAACGATAGACAAGGCTTCATACAGCAATGTGCGTCGATTCCTGAATATGGGCAGTACGATCCCGCCGGATGCGGTGCGGATAGAGGAGCTGTTGAACTATTTCAATTTTGGGTATAGCGATCCGCCGCGGGACAGTTGTTTTGCGATGCAGTCGCGGTTGTCGGAATGTCCTTGGAATTCGGCCGACCGGCTACTCTTCTTACAAGTCTGTGCGCGGAAGCTTGATCCGTCGCGGATACCTCCGGCCAATCTGGTATTGCTGGTGGATGTGTCGGGGTCTATGGACCTGCCGAACAAGCTCCCTTTGCTAAAATCAGCTTTTGGGCTGCTGGTGAATAATTTGCGGGATGTAGACACGGTGTCGATCGTCACCTATGGGGGTTCGGTGCTGGTGGCTTTGGAGCCGACGTCGGGGCATGAGAAGAATAAGATACTGAAGGCTATTGATGACCTGGGGGCGGGTGGTTCCACGCCGGGAGAGGCGGGGATCCGGGCGGCATACCGGGTGGCGAAGAGTCAGATGATCAGTGGCGGTAATAACCGGGTGATATTGGCTACGGATGGGGATTTTAATGAAGGCGAGACTTCGGAGGAGGAGCTGGAGAAGCTGGTGACCCAGTACAAGGACTGGGGGATCTACCTTACCTGTCTGGGGGTTGGGATGGGAAATTATAAGGACTCCAAGCTGGAGGCGCTGGCGAAGAAGGGGAATGGCAATTTTGCCTATTTGGATGACGAGCGCGAGGCGGAGAAGGTGTTGGTGAGGGAATTTACGCAGACGGTCTATGCGGTGGCGGACGATGCCTATCTGAATATCCAATTCAATTCTACGCTTGTAAAAGATTACCGGCTTATAGGGTTTGACAATAAGGTGAAGGTGTTGTCGGATTCTCAGAGTGTTTTGCAGGGTGGCGAAGTAGGGTCGGGGCATTCCTTGCTGGCATTATTTGAGATCGTGCCTACGAATCCGGACAGTATGGAGGTCCACGATCCGGGGCGGCTGGCGAAGGTGCAGGTAAACTATCGGCTGCCGCACGATCCGCGTCCGCGGCTGAGCTCCTATGATTGTGGCAGTGAGTTGATTGCGTTCCGCGATCTGGAGCCTTGTTATCGATTTGCTTCTTCGATAGCGCTTTTTGGAGGGCTATTAAAGAAGTCGAAGTTTATGCATCAGGCGGACTGGAAGGATGCCATACTGATGGCGGAGCAATCGAGCAGTCCCGACGATACGATGCAGCAGGAGTTTATCACGCTGATCGAGAAGGCCAGGAAAATCTACGGGCGGCGGCGGAAACGAGAAGAATATTAGATTTTTACGGCCGCGGGCGGCCGTTTATCTTAGGAGAACATTTCCCTCACTTTGTCGAAGAAGCTGCGTTCATTCTTGTCCGGTTTGGGCTGGAAATTGGGTGATTCGTTGAGTTTTTCCAGTATGACCTTTTCTTCGGGTGTTACGTGCTGGGGTGTCCAGACGTTGATATGGATGAGCTGGTCGCCTCTTTCGTAGCTGTTTACGCCGGGGAAGCCCTTGCCTTTCAATCGGAATATCTTGCCGCTTTGGGTCCCCGGGGGAATCTTTATTTTGGCTTTACCGTCGATGGTGGGTACTTCTGCCTGCAGGCCGAAGACGGCGTCCGTAAAGGAGAGGTGGAGTTCGTAGGCCACGTTCAGTCCGTCGCGGTGCAGCTCGGGATGTTGTTCTTCTTCGATAAGGATGATCAAGTCGCCGGGAGGGCCGCCGCGTTCGCCCGCGTTGCCTCTGCCGCCTACGCTGAGCTGCATGCCTTCCTGGACTCCTGCGGGGATGTCGATAGTGACGGTCTCTTCGCCGTAGACCCGGCCTTCGCCTTTGCACACCGGGCATTTGGCGGTTACGATAGAGCCTTCGCCGTTGCAGGTGGGGCAGGTGGTGACGGTCTGCATCTGGCCGAGAAAGGTGTTGCTGACGCGGCGAACCTGGCCGCTGCCGCCGCAGGTGGAGCAGGTTTGAACGCTGTTCTTATCTTTGGCTCCGCTGCCGGTGCAGGTGTTGCAGGAGACGTATTTTTTTACTTTTATATTCTTTGAGACACCTTTTGCTATCTCTTCGTAATTGAGTTTGATCTTGACGCGGAGGTTGCTGCCCCGGACGCCGCGGGCTCTGCCGCCGCTGCCGCCGCCTCTGCGGCCGCCGCCGAAGAAACTCCCAAAGATGTCGTCGCCGAAGATATCGCCGAACTGGCTGAAGATATCATCCATGTTCATGTTGCCGCCATTGCCGGATCCGCGGCCGTTGCCCTGCATGCCGGCGTGGCCGTAGCGGTCGTATTGGGCTCTTTTATCAGCGTCGCTGAGCACCTCGTAAGCTTCGGCTGCTTCCTTGAATTTTTCTTCGGCGGCCTTATCGCCCGGGTTACGGTCGGGGTGGAATTGCATGGCCACCTTGCGGTACGCTTTTTTTATTTCGTCGGCAGCGGCGCCTTTTGTTACGCCCAATATTTCGTAGTAATCTCGTTTAGCCATAGTTTTTAACAGGATGTCGGGGGTTATTTGCCTACTACCACTTTTGCAAAGCGGATGATCTTGTCGTTCAGGTAATATCCTTTTTGTACTTCATCGATAACTTTTCCTTTCAGGGCCGGGTCCGGCACGGGGAATTCGGTTATCGCTTCGTGTTTTTCCACGTCGAAATCGGCTCCTATGCTTTGCATGGCTTTTAGACCTTTGGACTGCAGGACGGAGCGAAGTTTGGAGAAGACCAGCTGCACGCCTTCCCTGATGAGTTTTATATTGTCCGTGGTCTGAAGCTGTTTTTCTGCGCGGTCGCTGTCGTCGAGCACGTCGAGCAGGGATATGATGACCTCTTTGCCTGCGGTCTGGCGGAGCTCGAGGTTTTCGCGGGCGCTGCGTTTTCTGAAGTTATCGAATTCAGCGAACAGGCGAAGGTATTTGTCCTTTTGTTCCTGTACTTCGTCCTTGAGGCGTTCGATCTCTTCATCGCGGTTGCCGATATCTTCCAGACGGGTGGCTCCAGCGATGTTTTCGTCGGTGTTCAGGTCGTCATCTAAGTCGTTGCGTCCCTGATCGTTAATATTATTGCTATCCATCATAATCGTAAAATTGGCAAATCATAAAATTGGCACAAAGGTACGTTTGTCAATATTCCTGCCAAGCTGCAAATAAAGACAAAATGTCCTAAAACTTACGGTCTTGACACGATTATGGCAACCGGGTGCAGCGGGTCCTACTAAAATGCTGAGGATCAGAGTCTATTTGGTCTGCTTGAAAAGGTATATGAACTGTTCGGCTTTGGCCTGGTCCCATTTGTATTTCCGGGGAGCTGCGATAAGGGGGCGGAGCGTGCCGGCTGCCGGTCTTCGGGCCCAATAGGGGGATGTTACGGTAGTCGAACTAATGTACCTTTGCGCCCATGACAAAAGTTTTTCTAAAAAAGCGGATCGATCGCCGGGTGGAGAATGGGCATCCCTGGATCTTTGGGAATGAGGTAGGTACGATAGAAGGGGATACGGCGGGCGGGAGTATCGTGGAGGTCCTGACGCATGACAAGAAATTTGTGGGTAGGGGTTATATCAACCTGCAGTCGCAGATCGCGGTCCGGCTGTTGACAAGGGATCGCAATGAGCAGATCGATGACGCGTTTTTTTATGCCCGGCTCCAGGAAGCCTGGCGGTACCGTCGGCAAATAGGTTATACGGACAATTGCCGGCTGGTCTTTGGTGAGGCGGACTATCTTCCGGGCTTGATCATCGACAAATTTTCCGACGTTTTTGTTTTGCAAACGCTTTCATTAGGGATGGACCGGTGGAAGCCGGCGATAGTCGATGCCCTGCAGCGCATCTTTGCGCCGAGGGGGATCTATGAGCGGAACGATGTTCCGGTGCGGGAGTTGGAGGGTTTGCCGCAGCACAAGGGTTTTTTGTCGGCGCCTTTTGACACGCAGATCGTCATTCGGGAGAATGGGTTGCAACTATATGTGGATATTGAAAATGGCCAGAAGACGGGTTATTTTCTGGACCAGCATGACAACCGGCGGGCAATCAAGGATATTGTGAAGGGTGCCGATGTTTTAGGTGCTTTTTGTTATACGGGCAGTTTTGAGACGCATGCCGGTTTTTATGGCGCCAAGTCGGTGCTTGGGCTGGACATTTCGGAGAATGCGGTGGCGCAGGCGAGGCGCAATGCGGAATTGAATGGCCTTTCGGCTATCTGTAAATATGAGGCGGTGAATGCCTTTGATGCGTTGAAGCAATGGAGCAAGGACGGGCGGCAATATGATGTCGTGATGCTGGATCCGCCGGCGTTCACCAAGAGCCGGGAGACGATCGAGAAGGCGATCACGGGATACAAAGAGATCAACCTAAGGGGTATGAAACTGGTAAAGAAGGGTGGTTTCCTGGTGACGTCTTCGTGTACCAACTTGGTGCCGCCGGAGCTTTTTTTGGAGACCATTGACATGGCCGCCAAGGATGCGAGAAGGAAGCTGAGGCGGGTGACCCTTCGGGCGCAGGCCAGCGATCATCCTATCATCGGCGGATGGGCGAATACCCATTACCTGAAATTCCTGATCGTCCAGGTGGATTAAGGGGGGCAGTCAGACTGCTTTCAACGCCGGCTGATTGGGTTGGTGGGTCGATCCTTTGGGAAGCACCGGCTCCTTAGGGACTGAGTCCCGAAGGAGCATTATTTCCTTCGTTCTGCTATCCAGACAGGCTTGGAGGATCCTCGCGAACTCCTTGTCGTTGGGGGAGAACAGGAAGGTCTTATGGTCGCCGGGCACTTCATGCACTTCGACTCCCTTAGTGGCATATTTTCCCCATTCCATGAACACCGGGTCGTCGATGTAATAAATCCGTTGCTTGACGCGGAACAGGTCGATCCTGACGTCGATAGGATCCAAAAAGTAATTGTCATATGCAATATCATAACTCCGGTTGACTTCCTGTTCGTAAGTAAAAAATTCTTTGTCCACCTTGTAGGTACTGGAGAAGATGTCTTTGGTCCTGGCCGACAGGATTTGGGCCTGGTAGGCGATCGTTCCTTTGGGGTCGGTCAGGAAAAGCCGCGAGAAAAAGATGAGTTTCCGAAACTGCCGGATCACTTTTTTGACGACTTTGGTCGTCTTCTTTTCTGTCGGGTCACGGTTGCCGGCATTAGTATCGAGGATTCCGAGCATTTTGACCTCTTTTCCCTGGCTGATCAGTTGTTTTGTCATTTCAAAGGCAATGAATCCGCCGAGGGAATAGCCAGCGAGTGCGTAGGGCCCTTCCGGATCATTGGCCAGGATCTCTTCGTTGTATTTGCGGGCAATTTCTTCTATCGAGTAAAGTGGTCTGGTCTTGCCGTTAAGGCCCAGGGCCTGCATTCCAAATACAGGTTGATCTGCGTCCATGTATCTACCCAATGAATTAAAAACCAATACATTAAGTCCTGCCCCATGGATCATGTAAATCGGCATTTTGACGCCATTAGGTTTGATGGGCACCATCGAATCCCATTTGATCTTTTCTTCCCCTGCGTCTATGAAGGCGGCAAGCTTTTCGATGGTGGAGTTCTCAGAGATGATTCCGAGGGGATATCGTGTGCCTGTTTGTCCTTCAAGGGCGACCATCACTTTTACAGCTATGAGGGAGTGACCTCCCAATTCGAAGAAATTGCTATTGATACTGATCTCGGGTATATTCAGTTCGTGGGTCCAGATGCCGGCGATCAATTTCTCGGTGTCGTTGCGGGGGGCGATGAAGCGGCTCTCGGCGATCTGGACCTGGCTGCTTGGTTTTGGCAAACTGTTGCGGTCGATCTTGCCATTGGAAGTGGTGGGAAGCTTTTCCAATACCACAATTTCGCTGGGGACCATATAATCAGGCAGCAGAGTGCGAAGGTTGTTCTTCCAGGTCTGGATCTGGTAGTCGGTTATTGGTGTGATCAGCCGGGCCGGATCGGGAACCACGTATGCGACCAGGCGTTGGTGGCCAAGTTTGTCTTCGCGGGCGATGGTAACGGCTTCCCTTATCCCAGGTTGTCGGATAAGGCTGTTTTCTATTTCTCCCAGTTCGATGCGGTGGCCTTGTATCTTAACCTGGTGATCGATGCGTCCGAGGCAAAGGATGTCTCCGCTTTCGAGAAGTCTGCCGAGGTCTCCCGTCCGGTACATCTTTGAGCCATCTCCGGTGAAGGGGTCGTTGACGAAGCGTTCGGCGGTGAGAGGCGGCCGGTTGTAGTAACCGCTGGCGACGCCGTCCCCGCCGATCCAGATTTCGCCGATGGCGCCGAGAGCCGCGGGGCCGCCCGTTTCATCGAGGATATAGACCCGGGTATTGTTGATCGGCCGGCCGATGCTGATGGCCTCATCTCCCGAGTGAAGTTGTTTTACGGTGGACCAGATGGTAGTCTCTGTCGGTCCATACATATTCCAGACCGAATGGCATTTTCCGAGGAGTTTTTCTGCCAGGTCTTTCGGCATAGCTTCGCCGCCGCAGAGTGCTTTAAGCGGCATGGGGCTGTTCCAGCCGGAGTCTAACATCATTCGCCAGGTGGATGGGGTGGCCTGCATGATGCTGATCTTTTCCGAGCGCAAGATGTCCAGCAGGATGCGGCCGTCTTTTGCCGATGATGCGTCGGCGAGCACCAGTGTGGCGCCGCTGATTAGCGGCAGGAAGAGTTCCAATCCGGCGATGTCAAACGAGATGGTTGTGACGGCCAGCAGGCGGTCTGTGGCGCTGATACCCGGTGTCTGTCGCATGCTGGTCATGAAGTTGACAAGGTTGCGGTGTTCGATGGCTACGCCTTTGGGCATGCCGGTGGAGCCAGAGGTATAAAGGATATATGCCAGGTCTGTCCCAGTCGCGGTGACGGGCAGAGTCGCCGGAAAGTCGTTTAATTTTTCCAGGCCTTCTTCCAGGACCAGATTTTTTGCCTGGGTGTGAAAGCGGCTGCGGTATTTGCCCGAGGTGAGCAAGGTCCTGACTGAAGCGTCTTTCAGCATGAATTCGATCCTTTCATCCGGGTAGGCAGGATCAAGGGGAATATAAGCAGCGCCGGCCTTCCAGATGGCGATGAGCGCCAGGACCATTTCTGGCGAGCGGTCGAGGGACAGGCCTACGGCGTCTCCTTTGCGGACCCCGGATACTTGTAGATAGTGGGCGAGACGGCTGGTGTTTTCGGCCAGGGTCTTATAGCTAAGGCTCCTGCCCTGGAATTGCAGGGCGTGATGGTCTGGCGTCATGGTGGCCCTTTCGTCGATAAGGGTATAGAGGGCCTTGTTTTTTGGATAGGCGAACCAGGTGTCGTTGAGCGTGTCGACGAGGTGGTTGTGGGTGAAGGAATCCATGGCCGGCAGGTTCCTGATGGGCGTGTCGACCCGGGTGATCAGTTCACGGAGCAGGTGTTCGAAGCCTTCCATCATCCGTCGGATGGAAGAGGGTCTGAAGAGCTGGGTATTGTAGGACCATTCGAAGGTGAGTGATTGTTCGGAGCCGGAGGCGTTGAGGAAGATCTCGAAGTTCTCGTATTCGCGCGGGTTATAGGTCATCCTGTATTGCAGCCCATGGAAGGCCACTCCGCTGTCCAGTCCCATGTCGATGTTAAATACGACTGGGACCAGTGGGATCCGGGAAGGGTCTCGGGCAATGGGCAGGTGTTTTAACAGGCTGCCGAAGGTGAATTGTTGGTGGTCGTATGCGTCGAAGATCTTTGGTTTGCGTTCTCTGAGGTAGGCAGGGAAGGAAAGATCTCCCTTGGGGCAGCTTCGGAGGGGTAGTAGGTGGACGCAGTGCCCGACCAGGTTTTGGTGGCCTGACGCGGACTGGCCCGCGGACGGCAGTCCCAGGACGATATCACGCTGGCCTGTGAGCCGGTAAAGGTAGATCTCGAAGGCGGCCATGAGCGTCATGACGAAGCTGCAGCCTGCGTCCGCGCCCAGTTTCTTAACCGCCTGGGTGAGTTTTCCGTCAAGGGGGTAGTCATCCCTCCTGCTTTTGTAGGTGCGATGGGCGGGACGGGGGAAGTCCGTGGGCATGTCGAGGATGGGGATGCTGTCTTTATATTGATCTAACCAGTATTGTACTGTTTTCGTGTATTCGGGGCTATTCAGGTATTCAGCCTGTTCGAGGGCGTATTGGCTAAAGGGCAGCGCATCCGGCAGACGGGGAACGGTTGCTGTTGCGTGGGCGGAATAGAGTTTGCCTGCATCCTGGAGGAGGATTCCCAGGGACCAGCCATCGCAGATGATGTGATGGGCTGTGAGTTTGAAGAAATGGTCCTCCTCATTCAGCTTGAACAGGGCAAACCGGAATAAAGGGCCGTTTAACAGATCGAAGGCCGTTTCCGCCTCTTTTTTTGTAAAGTCATCGATAAAGGTCTGCTGCTCCGAGGGGCTGATGGCGGACAGGTCTTCGTACCGGAGGTTGGGGGGCAGTTCCCGGAAGACGATGATCTTGCTGCCATCGCCGCTAAAGGCTGATCGAAGGGCTTCGTGGCGGGCGATAAGCTGCTGTAGGGCGCGCTCCATGGCGGTGCTGTCGAAGGGGCCGGTCAGCCGGAGCGATACCGATTCGTTATAGGATTTGTTGGCGTCCTCGGCGCCCAGGCGGCAGGAGACCCAGATCTCCGATTGCGCTTCAGTGACAGGGAATATCTGTAAAATCTCGGGTCCGGTGAATGGATCAAATTCTACTGGTAATGGCTCGTTAGTAAAGTTTCCGTGCTCCAATGGATTTTTTTTAGTTCAATTGCAAATACTTACCGGGCCGGTCAGGATCGGCGACAAACCATGCGGGGTTGCCGTCCTTGTCGCGGCCCAGTCTTGCCCCGGGAATCAATGATGTTTCTTCCACTTTTATTGGGCTGCCTGTCTGTTGGTTTTTTTTGAGATCCATTGGATTGCGGTCCCTGGCTGGTAGAAAGCCGGCGGAGATGAGTTCTTCTATGCTATTTCCGAATTTTTCGATGATGGCGTCCACGTCATGGCGGCTATGCGCTTCGGTGAGGAAACAGGGAAAGCCGTCGAGGATGTGGATGCCTTTATACCTCATCAGGGTAAAGAGCAGTTCGCTGTATTGGATTTCTTCTTTCCATTTGAACTTCCAGAGGGAGCCAAACTGCGCGACGAATAGTGGGACGCCGTATCGTTCGCAGATCGCGTTGCAGGAGTCCGCCAGGTATTTGGTTTTCTCCGTGAGCGATCGCTGGAGGTCGGGCCCTTTGGCCTTCATGTATTCCAGAGAGGCTTTTGAGGCGGCCAGCGCCAGTGGGTGTCGTACAAAGGTGCCGGCAAAATAGGTAACTCCGGCTTCAGGAGTCGAGGTGTCGCCATAATTCCAGTCGCCGCCGTCCAAGGCGTTCATGTATTCTTTATTGCCAGCGATTACGCCGATGGAGATACCGGCTCCGATGACCTTACCGTAGGTTGCCAGATCGGCTTTTAGGCCAAATAGGGCTTGGGCTCCGCCGGGGTGCATCCGGAAACCGGTGATCACTTCATCAAAGATAAGGCAGGTTCCGGACGCCTTGGTTATTGAGCGCAATTTTCTCAGAAATTCCACGGGCGCGAATTCGGGGCGGCGGCTTTGGACCGGCTCTACGAGGACGGCCGCCAATTCATGAGCACGTTCTGTTATGATGCGGAGGCTTTCTTCTGTGCCGTACTCGAGGATGAGCATATTTTGGACTGCCTCTGGCAGGATGCCGGGTGCTGCAGGGAAAGATCTTAGCTTTTTTGAGCCGCGGACGATGACTTCGTCCACGATGCCATGGTAGGAGCCTGCGAAGGCGACGATGGTGCTGCGGCCCGTAACGGTACGGGAGATGCGCATAGTGCCGAGCACGGCCTCCGAGCCGGTATTGCAGAGCGCGGCGCGGTCGAACCCGGTGAATTCGCAGATGAGTCTGCATACCGGTCCGGCCAAATCGTGCTGAGGGCCGATTTCGTAGCCTTTTTCAATCTGTTCCCGGATGGCTTTGACGACGATGTCCGGCTGGTAGCCTAACATGTTTGAGCCAAAGCCGTTGAGGGCGTCGATGTATTCGTTGCCGTCGAGATCCCAGAGCCGGCAGCCTTTGGATCGGTTGACGACGATGGGGTAGACGATCTCTTTCGTCTGAGGTTTAAAGCCGGAGACAGCGCGCGGGTCGGCCATATAGGAGCGATGTAGCGCGGTGTAGCTCTTACTGGATGCCGTTTTTTGTGTATACCGGGAGACCAGGTCGTCGAGAAAGGCCTGTTGTTTGGCGTCGAGTGCGCGGGCGTTCTTATCGATTTTGGCCGTAGCGCCAAAGGGTTTTTTGATCTCGGCCAGTTCTTCTGCCGTGAGATCGCTTTCAATCCTGGATCTGCCGTTTCCGTTGATGGGTGGGGCCGGGGCATATGCCGGGGCTACCTGCGGCTGAGGTGCGGCGGGCGTCTCCGTCGGGATATTTACCGGGGGTGTAGTTCCGCCTTGCAAGAGGGCTATCTGCTGGGCCAGTAATTGGATCTGCCGGGCGATGAGGCCGATGACGGTGTCATCGTTGCCTGTCACCGGGATATATGCAGGTGCGGCCTGGGTTGCGGAGGTGGCTGAGGGTGTCGGCACAGTCGTGTAACTGACCTTTGCGCTTGCCGGCGACGATGCCAACAGAGGGACGGGGTCCGGGGGGAGATTGGCGTCCAGGTAGGAAACGAGCAGGTTCATGCTACTGTAATCTTCATTTAGCTTCCGGAAGGTGATCGGCAGGTTAAAGTTCTTTTTGAGGTTGAGGGAGACCTGAGTCAGCAAGAGGGAATCGAGCCCGAGTTCGACGAAGCTTGTGTCGGGATCGGCTGTATGCAGATCTATTCCGGAAGCGTCTTCCAGCATCTCTTTCACTTTCGTTATCAGGTTAGTTCTACGCATGGGTTTTTGCTGAGTCGAATTATCGGATATAGATATAGTGGTATGGGGTGCCTGGGGGGTTGGGGCGGCGACATCCGCGATATCGTCCGCCTTTGTTTGCGGCGGGTCGACCCAGCTCTTTTGTTTTTCGAAGGCATAGGCTGGGAGGTCCAGACGGCGGCGTTGCTGGCCGCTGTAAAAGGCTTTCCAGTCGGGTTCGATGCCGTTGAGCCAGAGTTGGCCGAGCGCTTTGAGGATGGCCTGATATTGGGAAGTGCTCTCATCGGCGTCGAGGCTGCTGATAACGGTGACAGGTTTTGTGGTGCGGTGCTGACGGACGAGGACTGAAGTAACCTTACCGGGGCCTACCTCGAGCATGAGACGGTTCCCGTTTTCCAGCAAAGTAGTTACGGCATCCGAAAAGCGGACAGTTCTCCGCAGGTGTTGAGCCCAGTAGGCAGGGCTGGTTGCTTCAGCATCCGTTAGCCATTTCCCTGTGGCGGTGGACGCGATGGGCAGGCGTGGCAGGTGTAGCTGGACGGACGCTACCAATTGCAGGAAGGGTTCCACGACGGGGTCCATCATGGCGGAATGGAAGGCATGGCTGGTGAATAGGACCTTGTTTTGGATGTCCCGCATTTCCAGCGATGCCGAGAGGGCGCCAATGGCGTCGGTGGGTCCTGATACCACGCAGATCCCGGGGCTGTTGATGGCGGCGACCGAGAGGTCGGGGGTTAACAGGGGGATGATGTTGTCGTAGGGAGCGCGAATGCTCAGCATGCTGCCGGCCGGCTGTTCCGCCATTAACCGGGCGCGGCCGGAGATAAGGTGGAGCCCGTCTTTGAGGCTGAAGACGCCGGCGAGATGCGCGGCGACGAATTCCCCAATGCTGTGTCCGGCGAATGCGGTGGGCTCTATGCCCCAGCTTTTCCAGAGGCAGCAAAGCGCATATTCTATAACAAAGATAGCAGGTTGCGCGTATCGGGTATTGTTGATGCGGCTTTTTGTCTCCGTGGTATCTTCCTGCGGATAGAGGACGTCCCGGATATCCTCCCCCAATTCGGCAAGGAGTAGTAGGGCGCATTCGTCCACAACGGATCGGAAGACCGGTTCCTGGTCATACAGGTCGCGGCCCATATTCACCTGTTGGGAGCCCTGTCCCGGGAAAAGGAAAACGATACCGGTGGGGGCTTCTTCGAGGAGACTGGTGAAGGAGGGTGCGGGTGATGACGCCGACTCTAATGTCTTGACCAGGTCTTCTTCGGCGGAGGCCAGGATGAAGCGGCGGGCGGGGAAGCCAGCGCGGGTGGTCTGCAGGGTGAAAGCGATGTCGGCGAGGCGTTGACCCGTGTGGTCCTTGTCTGCGCTGGCGAAAGTGGCCAGGCGGCTACCATAAGTTTCCCTGCTTTTCGTCGTCCTGGCGGACCAGGTAATGAGTTGGATGGGTCTTGCAGGTGTGGAAGCGGGAATCAACGGTTGTGGCGCCTCTTCGAGGATGACGTGCACGTTTGTTCCGCCTACTCCGAATGAGCTGACACCAGCTCTTCTCAGGCTGGCGGATGTCCAGTCGTGGAGGATAGTATTTACGAAGAAGGGTGATCGTTCGAACTCGATGACAGGGTTTGCCGATTGATAATTGATCGATGGGGGCAGCTGCCGGTGCCAGAGCGAGAGGGTGGTTTTTATGAGACCAGCGACTCCTGCCGCTGCAGTGAGATGGCCCATGTTGCTCTTTATGGAGCCCAGGGCGCAGAATTGTTTTTTCTCCTGTTCGCCGAAGGCCATCTGAAGACCTTCGATCTCGATGGGGTCTCCCAGGGGGGTCGCAGTGCCATGGGCTTCCACGTAGCTGATGGAAGCCGGGTCGATGCCGGCTTCAGTGATGGCCATAGCAATAGCGCTTGCCTGTCCTTCGGAGCTGGGGGCGGTGAAACTGCCTTTTCCCCCTCCGTCGTTGTTAATACCGACGCCTTTTATTACGGCGTAGATGGTGTCGCCATCCTTTTCGGCCTCTTGTCTTCTTTTCAGGAGGACGACGCCTGCGCCATCGCTAAAGGTAGTGCCGCTGGCCTCCGAGTCAAAGGGCCGGCAATGGCCGTCGCGGCTGAGCATGGCGCCTTCCTGGTATAGATGTCCGCTGAAAATCGGAGCGGTCACCGAGGCGCCGCCTGCAAGGGCGATATCGCACCCGCCTTTTCGGAGGCTATCCGCTGCCTGTGCTATGGCCAGCAACGAGGTGGAACAGCCCGAGTGGATGCTTACGGCGGGTCCTTTCAAATTCAAAACGTATGCTACACGGCTTGCCACATAATCCTTTTCGTTATAGGTCATCACCTGGAATCTCCCTACGTTATCCACCAGCCCGCTGTTCGGCAATACGTTGTTCAGGTAGTAGCTATTGTTTCCCGAGCCGGCAAAGACCCCGACGGAGCCGCCATATTTTTCCGGGAGATGGCCTGTCTTTTCGAGGACTTCCCAGGCTATTTCGAGGAAGATGCGTTGCTGGGGATCCATCAGTGAAGCGAGCCGCGGGTTTATGCCGAAGAAGCCAGCGTCGAAGCTCTCTGCGTCAGGAAGGATGCCGCGTGCCGGTACGTAAGACGGGTCGTCTCTAAGAGAGGCGGGGATAGAGCTGTCCAGTTCTTCTTTTGTGAAGAAGGATATGGTCTCTTTTCCTTCTTTCAGCAAAGCCCAGAGTTGCTCTATTGTAACCGCACCCGGGAACCGGCCGGCCATGCCGATGATGGCGATGTCGTCGCTGCCGTCGCTACTGGCGGTGTGGTTGCTGCGGTCATGATCTTTTTGGCGTGCGGGCAGCCGGAGATGGATTTTTTTGCCGCCATTCAGCCAGGCGGCGCCAGCCGCTACGGTCGGAAACTGGTACAGTTTAATTATAGGCATTTCCAGTCCCTTTTCCCGGAGGGCGGATACCGTTTTCAGGGCCACCAGGGAATTGCCGCCCAGTTCGAAGAAATTATCTTCCGTACCTACCTTGTCCAATTGGAGGAGGGAGGCCCAGCAGTTGGCGAGAAGGGTCTCGGTCTTAGTGGCGGGAGCTTTATAGAGAACCTCGAGTTCCGGACGTTTGGAACCCGGGTTTGGCAAGGCGAGTTTATCGATCTTCCCACTGGTCGTATGGGGAAGCTCGTCCAGCCATACGAAGGCTGCCGGCATCATATAATCGGGCAGTAACCTGGCGATATGGTGGCGCAGGGCGGCAGTATCTTTTTTTCCGGTACTGCTGACCAGGTAGGCCACCAGTTTTTTTGCTGCCGGAACTTCTTCTTTTGCGACAACTACGGCCTGCTGGACGTCCGCCGCCTGGTTCAGGACGACTTCAATTTCGGGCAGCTCGATGCGGTAGCCGCGGATCTTCACCTGGTTGTCTATGCGGCCCAGGAATTCGATACTACGGTCGGGTAGGAAACGGGCGAGGTCGCCGGTGCGGTAGATGCGAAGCTCTCCATTTCCAGGATGCTCCCATTGTTGGTATTTGTGTGCGGTCAGTTCGGGGCGATGGAGGTAGCCTTCTGAGAGACAGGCGCCGCTGAAGCAGAGTTCGCCGGTCGAGCCGTCGGGGAGCATTCTGTTGCTCTCATTTTCCGGATCGAGGATCCAGGCGGCGGTGTTGTCGATGGGTGTGCCGATGGTGGGAAGGGCGGGCCATTCTGAAGGGTCGCCCTGCAATACAAGCTGTGTTACAACATGTGTTTCCGTGGGACCATACTGGTTGAATAGCGTGGCGCCGGGAAGCGCCGTGAAGAAATTGATTATCTGTGGAGTTATTTTCAGCTGTTCGCCCGCCGTCATGACTTCCCGGAGACAGGAGGGCAAGAGTTTTGCGGCGTCTGCGGCTTCGGTAATATACTGGAGGGCGACGAAGGGCAGGAAAATGCGGTAGATGACTTCTTTTTCGATGAAGCGGAGCAGTCGCTGCGGGTCGAGACGGAGATCGTCTTCGATGAGCACCAGGGTGCCGCCAGTCGTAAGGGTGGCGAACACTTCCTGGAAGGAAACGTCGAAGGTGAGCGGCGCGAACTGGAGGGTGCGTGTGTCTGCCGTGGCGGCGGAACAGCGGTGCTGCCAGCCTAGCAGGTTGACGAGCGCGCTGTGTCCCATGCATACGCCTTTCGGCTTACCGGTGGAACCGGAAGTATAAAGGATATATGCCAGGAATGGATTGCGTTTAGATATGGTTGTTAGGTCGACGACAGCGGGTGCGGTTGCATCGAAGGACAGGATGGCGAGACCCTGCAGGGAAGCAAGCGCTTTTTCCGATTCTTCGGACATGGACAGGCAGGTGTCGATGCCCGAGTCTGAAACGATTTGTTGTAAGCGATCTACCGGATAGGATGGGTCCAGTGGAAGATAGGCTTTCCCGGCGCGCAGGATGGCGAGGACGCCGATAACCATCTCGGGTCTGCGTATGGTGCTGATGCCAATGGCTGCGGAGTGGGGAGAGCAGGCGACGATGGCCTGTGAAAGACGGCTTGCTTCTCGGTCCAGTTCTGAATAGGTGAGGGACCGAGTGGCGGACCTAATGGCTGTGTGACCCGGAGTCAGGCTAAGCTGACGATCAAAAAGCGAATGAACGGAATCACTATTCATAAACTGCGACGATAAGGGGTTAACATTCACTCGTATTAAGCGAATATACCGTGTGTTTTAGGAGTTTGACAGTTCCTTAAATGTACTAAAAACCGCTTGATATTTTTTGACACCTGGCATGTTTTCCTATTAAAATTTGAGTAAAATTCCTACCTTGGACGCAGTTCCACTTCAGCAATTCTGTTCAGAATCTGCATCCGGTCTCTTATGATGCCCCTCATCTTCAAAAACACCCAAAAAACATCTACCTCCATGGTCCAGGAAGAAGTTTTCCATACACCTTATTCAAAGGTTGCCGGTACCATTGACAGGTGGCAAAACCTGTCCCGCAGAGAGCTCATCAAAGAATATATCGAGCCTTCGCGGCCGGTGATCCTTATCGATGCTGCGGACAAGTGGCCCGGGATGGGTAAGGTGACGCCCGAATTCATCAAGAAGAACTATGGGCATCTTACGAAGGAGATCAATGGTGTAACCTACACATTTGCGGACCTGATCGACAGGGTGTTGGTTTCCTCTCCCGAGAACCCGGCCCCTTATCCTTTCAATCTTAATATCCACGAGTATTTTCCAGAGCTGATGGAGGATATCAAGCCGGAGATCGTATATGGTAAAACGGACAGGGCGAACCATCCCTTGCTTCCCAGGTTTATGCTGCATGGAACGGACAGATACGAAATATTCATAGGCGGCAGAGGGGCTGGCTGGCCTTACCTGCATATCGATGAATTGTTTCTTCATAACCAGGCCACGATGTTATATGGCTCCAAGGAATTTATTTTATATTCTCCGGACCAGGTTAAATTTCTGTATCCCAAGAAAGAGAATCCCAAGATCTCGCAGGTCGACATACTCAATCCTGATTATGACAAGTTCCCACTTTTCAGGGAAGCCCGGCAGATCAGGGTGACGGTTCAACAAGGGGAAACCCTGCTTTTCCCAACCGGCTGGTGGCATACAACCCGGATTCATGAACCGAGTATCTCGATGGGAAGGATCCAATTGAGCAGAGCCAACTGGAATAAATATGTAAAGGACGAGGCGAGGGTCTGGAGACGAAGGTCTTCTTTTATGTCGCTGGCGGTGCTGTTATATGGCAGCGTCATCGGGAAGGTGATAGATGTGCAGGAGGCATTTATCAGGGGTTAGGACCTTTTTGTGCCGAGCGCATCACCCAGTTTGCAGACCTGGCCGGCAAACCAGGCATAGCCGTACATGGAGATGGCCTTCATGGTCCCCTGTCTCTTTTTGAAAGTCCAGACATCTTTCATAAAATCCCTATAGTTCTTACGGTTCAGCTGGTCGAATGCCACCGAGATGGTAGACGTTAGTGAGTAAGCGCTGTGCCAGGTGCCGAAGGGGATAAATAAGGTTTCGCCGGGTCCGACGGTGAAGTGGATGGGAGTTGCGTGCTTATATTTTGGATTTTTTTCAAAATCGGGTTCGAAGACATTGATGTCGGAACGCCAGGGGTCATCGGCTTTAGGATAGAGGAATTCTTCCTGGCCGCGCGGGAAGACGGTGAACCGTTTTTCACCGTAGAGCTGGTTGATCCAGGCGCTAAGATGATAATAGTCGAGATGGACGTAGGGGAACTTTCCGCCGGGGCCGCCGACGAACAGTTCCGTGACACCGCCCCAGTGGCCTCTTTTGAACCATTTGCTCTCCAGCCAATTGGGAAGGGCGTAGTTCAGGCTGAGCGGTTGGAGCAGGGGGGTGAGTTCAGGGATGGTGCCCGGGATATCAAAGATAATGGGATAAGGTGCGGGGTTTTGTTCTGTGCTGTTCTCCACCATATCCATCACTTCGCGCATGGTATACTTATTTCCTTGTACTTCTGTCACTCTCTCGCCATAGTTCTCGCGAAACCAATCGGGGGTGAACAGGCCGTTTGCTTTCCACACTTTGGATGCATTCTTGAAGACGACCGGAGTTCCGGTCATATAGAACTCGTTATAAAATTCTTTAGGGGTTATGTCGTCTACTTTCTGCACTTGCATTTTTGAACATTTTATGGATCGAAAAATAATTCTTTTTTTCTGAGAATCACAGGGTACGCTGCATTTTCTTGCGCCGCCGCAGGCGGTCTACATTTCTATGAAATATAACGAGTACGATCCATTTTTATAGACCAGGCGGCTGTCGAAGTCCGAAAGCCCGGCGGCCTTTTCAAAATTTGCGTTGGATAAGAGGACATAGCTTACCTGGTAGTCGTCGAACAAATTTTTTGCGGTGGCCGGTTGCCCTGTCTTCAGGTAGGCCAACATACTGCGTCGGGCGTTCTCCCGCTGAAAGAAATCCACGTAGGGGTTGGAATAGGTGATGCCGTTCGATACCATTTTTCTTGCGGTGGCCATCACGGGGAAGATGCTGGTGTTCTCTTCGCAGAGGACAACCTTGTCCTGCGGGATATTGTTCAGAATATAGTTATAGGTCGCGATCTTGTCCGTTTCTTTGTCCTGAAGGAGGTTTTGGGTCCGGAAGTAAACAAAATCCTGGCGATTGCGGTAAAATGGGTAATAAATGAACGCGTACAGGAGGATGGCCAGGGTGATGATGCGTGAACGAATGGGTTCGGGGCGCAGGGCCTTCATATACCCGATGAGAAAGTCGAGGAGGAAGACCAGGCCAAAGCCGAAGAAAACCGACTGCGCCGCCTTCAGGTAAAAGAAATAGTGGAAGGCGGGGACGGTCCCTGGCAGATGGATATTGTAGTTCCGGTCCAGCGAGCTAACGGCCGTCGAATAAACGAACAGGAGGATCGCGAGGAGCGGCCAGGCGAGGAAGATCTTCCTTGTAACAGGTTGTCTGTTGTTCCGGTAGAACCATACCGCGCCGACCACGGAGATGACGAGGGCGACCGAGAAATTCATGCGGAGGAGGGCAGGCAGGTTACGGAAAATCAACAGCTCGTCCACGTATTCGAAAGGTATGCGGTTGATGAATTTCAGTTGGTATTTTCCGACGATGAAATAAGTCAGGGGCAAGGAAAACAAGATGAAGAGCAGGAATGCCGCGAGTCCCTGCAGGACATATCTTCTGGATGCCGTATAGTCTTTTCCGCGAAGGCTTTTTACGAGGTTGCCGGTTTGCAGGATCACCATGATGAGGATGATCAGGACGGTTGGCGCGGTGTGGCCGAGGAAGCTGACTCCGAGCATGGCTCCCAGGGAAAGGAACCAGGAATATCGCTGAGTAGTGAAGGCCTTATAGCAGAAGATAACATTCAGGTAGAAGATGGCCTGTGTGAAGGTCCCGGGATAGAGCCAGGGGGAATAAGTGGCGGCGACGTAGGTATAGTGGTTGCCGGAGGCCAGGAAAAGAAAGGACAACAGTCCAGCGGCGGCAACGCGCCAGTCGAAGAGCGTGGCCAGCATGAGTGTGAAGGTAATAGGGGCGAGCAGGTTGAGCCAGACGCCCGCTTGAGCAAAGGCCAGATTGAGTGGGAGTCCCGTGATCCTGACGATGATGGTTTCGATGCCAGTGAGGAGCGGATTATACCAAAGCCAGGCCCCGAGGTAGTTCGGGTCCTTACCGAAGCCGCCATGCAGGTTTTGCTGGACGCCGGACATGTCACGGTAGTAGTCGGGGTCGAGGAACCAATGGATGTCTTTGGCGGCTGCATAACACTGGATGCACGCGAGTCCGAGCATCACCGCGCAGGCAGCTATTAACGCATTTTTTTCCCTTTTAGGTATAGCAATTGACTGCAACATAACACGGGGTTTAGGTTATACGATTGATCGGTGGGAAGGCGCTGGCCGGGACGGAAATCAATTGGGTCCTGCATAGGGTCAACTGAACCGGGATTTTAGGAATGCTATGTTTCTGCGGTAGATGGCATTGATGTCGGGGCGGTCTTTTCAGCAGACATACTTTCGATTACCATGATCAC
>Ga0302326_10001528_pt1 | contig 58689 bp, 56 predicted proteins | sample Palsa_T0_3_FD_202264 | JGI IMG/M metagenome (GOLD analysis project Ga0302326, IMG submission 202264) | Peat permafrost microbial communities from Stordalen Mire near Abisko, Sweden - Palsa_T0_3 | ecosystem: Environmental > Terrestrial > Soil > Palsa > Peat permafrost | place: Sweden: Abisko...
GCAAGCGTGCGGGCCGTAGTGCCACCAGGCGCGAGTCCTGCAGCCTCGTCACAGATACAACGAGGGAGCCGAGCCGATCACTTCACGGCGAAGGCAGTAGTCGAACCACCTGGCGTTCCGGACATGCCCTTGGTCGAGTCCCTCCGGGGTACGGGGAGCGGCACGTGCGCACGGCTTAGTCCCTTGAGCCTGGCCCATTCGTACTGTCGATCCTGAGCGTTCGCCACCCACTTCACGGCAGTGTCGACCTCTTCCGGGTCAAATGGACCGTGGTCCTGACGTCCACTCTGTTGCTCGTGGCGAATTGGGTCAGTCGCTCAAGCGGCAGTTGCAAAACGGCGCTACGTTGCGGTGTGGCAGCGGGGGCCGCGGTCACGTGAGCGAGGAGGGCGATGCTATGGACCGCATTTTCGTCAACCAAGATCCTGAGCTCGGGAGCTCGCGGAAGAGGCAGGCGTGACTGCCCCTCCAGAGGTGTGGGTGGCGTAAGGGCAACCCACAGACCCGTGACGCTGGGGACAGTGGAAATCGACCTCAACCGGCGGTTGCCCCCCCGTCTGGTTCTTGCCTCCGGTTCCAAGGCGAGACTTCGAGTCCTACGCGATGCCGGAATCGATCCGGAAGTTCTGGTGAGCGGCGTTGACGAAGAAGTCGACGACATGCCGACCTCGCAGGCAGTTGTCATGCTCGCCGAACGGAAGGCGTCTGTGGTTGCCTCCCGATCCGAGAATGCTCTCGTGCTTGGTTGTGACTCGATGCTCGACCTCGATGGCGTGTCATTGGGCAAACCGTCGTCAGAGGCCGAGGTCATAGACATATGGCGGCGTCTGTCGGGTCGACACGCTCAGCTGTTTACGGGTCATTGTCTGATTGACACCCGGTCGGGCGTGCGTGTGCGAGAAGTTGCCCATACGCTGATCCGATTTGGCAGCCCGACTGAGGATGAAGTGAGGGCCTACGCTGCTACCGGTCAGGCGCTAGACCTTGCAGGTGCGTTCAGTATCGAGGGCTTCGGCGCGCCGTTCGTGGACGGCATTGACGGTGTTCCATCTAACGTCCTCGGACTGTCGCTTCCCCTCCTTCGAGCGATGTTCGTGGAGGTTGGCGTGCAGATCACAGATTTTTGGCGAAGGGTGTAACGTTCGACAACAGCCCCATGAGACAGGCTGGCTGGCATGAGCTGCGCAATGGTACCGTCGCCAAATGGCCCGAACGTTCGCTTCCGACACGCCCGTGGACCGCTCCGGTTTGGAAGAGTTCATCCGTCCCCGGCACCACGCCATTCTCAGTACTCGGCGACGCGACGGAAGTCCCCAGATGTCTCCGGTCACAATGGGCGTCGGTCCGGACGGGGCAATTCTGGTGGCGAGCTACCCGGAACGAGCCAAGGTTCGCAATTTGCGACTGCACAATCAGGCGGCACTGTGCGTCCTATCGGATGACTTTGGTGGAGAGTGGGTCCAAATTTCAGGAACAGCCACTGTGGTGGATCTTCCTGAAGCGGTAGAAGGTCTGGTGACCTACTTTCGTTCTATCAGTGGGGAACATTCCGATTGGGACGAATACCGCCAAGCCATGATCGACCAAGGCAAGGTATTGATCCAAATAGCTGTCGAACGCTGGGGTCCTATCAGCAGGGGTGGCTTTCCGCCCCGCCTCGGCGACTCTTGATCGTTTTGACCTCTCGGCCCGTGAGCAGATCTGGCGGTAAGCCCACATGCGGCTGCACTGAGCCGGCTGACAGGTGACAGTGGGGGTGAGCTTCAGCTTGGTCGCCACTAGGTCTCGATTGCGGAACGCAGCCGCTCACTCATCGGCGCTGTCCTCCGGAGAAGCGTGTTCCGTCTAACCGGAACTCTCGCGGATTATCTCGAGGAGGTGACGCGGTGAGGGGTTTACGAAGGACCGTGTCCCGATGCGAACGGCCGGGACCGTTTCATCACCGCCCGTGACTGACCGGACGAAGGCTGCCCCGGCCGGGTCCTCCCAAATGTTGATTTCGTCTACATGTACGCCGGCCCGCTTCAGCTTGGTTCGCAATCGCCGACAGAAGAGACAACCTGGCCGCCAAAAGAGGGTCACCGGCTCGGAGGTCACACCCGTATAACCCCAGACCGTCGCCAATCCTTCCTGGTCGTCGGATGCGGGAGTTCTGAACTGGCCATCCATCGAGCGATCGGGATACCCCCTCACGAGGAGGTCAGCGCTTGGCGATTGCTTCGCGAACGGCGGGCACGACCTCATGCGCCCAGAGATTTAGTGTCGTGTCACTGATGCTGTCGCCAGGAGGGACCAAGTAGATGAACGCGGCGGCGGCGTGTTCAAGCACGGCGAACGTCAGTTCCTCTACCCATTGGGTCACTCCGCCCCCGATCCAGCGGTTCTCAGCGTCGCGGGTCTCCGGTAGGGGGTCCCGGGTAATGCGCCCTGAAACGTTGTAGATGGTGTCGACATCAGCAGGGTCCCTCCCTACCGAAGCAGCCGCTTCGTCGACGATCGGCCGTGACTCGGCGACGAGCGGGCTGCGCCAGTCGGCGAGGTGTCCGGGTATCCATCCGTCCGCCTGTCGACCGGTTACTGCCAGGTTCTTCGGGCCGAGCGATCCGACCCAGATCGGTGGCGTTGGTGCGGCCGCGGGGGTCAACTCGGTGACCTGGTAGAACTCGCCGTCGAACGTGATCGGATCGCCCCCGCCGGAGAGCGCTCTCACGACCACGATCGCCTCTTCGAGCGCTCGAATTCGGGCGGCGGGTGACAGGCGGGGGACACCGAGGGCGACGATCTCCTCCCACATGCCGCCCGCACCTATTCCGAGAACGACACGTCCGCCGGAGATCGTGGATAGTCCCGTGACGGTCCGGGCGAGGATGGGAGCGGGACGGCTCAAAAGGTTGGTCATGATCACCGCTCCGGTGATGTTGCCGGTTGCGCCCAGAACGAACCCCAGCGCGGCATAGGCGTCGAGGCGCTCGGCGAAAGAGGGATGGTCGGAGAGGCTGAAGACGTCGAGACCGGCATCGTCGGCCAGGCGGGCGTGCCCGAGCATCTCGCTCACTTGGTGGACGCCGGACTCCAGCCCGAGGCCGAAGAGGACTCTGCGATTGGAGGTCACTAGACCATTCAATCAGGAACCCGAGGGGTGCCCGAGGTGCCGAACTGCCCCACTGCTCCGGCGTGACTGGGGTTCCCTCTCCCGATAGCCGTGGTATGGCCCGGACGCAAGGAGAGGAACTGGATACAGACACTTGGTGACCGGGAGAAATCCGAATTTGGATAAAATCTGTCTTGGTGGAAGGGTATCGGATGCAAGAGGTTCAGGTGCAGGGACCTGGTGAAGGCCCAATCGCAGATCCTGTCTGAGTGAGAAGCTGCGAACCCGCCAAGGTTTTGAGGTGAACCCAACAACACGGAAAGGAACCGCATATGCAGTCCCGCAAGATTGGTTCGCTCGAAGTATCGGTCGTAGGATTGGGGACGAACAACTTCGGCATGGGCATGGCCGCGAACGACGTCGACCGGATAGTTGGTGCTGCCCTCGGAGAGGGCGTGAACTTCTTCGACACTTCCGATTCGTATGGTGACAGTGAAGAACGCCTGGGTCGGGCCCTGGGGAACCATCGCGATGATGTAATCGTCGCGACCAAGTTCGGCAGCCCAGTCGCCGGCCAGGAGGACACAGGCGGGGCAAAGCCGGACTATGTACGCCGGGCACTCGACGCGAGCTTGCGACGGCTAGGTACGGACCGTATCGATCTGTATCAGATCCACCGGCCCGATGAGACGACGCCAATCGGCGATACGCTCGCGGTGCTGGACGAAGCGGTAAAGGCGGGGAAGGTTCGCGAAATTGGGTGCTCGAACTTCTCGTCGTCCCAGCTCCGTGAGGCGCACGCATCGGCGGGCGACGGCGCACACTTCGTGAGTGTGCAAAACCACTACAACTTGTTGCATCGAGCCGACGACGCCGAGGTGCTGCCCTTATGCAAGGAGCTCGGGCTGGCCTACCTGCCGTATTTTCCGCTTGAAAGCGGGCTGTTGACCGGGAAGTACCGGAAAGGGGATGAGCCGGCCGACGGTACTCGGCTGCAGCGTTGGGGCGCTGGTTACGCTGCACGAGTACTGAGCGAGGAGAACCTTGACAAGGTTGAAACGCTGACGGCGTATGCAAACAAGCACGATCACTCCATCTTGGAACTGGCGTTCGCATGGCTGCTTGCCAACCCCCTCATTTCGTCGGTGATCGCCGGTGCAACGAAGATCGATCAGGTGAAATCTAACGTGGCGGCCAGTGGTTGGATTCTCAGCCCCGAAGAGGTCGCAGAGGTCAACGCTCTGCTAAATGACTGAAAGCGGATCCGTCATCGTCGAGAATTGAAGGCATCTTGCCAGCACGTGAGTCCTGTAGAAGGCGAGCGTCGCCCAATTGCGGCGGCACGGCCTGGCCCACTGGGGCGGTTGGATTGGCGGGGATGATTCGATAACCTCTCGCCATGCCGGAAGCGACGACAGGTGGCTCCCGCGACATCTTCATGCAAAGAGAAAGGGAAGCAGCGCAATGATTCGCTTAAGCGTCTTTTATCCGTCCACCGAAGGCGCAACCTTCGACCACGACTACTACCGGAACAAGCATGTGCCCCTCGCACTCAAGACATGGGGCCTTGAAGGCGCGGAGATCGATAAGGGCGTCAACGGTCCTTACGTGGCCGCGGTGCACTTCAAGTTCGATTCGCCCGAGGCTCTTGCAGCGGCGATGGGGAATGAGAATACCGGCGATGTGCTGGCTGATGTTGCCAACTACACGGCCATTGCGCCTGTGCTCCAAACCAGCGAGATTGTGGGTTGACTTCCTAACTGAACTACCGCTCCGGCGGTTCACGTACGTGCCATCGCCGGGATCGTCGCACCCGGTCCAGTGCCATGACCGTAAACCTTCGCCCCTTTCGGTAGGCGCCTGGCAGCGTGTGCGAAAATCGGTTGATGAGCAGCGATCGATCAGAGACGGGTCCTCGTCCGAGTAGCGGCTTCGCGCCGTGTTTCCCGGTCCGTGACGTGCAGGCAGCACTCGCACACTATGAGCGGCTTGGCTTTGACGTGATTCCGTACGAGGACGGCATGGAGTGGGCGTGGGTGCGGTTCGGCGCTGCGGAACTCCATCTCTTTCTAACGAGGGACCACGACCCGAACACCACGGCGGCTGCGGCGGACCTCATGGTCGATGATGTTGACGAGCTTGAGCGCGCGTGGAGCGCCACGGGAGCGAGCGGAACGAGCGATCCCTACGACACCCCGTACAAGATGCGAGAGGCCGTCCACGTCGACATTGACAACAACCTGATCAGGATCAATTCTTCGCTCAGGAAGTGACTACACCGAGGCCTGACTTGGCCACGGGTATCGAAGACTCCTAGATGAGACCCCTGACGACCGAAAGCGAGCACTTCATTCCCTCGCCAGGCTGAAAAGCCAACGGAGGATCCGGTCCCATTGCTTCTGGCGGGTTGTCGCACAGCTCGTGGCGTGTGCTGAACCTTCGAGCACGTGAAGTGTCACGTCCTTTGCGCCTGGATACGAAGAGACCTCCATCAAGGGATCTCGCGATGTATCTCGTTCCGCGAATCCTAAGAAGACAGGCACGTCGATTGCGGCAGCGTCCGCGGTGACAATGCCCGGGATCAAGGTGGCGGCCGAAGAGTACCCGGGTGCGTTCGTCTTTAGCGCCTCGTGAGCAGCAATAACGTCATCCGGAACGTCGCCCAAGTAGTTCATCCGTCTTGCTTTGTCCTGGTCGGAGGTGCTCGTGGCATAGGGATCCATTCCGCTGGAGCGCCCTTGTTCGACCAGTTGGACTTCAGATGTCAGGCCAATGAAGAGGGTTTGATCGGCGCGCCCATAGAGCAGCTGGGGGAACAGCGTGGAATAGCCGAGGATGGCGACAACGCCGTAGCTGGAGAACAGTGCCTGCTGACGGATCAAGTAGAAGGCCCCCATCGAGTGCCCAATCGCCCCAGTGAGCAACGGCTCCCACGGCTCAATCCCCGAGACGAGCGTGCCGTCCCCCAAACGTTCCGACACATTTCGCACCAGGGCGTCGTTGGTTCGTGCCACCAGCTCCGTGGGGAAGCCGGGGTCGGAAGGACGGGAACTGTCGCCGGTGCCCAATACGTCGAATGCGCACACAACACAATGCTTGTTGGAAGCGAACTCGGCGAAGCTGTATCCGTTGCGCCCAGGGACCGTCATGTTCCAGGACTCTCGTCGTCGTGTCCCTCCGGGAATACAGAAGAGCAAGATCGGGAAAGACGCGATGTCGGCATCAGGCAGGAACAGGCTCATGGCGAGCGTCATCTGCTCCCCCAATCCCGCCGCCTCTGTGACGTCCACTTGCAACTCGATAGGATCCATCTTTCGTCCTTTGTGTTGAGGGCTCACCTCCGGACCACTCGCCACAACATCTGTAGGCATTGGTTCCTGCTGGCAAGCCAATGTCTGAACGTAGCATTACCCCGACCGGCGTCTCCGAAGCGCCGAGTGCTGGCGGGCCTCGGCTCCGCCAGTCGTCAGGCCTACGTCGCCCGGGAGGCCTACCACTACCCGTGGTCCTCGAAATGGCACAATGACGCGGTGACGGATGTCGTGATCCGCCGCTTTGACGGCTCCGCGTTGTACGCGGCACTTCACGCGCGCCGGGTCGAGTTGGGCTTGTCCTGGAAGCAGGTGGCCGATCAGCTCTGGCAACTTTCTGCCGAGCTCAACGACCGGCGCCGCGATCATCCGATCAGCCCCTCGACTCTGAGCAAAATGGCCGACAGACCTAGGACCAGCTGCCAGCATGCCTTGTTCATGCTGCGCTGGCTGGATCGGACACCGGAGAGCTTCCTGGTGGGGATCGAGGACGGTGACGACCATCGCTTCGCCCTGCCGCAGGCGGGTCCCGACCGCCGGCTTCGCTGGAGCCTGAAGCTGTTGTGGGCCGCCATGGACGAAGAACGCCGCCAGCAGGGCCTGACCTGGCGACAGCTGGCCGATCTGCTCGGATGCACACCGAGCCAGCTCACCGGCCTGCGCACGGCCCGGTTCGCGACAGGAATGGACCTGGCCATGCGCATAGTGCAGTGGATCGGACGACCTGCCGCTGATTTCGTCTATCCCGCTAGGTGGTAATCATGGGCATCGATGGATGAGTAGTACTCGGGTGCCCCGGCCGGTCCGGGCGAGAGGGGCACTCAGCCGACTGCTATCCGCCGATGTGCGTGCGGTGCGTGCACCCGGGCCAGCAGCAGGGCCGACGCTGACCTTCTTCCAGCTCCTCCTTGGTGCGGCGAATGCGGCGTTCTCGGGTCATCTCCCGCTTGGCATCCTCGACCCAGCAGATGAACTCGTTGCGGGCTAGAGGCGTGATGTCCTTCCAGGCATCGAGCGCCGTGGGGTTGGCGATCAGCGCGTTGCGCAGGTCTCCTGGCAGTTTGTGCACCACCCCACCGGGCACTCGCGGGCTGCTCACACGGCCACGGTAGCGGGCCGGGGGTCCTGCAGTCACAAGAAGGGACATACGAGGCGCGAGTGGCGTGGCTTCGTGATCGTCATTGCGCCTCTGGTGAACTGGGCAGTCCAGACTCCTACGGACCCGGTGGGAGCCTCAGTGCAAGTAGCTGTGCCGGCGAGCCGACCGGCAGGTAGATCTGGTTGCCCACGACGGACATCCACCCGTTGACCAGGCCTGGCGCGCGGTAGCTCCACACCACTGCGCCGGTCGCTCGGTTGAGGGCCAGCACCTCGCCTTGATAGGTCGCCGTGAGTACGAGGTTGTTCACGATCGTCACCCCACCGGTGGGATCACCGGGGACCTTGGTGTCCCAGGCAATCTTGCCGGTGCGAGCGGACATGGCCACGATGTCGCCATCCATCGTGCCGATCTTGCCGCCGAAGTAGGCAGTCTGATCAGGCGCCAGCGTCGAGGGGGCATTCAACGCCGCTGCATAGACGACGCCGCCGGCTGAGGCCGGCGGTGCGAGCACGCCTCCGTATGTTCCCGGCAGAATCGTGGTGGGTCCGGTGAGCCCGGGCAGGTCACCGTCTCGGTGGATCCCCACTGCCGTCTTCCACAGGAGTCGGCCGGTCACGGGGTTGAGCCCGAGGACGTAGCCTCCTTTCCCCGCGCTGACCGCCACCAAGCGGGACCCGTCCACCGAACGCGCCACGGGCACCAGCATCGCCTGCACTTGATCGCGGTCGTAGAGGTCATGGGGGAATGCCTGGTGGAACCACAGAAGTCTTCCGGTCTTCGCGGAGAGCGCCACCATGGAGTCCGTGTAGAGATTGTCGCCGGGCCGGCTCGATCCGTTCGGGTATTGGGTGGTGCCGACAAAGGGAGCGGGATTGGCCACCCCCCAGTACACGACCCCTGTGCGCGTATCGATGGCCGGCGGGTACCATCCGCCTCCGCCTGAATTTACCGCCGGATTGCCCCAAAGATTCTTCGAGTCGACGGTGTCGAAGCGCCAGTCGACCTTGCCCGTACTGGCGTCCAACGCCTCGAGATAGCCGACCGAACCCCCGGTGTAGAGCTTGCCGATGGCCACCGGCACGGTGGCCACAAAGACCTTCCCCCCGTAGGGTTCCGTTTGGATGTCGACACCCTGACCCGCCGTCGTCGTGATCTGACGGTTCCACAGCGGGGCGCCGTCCGACAGCCTGAATGCGGCCACCCCGTCCGGTGTGGACGCGAACAGCTTTCCCCATCCGACCGAAACACCGTAGGGGCCGATGCTGAAGCCGAGCGCTTTGGTCCTCCACTTCACGTGACCCGACTTCACGTCGATGGCGTACACGGTCCCAGCTTGGTCCTGCACGTAGGTCGTTCCAGCGACGATGATCGGCGACGTCGATGCGCCGATCGCCATGGGGACGCTCCACGCCCGCACCAGGCGGGACACCGTCGACCCGCGGATCGGCGAGACACCGGCGTCCCTCGAGTTCAGGTAGTCGTGATCGGGAAGGGGCCACGCGTGCGCCGCACCGCGAACCTCCGGCGGAGCGCCGAGCGGTGCGGCCAGACGGAGCGGTCGCCCGCCCGCCCCGGCGCTGGTGTCGAAGCCCCAGACCGCTGCGGTCAACACCGCAATGAACGCAACGAGGTCGGCCCAGAGCCTGAACCTGTGTCGGCCGGTGGCTCCCATGGGGCCCCTTCTGTTGTGCGGAGTTGGCAAGTGGCTGTGGCTGGTCGAAGATACACGCGTAAGGTCTGGCGGAGCCGGCCTCCTCCCGCACCGTGCAACCCCAGACCCCAGCGTGCCTTCATGCCCTCGGTCAAGCTGTCGAAGCTCCGCTGCGCTCGACGCCTCTTGACGTACCTATCGATAATAGGTAAACTACCTATCGATGATAGAGGGACAGGCAAGCGCTGACCATCGGTTCATGCCGGGTAAGGTCATGCAGCGACGAGAAGCCAAGGTGGCTGCCATCGTCGAGTCGGCGTGGAAGCTGGCACGCGAGCACGGGATCGCCGGGGTGTCGTTGCACGCCCTGGCCCGTGAGGTCGGGATGCGTCAGCCGTCGCTCTACGCCTACTTCGACTCGAAGCTTGCGCTGTATGACGCGATGTTTGCCGACGGCAACCGGCGACTGCTTCACCGTCTCGACCTGGTAAGACTCCCTCGGGATCCGCGTGCTGCCCTGAAGAAGTTCTTGGGAGAGTTCGTGGCATTCGCACTCGAGGACCCGGCGCGCTATGAGCTGCTCTTCGAGCGTCACGTCCCGGGATTCACGCCTTCTCCTACGTCCTACGTCCTCGCCGAGGAAGTGCTGGGACGGGTCTACAAGGTGATCAACGAGGCCGGCGTCACCAAGCAGGGCGACATCGACTGCATCGTGGCCATGGTTGCCGGCTTAATGGAGGCGCAGCTGAGCAATGACCCTGGCGGCAACCGTTGGATCCGTCACCTCAACCGTCTCGTCGATCTGTACGTCGATGACGTGCTCGAAAGATAAGGAGCAGACACGCATGATGACACACCGAATCACCCGTCCCGAGGCGCGGGTGCTCGCCGAGGAGGAGTTCACCCGCTTCGCCGATCTGGTCGCGTCGCTCACCCCGGAGGAGTGGGCGACGCCCACCGATTGCACCGGATGGGACGTTCGCAAGATGGTGCTGCACATCCTCGGTTCAGGCGAAGCCCAAGCGTCCGTCCGAGAGTTCGTCCACCAGTTGCGGCGGGGCATGCCGCTCAACAAGGAGATCGACTCGCACCACTGGGTCGACGGTATGAACGAGCTGCAGATTCGCGAGCGGAGCCAACTCTCGAGCGACGAGCTGGTCATGCAGATCGCTGCGGTAGGCCCGAAGGCGGTCAAGGGACGGTGGCGAACGCCGCCTCCGGCCCGTTACATCCCCCTTTCGTTCGGGCCGCCGATCGGATGGGCACCCCTCAAGTACCTGCTCGACGTCGGGTTCACCCGCGACGTCTGGGCCCACCGGATCGACATCCACGCCGCCATCGGGCGCCCGATGCAGCTCACGGCCGATCATGACGGGCGCCTTGTCGCCGACATCGTGGCCGAGTGGGCCGATATCCATGGACAACCCTTTGAGCTCGTGCTCGATGGCCCCGCCGGTGGGAAGTTCACGCAGGGCGTCGCCGGCGAGCGCGTGGAGATCGACACGCTGGACTTCATCCGCACCCTCTCGGGCCGGTTGCCCGGCGTGGGGGTCCTCAGTCATCCCCTCCCCCTGTAACTTTCCGCCATCACGTATCCCGACACCCCACTCTGAAAAGGAGCGAAACCATGGAAACCCGAATCGACGAGATCGCCGATCGCATCTACCGGCTATCGACGTTCGTACCCGATATCGGCCCGACTGGCTTCACGTTCAATCAGTTCCTGATAGACGCCGACGAGCCAACCATCTTCCATACCGGCCCGCGCGGCATGTTCCCGGCCGTCGCGGCGGCCATCGCCTCGCTGATGCCGATCGATCGGCTGCGTTGGATCATGTTCGGCCATCTCGAAGCAGATGAGTGCGGCGCGATGAACCTTTTCCTCGCGGCTTCGCCGAACGCCCAGGTGGCCCACACGGCCATTGGCTGCATGGTATCGATCGACGACCTCGCCGACCGACCGCCGGTGCCCATCGGAGCCGACGGTTCTTTTGATCTCGGTGGTCGGCACATCCGCAGCATCGACACTCCGCACGTGCCCCACGGATGGGATGCCCATGTCCTCTACGAGGAGACCACCCGCACCCTGTTCTGTGGTGACCTCCTGTCTCAGGTGGGAGACGGACCGGCGTTGACAGGGGAGGACCTGGTCGCTGCGGCCATCCAGACCGAGGACATGTTCGGCGCCAGCTGTTTCACGCCTCAGTCGGCGCCCACCATCCGTCGTCTCGCGGCGCTGGGGCCTGCCACGCTTGCCATCATGCACGGTTCTTCCTACGGCGGCCAGGCTAAGGATGCGCTCCTCGCCCTCGCCGACGACTTCGAGCATCGGTTGACTCCAGCGAGTTGACCACCCCAATTGCACGGACGAGTACGGTCAGGTCAATTTCGACGTAGATCTTGCACTGCGGGATCAGGCGACTACTCGGGCAGGAGTTCTACCCACCCGTGCTTGATCACCTTCACGCCGTCTTGCACAGCCTCAAATGCCACAGCCTGGCCGCCTCGCTCGTTGTGCCCGGCATCGCGAAACTCGACGATGAGCTCTCGGTTGGGGCGCGTTGGCGCGGCGAAGCGGCAAGCCAGTCGGTGGAGACGGTCCGGATCACCACCAGCAAGCGTGGTGACCGCGGCCCCACTGCACATGGCAAAGGTGCACATCCCTTGCATGATCTTGCCGGGATATCCCTGCGCTCGCGCTGCCTCGTCGTCGATCGCATGCGCCACACGGTCTCCAGAGACGCCGGCGTAGCGGAACCCTTGGTCGCGATCGACGAACATGGTCACGCTTCTCGGACTGCTGCTTCGTGCCTGCTCAGGGAACGAGTGGTCAAGAAGGTCGGGACCGAATTCGTTGGCTGCCCGCCCACCGATGAAGTAGCTCGACCACAAGTGATCGACGAGTGGCGTGCCTTCAGAGTCGGTTATTCGCAGGCCGATCGTGAGTATCACTCCGCCCTTCGTTCGTTTGGCGGAGCGAGGTTCGGACTGCCAACGAACCGTCATACCGGGGCGGATTGGCGCCCGATAGACCACGTCGTGCTCGCCGTGCACACCACCCCGGTAGTCGGTGATGACGGCGCGAGCCGTGCCTTGTTCGTGCGCGGTCAGCCACGCGCCGTGAAGCAAGCTGCTGGTGAACAGCGGCGGTACGCGCGCACCGGTGGCGTACAGTTCGTTGGCATCGTTGGTGGCGCGAGCGAACGCGTACACGGCATCGGGATCGACATTTCCGCAAGAGGTGTCCACGTTGTCGGTACTGGCGTGCCTATCCGTCGCGGTCATCGCGGTCAATATAACGGGTGACGATCCATCCGAGCGCGCTGGCCATCGTTTATTAGGTGGCCACGTTCCCAATATGTCAGCGGGCGATGACGTGCCCTCCGTCGACGATCAGTACCTGGCCGGTGACAAAGCTGCCGGCATCGGACGTCAACAGCAGCGCCGGCCCTACCGCCTCGTCGGGGTGGCCCACACGCTTGAGCATCGTCATTTGACCCACGCGTGCCGTATCGTCGACCTGGCTCCGGAGCAGCGCCGTCTCGAAGGGTCCCGGGACGAGCCCGTTGACCCGGATGCCATACTGGGCCAGCTCGGCCGCAGCGGCGCGGGTGTGCGCGAAAAGGGCTGCCTTGCTCGACCCGTACATGGGAGATTCCCGCGAGTTCAAGAAGGCAGCGATCGTGAGGATGTTCAGCACGGCACCGTGTCCGCTCTTCTTCAAGTGGGGGATCGCCTCTTGGAGCAAGAAGACCGGGACCTTCACGTTCATGTCGAAGAGCCGTTGCCACTCCTCGACCGTAAAGGAGCCCACGCGCTGGTGCCCGCTGATACCAGCGTTATTGACCAGGACATCGAGCCCGCCGAACTCCTCGACGGTCCGCTCGATGATCCGGGCGATGTCGTCGAGGTGTCCGACGTCGGCCACGAACCCGATCGCCTCGCCACCGAGCTCACGCAGGTGCTGCTCAGCCTCCCTGCAGTTGTCCGGATTCCGGCTTACGACGGCTACCTTGGCATTGGCACACACGTACCCTTCGGCCAGGGCGCGACCGATTCCCTGCGTGCCGCCGGTGACCAGGACGACGCGTCCCGTCATGTCGAAGCGATCCCGAAGTTGCGCACGGTTCATGTAAAGGCCACGTCGACTCTGTGCATTGACCCATCTCTGTGCATTGACCCATCTGCGTGCATTGACCCATCTGCGTGCATCGACCCATCTGCGTGCATCGACCCATCTGCTTTCTTTCGATTACGAGCTGCAGCTTCCACTGGTCGAACCTGGGGGGACCGCAGCCTCAAGAACGGCCTTCATGATGGGTCCCGCCACTTCCGCACCGTCCGAGGCGATGGTCTGTTCGGGCACCACCACCGCCACGGCGACCTTGGGATCGTTGGCCGGAGCAAAGCCGATCATCCACGTTTCTGTCTCCAGTTGGGTCGGACTCGTCTGGGCCGTGCCCGTCTTCACCGCCACGCAGAGGTAGGACGGGAAGCCGACTCCGGCGGCCGTCCCGTCCACCGCCACTCGCTTCATGAGGTCTGTCACCTGGGTGGCTGCCTGTGGCGTGGCGGTGCGAGGCATCGGCTTGGGGGAGTAGGTCTCCACCAGGTTGCCTTGGGAACCTCGAATCTGGGACATGAGGTGCGGCGTCATGACGACCCCGCCGTTGGCGATGCCGGCGGCCACCATGGCGTTCTGGAGAGCGGTCGCCGCCACGTTGTACTGCCCGATGGCGCTATAGGCCAAGAGGGCTTGGGAGCCCGATGGAAGGGTCGGAAACACCGAAGGTACGACGGCGGGGAGGTCGATCCCCGGCGTCGAGTTGTACCCGAAGAGTTCGGCCTGCTCCTGTAGGATGGGAACGCCGAGCTGGACACCCAGCTCGCCGTAGCCCGGGTCGCACGATGCGGGGAGCATGGTGGTCATGGTCCCTCCGCATGGTCCGCTCTCGTCGCACAGGGGTTTGTTGGAGTCCGGGAAGGACTGGCACGCCATGTAGGGGTAGTCGAAGTTGGCGAGCGACGGTTTGAGGTTGTATGCCGCCGTACTGGTGACCACCTTGAAGGTGGACCCCGGTGCGAACCGTTCCCCGGTGGCGATGGGGAGCAGGGGGTAGAAACCCTCGTGGTCCTGACTGACGTAGCCCCCGTGGGCGAACACCTCCGCGGCGACGCTCGGATTGACCAATGCGTTGGGGTCGAAGGTCGGATTGGACACCATCGCCTCCACGGCACCGGTCGCAGGATCGAGCACGACGACTGCGCCGTCCTTGTTCGCCCCCGGTGGCAAGGTAGTCAGCGCGTCCCACGCCGCTTGCTGCAAGCTCGGCTGGATGGTCAGGGTGACGTCGTCGGTGGTCAGGGGAGTCGCTTGCCTGAAGATGAGCTGGCTCAGGTTCTGAGGACCCTCGCTGTGGGCGCTGAGCTGTGCATCGTACTCCTCTTCTATGCCTGCGGTCCCGTAGTAGAGGGGAGAGTCGTAGCCGACGATGCCGGCGTAGAGCGGCCCGTCGGGGTACTCGCGGATGTAGTGGTAGGGGTACTTGTACTGGCCGGGTGTGGCTCGCACCGATTTGGCCAGGACCGTACCGCCGGCGGCGTAGATCGTTCCACGGGGGTTGTTGTACTTCAGCGCAGCCTCGCGTGGGTTGTTGGGCGAGCTCGCCAGTTGGTGCGCCTTGACGAACTGAATGTTCACCAGCTGGACAATGACCAACCCGAAGCAGACGACCATGATCACGCCCACCCACCGGATACGTCGCCCCATCAGCGGACCGCGGTGTTATTCGTCGACGGCGACCAGCGAGGCATTTCTCGAATCTACAAGTCCGTGGAGCACAGGTACGGGACAGTTCCTGCAGCCGCCCTCGTTGCCGGAAGCACGTGTGCCGCTGGGTCTTCGATCCAGTACCCGGCCCGGTACTCGGTAATCACGGCCTGTCAGAAGTACCGCGTGAGGTGGTGGGCGGTGATGTTGTAGCCGGAGTCCAGGTAGAACCGGTGCGCCGCATAGCTCTCCGGGCCCACGCCGGAATCCAGATGCACCTGACTACAGCCCAAGCGCTCGGCCTCATCGTGAATCCAGGCCAGCATCTGGCTGGCCAGACCGTTGCGCCGGGCGGATGGCACGGTGAACAGGTCATCGATATAGATGTGCCGGCCCTTGCTCAGGCTGTTGCCCAGCCGGAAGCCGGCGACGGCCAGCGCGTCGCCGCCGCCGTCGGGCACCACAGCCACCAGCCGATAGCCAGAGGGTCGTTGTTCCGTGTCGATGAGCTTGACGAAGGTCTCCTGTCTGATCAGGTTCGTCCGCAACTGTCGCATGGCGGAGAAGACGATGCCTGTCTCGGGGGGCAGTATCTCTTTCAGCACTGCGAGATCATCGCACGTTCGACCCACAACGTCACGGAAGGCCCACGTCACCGACTGTGACGGTCACGGGAGCTGGTGCTCCCCATGCCCCCCATGGCGGCCATGGCCCTCGTGGCTCTCGCATCGAGAGAGAACCGCCCGCATCCCCTTCTGAAAGTAGGCCGCACTGGAGGTGTCCACCTTCGATACGCCCTCGGTCACACAGGCGACGAAGCCCTCCGTGGGTTTCAGTGGGTAGTTGAACGTCTTGGTACCAGGGCCACACAACGAGCCCGCGTTACCGGTCCCCGCGAAGATGGCGCACGGCACTTTCACGACGGCGGCAGAAGAGGTCTCCGGCGCGTGCGTGACCCCCAACGCCGCACCCAGACCCGTGGCCAGCCCTAGCACTCCCACGAGCACGTAGGGCGTGAGACGCCGACGCCGGCTCATGGCAGCGTTTCATCGTCGGACTGGTCCGTCATGTCCGAGAACGGTAACGCATCGGTCCGGGCTCTCTGGGCATGCGAGGGCGCATCGGTGTGACGTGCCCACCCGAGCACTGTTGTGCGAATGACCCGGAGCGCTACTGTGTCGGCGCCAGAGGCTGGTCGGAAGGGGAGTGACGGACGGTCCCGTGAGAGACGAGAAAGACATCGCGCTCTTCGAGAGCCACGAAGACATCGCGCTCTTCGAGCGCCATGGCGACCAATTCGTCCCCACGCTGTTCACCACAGGACCATGGCGGCCTGACGCCATGAACGGTGGTGCTCCGAGCGCACTCATCGGCACGGTGATCACCGAAATGGTCGACGAAGGCGAACACGTGGCCGGGATCCAGATCGATCTCGAGCGGCCAGTCCCGCTCGAGCCGCTGCGCGTCGTCGTGGAACGTCGGCCGCAGAGTCGGAGGATCAGCCGCCTCAACGTCGAAGTTCATGCCGCCACGGGCCGCGTCGTCGCGGCGAAGGTGCTCCTGCTCCGCGGTGAGCCGGTCGGGATCGTCCCGAGCGAGGAGGTACCGCCTCCGGGGCCCGACGAACTGGCCCCGATGAGCTGGGTCGGCCAGGGCGAGGGGGACTCACCGACCTTCCACGTCGATGCCATCGAGCAGCGTTTCGTGGAGGGCGGGTTCCAAGTTCTGGGGCCGGCCGTGGCCTGGCTCCGTTTGCGGGGTACCACCGTTGCCGGTGAGGCCTCGACGGCACTGGCTCAGCTCCTCGCCGTTGCCGACTTCGGGTCAGCGCTCTCCTGGGCCGTGCTGCCGGGTTCGGGTGTGGGGCTGATCAACGTCGATGTCAACGTCTCGCTCTTTCGGTCGCCAGTTGGCCCCTGGTTCTGCCTCAATTCGACCGGCTACGCCGGCGAAGAGGGGATCGGCCTGGCGGTCACCCGACTTCGTGACCTCCGAGGTCCGCTGGGGATGATCTCCCAAAGCCAGATCTCCCACCGCCTACCGGGGTCAGCGGCCTAGGGAACATCCCCGGACGATACGCTGGTGCCCGACTGGGGGGACCATGAGCCAACCGACCGAGTACGCCAGCCGCTCGAACCGTGAGGCAATCACCGCGCAGCAGGCCGATCGTGAGGCGCCGCAGGCCGGCTACCTCGCAGCCATTGCGCAGGGCGGGTATGTCGAAGTCGAAGAGGGTCTTGGTATCTCCTTCACCCGGGCTGATACCGAATACATCGTGAGAAGTCCCGACAAGTTTTCCAACAGCTCCAACATCGACCTCGGCAACGTGCGTCCGATCATTCCGATCAACATCGATCCGCCGGAGCACACCAAGTACCGCAAGCTGCTGGATCCGTTGTTCTCGACGAGGCGGATGGATGCCCAAGAGGAGGACATCGCTCGTCGGGTGAACGCCTACATCTCCACCTTCATCGAGCGGGGCGAATGCAACTTCACCCAGGAGTTCGCCGATCCGTTCCCGTCCTCGGTCTTTCTGGGCCTCATGGGACTCCCCGAAGACGAGCTCTCGATGTTCCTCGAGATGCGAGACGGCATCCACCACCCCGAGCGGATCGATCCCATCGCGGCCAGCGACGCCGACGTGCGGCTGCGGGTCATCAACGCCAGCGGGCAGAAGGTCTACGACTACTTCGGTAGCCTGGTCGACGCGCGCGCCGACCAGCCCACCGACGACATCATCAGCCGGTTTCTCGCCGCCGATGTGGGAGGGGACACGCTCACCCGTGAGGACATTCTCGACATCTGCTACATGCTGTTGATCGGAGGACTGGACACGGTCACCGATGCCCTCACGTGCGCCTATGCGTTCCTGGCGCAGCATCCCGAGCACCGCCAGATGATCGTCGAGGATCCGGCGGTCATCCCGTACGCGGTCGAGGAGCTGTTGCGGTGGGAGTCGCCCGCCCCGGTGGGCGCACCTCGAATCACCCGATGTCCCGTCGACCTGCCCGGCGGCGCGCACATCGAGGCCGGCCGGGCGGTCGTGCCGCACTGGGGCGGGGCCAACGTCGACCCGTCGGCGGTCGACGACCCGATGACCGTGCGCTTCGACCGCGTGAAGAACCAGCACTTCGCCTTCGGCAGTGGCGCACACCGCTGTCTCGGCCAGCACCTGGCCCGCCGTGAGCTGCGGATCACGCTGCGCGAGTGGCACCGGCGGATCCCCGAGTACCGCCTGAAACCCGGCCACGAAGCGCTTGACTACCCGCCCGGCCTCCGGCACGTGAAGGACCTCACGCTCAGTTGGGGGTAACCCGGAGGCTGACGCCTTCCCGCGGAGCCGGGCACCTTTGGTTCGAGTGGATCCGCAGCCCGCCGTGCGCCGGGCTCAGCCGCGGCCCGGCCCGTTGAGCGGCCCTGTCCGCAGGAGATCGGCCGGTTTGGAGCGGGTGGCGAACAGCGCGGGAGCGATGGCGATGACATTGGCGGCGACGAGGACGCCGGCCGCCAGCACCACCATGAGGAGGACGGGGATCACCGTGATCGGGACGACGCCCAGGTTGTTGGCGAAGGCATTCCAGACCACCCGGCCGATCACCACTCCCAAGGGGACGCCGAGGACGATCCCGACGGCGGCCAGGGCCGTCGCCTGCCAGGCCACCATGGAGACCACCTGGCCGTTGACGAACCCCAGCACCTTCAAGAGGCCGACTTCGCGACGGCGCCGTGCCACGCTGACCACGAGCAGATGGGCCAGGGTGGCCGCCCCGAAGATCGCCAGCATGGCGCCGAAGATCAGCGGAAAGTTGACCGCCTCGCCGAAATTGACCAGGGATGTGGGAGTCAGCGGCTTGGAGATGATCGGCGAGTACGCCGCGACGTAGTGGTCCAGCGCCGCCTTCCCACGGGGGCCGGGGATGAAGGCAACCCGTACCCCACCTTTGGTGACGTCCCCGACCTTCTGGTGGCACAGCGCCAGCGTGGCGCCCGGTAGGCATTCGGCGCGTTCGAGACCGGCGGTCGTCAGCAGGACGCCGGTGCCCAGGCTGACGTATCCTCCGAGCTGCGGGAAGGAGTTCTGGGAGACGACCCGGAACGGTTCGGTCCGCTTCGTCCCCGAGTGCGTCGTCACCGTCACCTCGACAACCGAGCCCAGATGGGCGCCGATCAGGCGCATCGTGGTGACGCCCATACCGACCTGGTCGTCACCGCTCGGGGGCCGACCGCTGACCGTGGAGAAGAGCAGCGGCCCCCGGAGGGAGGTCCCCACGATGCTCCCCACGGTCACCTTGTTGATCGCGATCAACCCCCCGCCCACACCCTCGGTGATGGCGGTGACGGCCGTGTTGTGCTCCAGGCTCCGGAGCAGCGCGGCGTTCGGGGGATCGAAGCTGACCTGTTCGGGATCGCCCCACAGTCTGGGCGTGGCCGTCAGGTGGGTGAGGCTGGCGCCGAAGACCCCCGTTGCGCATAGTGCGATGACTGCCAGCACCATCCCGAGGAGGGCGGACCCGAGGGGAATGGTGGAGCCGCCCGATCTTCGTTCCAACGCGTTGCGCACACCGATGACGGCGGCCGGGCGCGCCCCCAGGGCCACGAGCCGCGTCACCACCGCCGAGGGGCGCGCGCCGGCGGCGCCGTCGTCGGGCCGCAAGGTGCGCGCCGCCCGCCACGCCGGCCAGAGACCGAGCACGAGCACGGCCGCCACAGTGGCGAGCGCGCCGACGGGGAGCACGAGCGTGTCGAACGTGAAGCCCCTCGAGGCCTCGGCCATCCGCGCTTCGCCGAGCGGGGCGATGGGGGAGAGGGCGACGGCCACCGCGACGGCCCCGATCGCGCCGGCCACGCCCACGACCAGGTTCCTCGCCGTACCGAGCGCCAGTAGTTGCGGACGGTCTACGCCGAGGGCGGCGAGCTTCGAGTAGTCCTCGCTCTCCACCGCGCTCTGGCGGGCCAGCGCCTGGCCGACGACGGCCAGGCCGACCAGCGCGGCCAGCGCGGCCAGGATCCACCAGCCGATGGCTTGGGGGTGGATGGAGGTCTGGATGGTGGCGGCCTCCCCGTCCTCGCTCGAGGCTCCCACGGTGCCGCTGCCCAGGTTCAGGCTTGCCACCTGCTGATCGAACCGGGTTATCCCGGCTGCACCACTGTGAAGGCGGACGTAGTACTGGTACTGCGTGCCGGTGTGGGGGAGCACAGTACGGGCGAACGCCCGGTCGGTGTAGAGGAGATCGACGGGGGTGGTTCCCGAGGGAAACTCGAACTCGCTGGCCTCTATCCCGACCACCTGGAGGGCGAGACTCGGGCCCTTGGGCGGCGGCAAGCCCGTGGTGGGGTTGTTGTAGTCCGCAGACTGCGAGGGCGCCTCGAACGGGACATGGATCACCGTTCCCACCTGCACGCCGTCGTCCTGCTGCAGCGTGAACGAGGCCAGGACCTGGTTCGGGTCCGCCGGGTCGGGCAGGCTTCCCGAGACGAGGGTGAAGAGCGACGGTCCCCGCGAGGGGGCGACCGCCACCCCGAAGTCGTTCCCGTCGATCGGGTGCGCGCAATGGCACGTCGGATTTCCCGTGTCAGGGATGATGAGCTCGGTGGCCGAGGCCACCCCGGGGAGATGGGCGACCTGGGGTACCGGCCGGGTGGCGTAGACGACGGCGTCGAATCCGTGGGCGGCGACGAACCGGGGGAAGGCCGAGTCGGTCCTGCGCCCGGCCGCCGTGGCGGCGAGCACGAGTCCTGCGACCACGCTGATCAGGAGGGCGACGGCCAGCCAGGACGGCCAACGCCGGCGCAACTCGGTGTGGAACAGCAGCCGGACCGCGCCCAAGGCTTCCTCCTCACCTCACCTCACCTCACCTCACCTCACCTCGACGTCCCCAGTGTGGTCCGGCCGCCGGCGATGGCCAAGGTAGGTACCCGCCGCCCGGGCGCTCGTGGTAGCACCAACCCCCGTGAGAGACTGTCACCCAGGGAAACAGCGAGGCACGGGCGCAATGATGGCGCAATGATCAAGTCCAGGGAACCGAACGGCAAGGCCTCGGTCATCTTCACCCTGCCCGCCGCCGTCGGCGCCCGGCAGGCCGCCGTCTGCGGGGAGTGGAACGACTGGTCGCCCGACGCCGACGTCATGGACGTCGTCGAGGACGGCTTCTCCCTCACGATCGAGCTCGAGGTCGGGCGCCCCTACCGTTTCCGGTATCTGCTCGACGGCCAGCGCTGGGAGAACGACTGGCACGCCGACTTCTACGTCCCCAACGGCTACGGCGGCGACGACTCCGTGGTGGACCTGAGGATGGTCGATGCCCCGTCGCCGGCCCCCGCCCCACCCGACGACGAAGCGACGAGCGCCGGCGGGGGTCCCCGGGAGCGGTTCGCGGCCGCCGTCGTGCGGATCCACCTGCCCCCACCGGCCACCGAGCCGCCCGGCTCGACCTGACCCGGTTCTGCCGTCGCTAACCCGGTTCGGCGGTCTGCACCGTGGCCGGCTCAATGGTCATGACCTGATCGAGCGCGGTGATGGCAAAGAGCCGGCGGGCCGAGGGTGTCGGGTCGAGCAAGATGAGCGTTCGTCCCTGCGCCTGGAGGGCCTTGTGCTGCGAGACGAGCACGGAGAGCCCGGTCGAACCGATGAAGTCCAGCAGGCCGACGTCGATCACCATGTCGCCGGTGGACGCCGCGGTGGCGTCGAGGAGCTGCTCGGCCAGGAATCGCGCCGTGGAGACATCGAGCTCCCCCATGAGCACGACGTGTGCACGACCGTCCTCGTGGCTCACCAGTACCTTTAGCGGCGCAGCGAGGTTTTGAGTCGGGCGCCGAGGGACGGCGATCCGTTCCGCTGAAACTCTTCGAAGGGTCATGACCGATTCTCCTAAGCAGTTTTTCCAACCCGGAGTGACGGACGCTGCTCCTTTGGCCAGCATCGAGCGCGGACCCCCCTTTTGGCCCGCAGCCACTCCCAGGGTAGGCGTGCCCCGGGGGGCAATTCAACAGGTATGTACACCTCCCGGGGAACGCCTGGGCAACGGGGTACTCCCGGGGCGTCCGCCGGTGGGCCTGCGGCTACTCGATGACGGAGAGCGTCACCTCGATGTTGCCCCGGGTCGCGTTGGAGTACGGACAGACCTTGTGCGCGGCCTCCACCAGGGACTCGGCCGTGGCCTTGTCCAGCCGGGGGGCGTAGATCACCAGTGCGGCGGCCAGCCCGAATGCGCCGTCGCCGAGCGGTCCGATGCCGATGCTGGCCGAGACCTCGGTGCCGTCGACATCGAGCTTCTGCTGACCGGCGACCAGCTTGAGGGCCGAATGGAAGCAGGCGGCGTAGCCGGCGGCGAAGAGCTCCTCGGGGTTGGTGGCGCCGCCGGAGCCGCCCATCTCCTTGGGTATGCGCAGGTCGAGGTCGACGAAACCGTCGTCACTCCTGACATGGCCGTTGCGGCCGTCCCCGCTGGAGTGGGCCGTGGCGGTGTAGATCGGGTTCATGTTGACTCCAGTCGATCGGGGGTTTGGGTCCGGCGCACGCGCTCGCCAGCTGGTCCAACCGGCCGGTCGGCGAGGCTATTCCCACCTCGTGGCCCCCTCCGCGGACCCCACCCGCGAGCGCGGCCCGGCCGGCGCGACTAGAAGTATGTCCGTGGCCCGTACCGAGAATCCCGCCCCGACGACCGCCCCCTACACGCTGTCGAACACCGCCTCGTCGCATCCCGAACGACCGGCGGTCATCACCCCCTCGGGCCTGACCGTCACCTTCGGGGAGCTCGAGGAGCGCTCGTCCCGGCTGGCCCAGGCCCTCTACGCCCACGGCCTGCGCCCGGGCGACCACGTGGCGGCGGTGCTGGTGAACGACCCCCGGACCTACGAGGTGGCCTGGGCCCTCCAGCGCTCCGGCCTCTATTTCACCTTGGTCAACACCCACCTCACCCCCGAGGAGACGGCGTACATCGTCAACGACTGCGAGGCCCGGGTGCTGATCACGTCGGCCGCCCTGACCGGTCTGTCCGAGGCGCTGGTGGAACTGACCCCCTCCATCGAGCTGCGCCTGGCCATCGGCGACCCCCTCCCCGCCGGCTCCCTCGCCTACGAGGAGTTCGTGCGGGACCACCCGGCCGTCCCCCTGGCCGACGAGCTGGAGGGGTCGGCCATGCTCTACTCCTCGGGCACCACCGGACGGCCCAAGGGCATCCGCCGCCCGCTCACCGGGCTGGCCCACGGCAGCGAGTCGACCGTCGCCCCCCTCCTCGGGAACATCCTGGGACTGACCGCAGGTGACGTCTACCTCAACCCGGCACCGCTCTACCACGCCGCCCCGCTGTTCTGGTCGATGACGGCCCAGGCCCTGGGGGCGACCGTGGTGTTGATGGAGCGGTTCGATCCCGAGCTGTGCCTTGACCTCATCGCCACCCACCGGGTCACCCACGCGCAGTTCGTCCCGACCATGTTCGTCCGGATGCTCAAACTGCCCGAGGAGGTGCGGGGCGCCAAGGACATCTCCAGCCTGCACAGCGTGGTCCACGCCGCCGCCCCGTGCGCGCCGGAGGTCAAGCGGCGCATGATCGAGTGGTGGGGGCCCATCATCCACGAGTTCTACGCCGGCACCGAGGGGGGCGGCATGGCGTGGATCACCCCCGAGCAGTGGCTGACCCACCCCGGTTCGGTGGGACAGGCCATATGGGGAACCGTCTATATCTGCGATGACGACGGCAACGTGCTGCCGACCGGCGAGGACGGCGTCGTCTGGTTCGGCGGGGCCAACAACAACTTCGAGTACAAGGGCGATCCCGAGAAGACCAGGCAGACGATCAACGATCGGGGCTGGAGCACGCTGTGGGACGTCGGCCACCTCGATGCGGACGGCTACCTCTACCTGACCGACCGCAAGCTGTTCATGATCGTCTCGGGCGGCGTCAACATCTATCCCCAGGAGGTCGAGGACGTCCTCGTGCTGCATCCCGCCGTCACCGACGTGGCCGTGTTCGGCGTGCCCAACGCCGAGATGGGCGAGGAGGTGAAGGCCGTGGTCCAACCGGCAGCCGGTGTGGTGTCCGGTCCCGCCCTGGCCGAGGAGATACTCGCCTTCTGCCGTGACCACCTCTCGCACTTCAAGTGCCCCCGATCGGTCGAGTTCACCGACGCCCTGCCCCGGGGGGAGAACGGGAAGCTTTACAAGAAGCAGCTGCGCGACACCTACTGGCCCGACCCCGCCCGGGGTTCTCTCGTCGGTCAGTAGGCGAACACGAGGAGTCAGCTGTCCAGGCTGTCTCTCTCGTCTCGCTCGTCTCGCTCGTCTCGCTCGTACGCCACGGGGTGGTCGCGGCCGAGTTCGGTGAACCGCTCGTTGAGGGCGTGGGCGATGACATCGTGGTCATGGGACTCTGGGGCCACCAACCCGTAGAGGAAGGTCTCCAGCTCGAAGCCGGTGCTCATGCCGCCCAACTCGAAATAGCGCAGCCACAGCTCGCCGTGGGAGAGCCCAGCTGATTGGCGGTAGGCATCGAGGACGTCGATCGGCTGCTCAGGCATCGGAGTCCCTTCCAGGTCCGACCTCGGGCTGCCGGGCCGAGAGAACCGTTTTCTGGGCCCGGTCACGCAAGAGGTCCCCGTGGGAGAGCGACTGTCGAAGCAGAGCGCTGAACGCGTCTTCCTCGTCGATGCCCTCGCGTTCCATGACGATCCCCGTGGCCAAGGTGATGACCTTTCGGCTGCGCAGAGCCTCCTTGTACCGGGAGGCCAGCTGCGTCTCGCTGACCCCGGCTCCGGCATCGCTCAAGATCACCGACGCCTTCTGAGCGAAGACGGCGGCGGACTGCTGATCCTTTATCTCGAAGCTCTCCGCCGTACGCGAGTAGATGTTGAGAGCTCCGACCGGTTGCTCAAAGGCATTGAGCGGTGAGGACATGATGGCCTTAATGCCGAGCGCCCGCGCCCGGGGGGTGAACGACGGCCACCTCGTCTCGGTCTCGAGCGACGCGGCATGGAACCAGTGGCCCTGGAGCGAGGCGTCCACGCAGGGCCCCTCGCCGGTGGCGTACTGGTCGGCGTCCATGGCCAGGATGGTCTGGTCGCTGGCCGCCACCGTCGAGAGAACTCCGTGTCGCAACAGCGACACGCTGACGCCATCGGCCCCACCCACGAAGGCTCGGGCCAGTTCGACGACCAGTCGCAGTGCCCCGTCCACCACGTCAGGGTGCGCCGGCAAGGCCATGACCCGGCGCGGGTCCGAGGACGAGGGGCTCGGGAGGGGTTCGTCTCGGGCCGTCGAGGGCACGCCCTCTTCCTCAGGCCCGAGAGGGCCGTGACCGGGGAGGGCGAGTTCACGCCGCGTCTCCTCGGCAATCTCCATCATGTCGAGGAGACGATTGACGAGCACCGACGGCGAGCGAACGATCAACGCCCGGCCCAGATCGCTCAGGCGCTTCTCAGCGTTGGAGATGGCCACCATCCCGGCGGCTCCCACGAACTCGAGCTCCGACAGGTCGAGCACCAATTCGTCGGGGTGCCGCTCTATGACCGAATCGAGGAGAGCCCCGAGCTCGAAGGCGGCCCCGTGCTCGACCCGCCCGCGCAGAGCGAGGACGGTGCTCTGCCCCTGCGTCGTGGTGATCACGTCGAAGCTGGAGGGATTGGCAGTCAAAGAGATGTTGGACGCACGGTGCGTCCCCTCCTGAGCGGAGGCCGGCTTGCGCCGCCCACCGCAATAAGCTGTCCATCCGGAAGTCGAGAGGTGGCGGCCGGGGGCGAATAAAATCGCCCAGGGTCACGGCTGAAGGCTTCCCAGAGGAGCAGACTGGAGGCTGGTGCCTCGTCGGGTGCAGCGGGCGTCGTAAGCCGCCCTCACAGAACCCTCTTTGCTGAAGGTAAGCATCTTTAGCGTACACCCATTTTTCCCGGCACGAAAGAGCGGAATGTCACCCGCCGGATCCGAGTGGTCAGTGCGACCGGGGCGCGGGACCGGTGTCGGGGTCCTCTCCGGTATCGACCAGGTTCTGCGCCACCTCCCGCAGCTTTACGTTGAGGTACTGGGAGGCTCGTCGCAAGACGTCGAACGCTTGGTCGGCGCTGATCCGCTCCCTCTCCATCAGGATCCCGAGGGCCTCGCCGATGACCTCGCGAGTGCTCAGCGCAGCCTGGAAGTTCAGTTCCCGGCGCTCTTCGTCCTCATGGGAGCGTGCCACCGAGAGGGCGAGCCCGGCGAGCGACGACAGGATGGCGCCCGTGGCCCGGTCGACGACGCCGAACGCAACGGGGCTGCGCGCGTAGAGGTTCAGGGCGCCGCGTTGCGCGTCGGCCGAGAGAGGGAGGGACAGCACGCTGCGAAGGCCCGTCGCCGCCGCTCGTTGTGAGAACTGCGGCCAGCGATGGTCGGTGTTCAGGTCTTCGGCATAGAAGACGGACCTGTGCGCGATGGCCTCAAGGCCGGGACCCTCACCGCAGAGCTCTTGGAGTGCGTCGGCCTCGACCACGAGGGGATGGGTGTGGACCGGGGTGCTGAGCACCCCGTCGTCGAGCAGCACGATGCCGGCAAAGTCACATCCGTCGATGGTCGTCACCGCCAGATCGACCACGCTGGCCAACGTGTCGGTCACGTTCCCCGCGTGGAACAGGATCTGAGCCGACTCAGCCACATTGCGTGAGAGGACAGACAGGGACCGGGGGTCGACGGCGGGGAGCTCCTCGGCGAAGTCCACGGGCACGCTCCTTTCAGGACTCCAGTATCGCAGCCGGGCCACGGCCGTCGCCGCATGCTCGACCAGCGGTGCTCGCCTGCCCGAGCCACCGGGGAGCCGGCGGTGGACGGTTCCCCGCCCGGATCACGCGCCGTCGCCCGGCATCGCGAACGCGACCACGGGCTCGGCCAGCGACCTAAGTTCGAGGGGAGCCTGTGGTCGCGCGCCAAGTGGGTGTACCATTTTTGCCCTCTGAATCGACGAGACCAAGTGTGAATCGGTTGTCGGCGAGTCAGGGGATCGCTCCTGCGGCCAATCAGGCCAATGTGGCGGTGGCGATCGTCGCCCCGTCGGGCGAGACCAGCTGGGCCACCCGTACATCGCTGGGCGAGACACCGAGGGGAGCCGCCCACGCACCGTAGCCGCTCGTCACCCGGAAGGTGCCGAGCTTGTGAGTGGCGCCGTTGTCGGTGACGATCTCACAGGTTACGGTGCCGTGTACCGACGACTCGGCCAGTTGCATAGTCAGCACGGGGGTGGATCCTCCGTACAACGAGACTCCCCCGACCCTGCTGCCGTCCTCAATGAGGCTGGCTGTGAGCACTGGCTTGGACGATGTCGGGTGGGCTTGCGTCGCGACCTTCGCGCTGGGGGGCGATGAGCCCGTCGACAGCCCTATGCCCAGTCCTGCCGCCAAGGCGACCACGGCGGCAGCACAGGCCAGTAGCCAACGATGCGGAACGTGGCGAGGGGATCCGACTTTGTCGTTTCGCATGCGGCTCAAGAGCCGGACTTCGAAACCGAGCGGCGGCTCGACCTCAGGAGCCATGCTCAATACGGCATCGGACGCCCGTGAGAGATGATCGAGCTCATCGGCACAGTGGCCGCATGACTCAACGTGGGCCAAGGTGGCCGCACGCTCGCGACCAGTGAGGATTCCAAGGGCCAGTTCGGCCAGGTTGTCTGCGAACTGCTCGCAGATGGTGTCATCGCTCATCGCTGTTCTCCAGTTCCCCCGAGTGTTCGAGCGCGGCGCGGAGCCGTTTCAGTCCGGCCCTGATGCGCGTCTTCGCCGTGCCGAGTGGGATACCTTCTTCTTCGCTGATCTCGAGCGCTGTGCGGCCATAGGCGCAGGCCAAGACGACGGCACGGCGCTGCTCCGATGGCAACCGTAAGAGTGCACTGCGTACCATGTCGCGGGCATCATCTCGCTGCAATCCGTCTTCGGGCTGACCAAGGCTCATGAGCGCCGATGCCGCAAAGTCGTCCGGATCGGTGGGTATGGCACGGCGCATGCGCAAGGCGTCAATGGTCAGGTTTCTCGTAATGGTCAACACCCATGAGGCGACCGATCCTCGACGGGGATCGAAGATCGGGGCGTGGCGCCACACCCTGATGAGCGACTCCTGGGCCACTTCTTCGGCCAGCGTGGGGTCGGCTGTCAGGGAGTAGGCCAGCCCGAAGACCCGGCGCTGGTAGCGGCGCACGAATGCCACCACGGCGGCCTGCTCCCCCACCGCCATGCCGGCGAGGAGTGCCTCATCAGTTGGTCCGGAGTCGGCCACGTACCGTTGTCCCATCCGAAGATATACGTCCGAGACCGGCAAAAAGATTGCTCATCCGCCAACCGATGGGTCTAACCGCTTTTGGAGGCACTCCGGGACCGGGAATACTTACCGTCGTCCACGCACTTCCCGGTGAGGACCCCTGGGTGTCACACAACGAAATATGGGTTGACCTGGGATTTTCTGATGCCGAAGAGGGTCATGTTGGGTTATTGTCCTCACCTCGCAGCATCCTTGAGCTGGTCAGATCGCAGAAGAACCAACGATCGACCCCTCGAGATTTGAACGCCGGATTCGCCCACACAGCGGTGTGCACGGGCCAAGGAAAGAAATCTGGCCAGCGCAATCCTTTCGCCGGGCTGGCCCGTAGTCCCTACGACACAACAGCCGCGACCGAGGAGACGAGCGATATGGAGCAGACCAAGCAGCGCCGAGAAACCACCCACGGAATCCGGCTGGGACGCATCGCGGCCGCAGCTTTCGCCGTCGGCGGGCTGTCTGCGTCCGCCTTCGCTGTGGGTACGGCGGGCGCTGCAACCAGCCGGGAAGCGAAGACTGTCACCGTTTCAACCGTCAAGAGCGACAAGTTCGGCAAGATCCTCGTCAGCGGCAAGACGCTGTACACCCTAAAGCCGAGCAAGACGGCCTGTACCGCCCAGTGTGTAACGATCTGGCCCGAGCTCGTCCTGCCTGCGGGTGTGACGAAGGCAACGGCAGGGACCGGTGTGAGCGCCTCGAAGCTCGGAACGGTAGCTCGCTCCGGTGGAGTCCTCCAGGTAACCTACGCCGGTAAGCCGCTCTACTGGTTCTCCGGAGATACTGCTGCCGGACAGGTGCACGGAAATGTGACCGACACCTGGGGCAAATGGACCGTGGTTGCGACGGCAAAGCCGGCGAAGTCGAGCTCGAGCTCTAGTTCGGGCGGGTCGAGCTCGGGCAGTGGAGGAGCTGGGTTCTAACCGCCAGACTTAGGTGCGGGGAGGTTTTCATGACATCTGTTCTCCTTTCACCCGATCGCTCCCTCGCTCGTACTCAACCGCAGCGAAGAAGTCGGGGGGCGACCGGGTCGAGGCTGGCGCTGTCGGCGCATGTCTATCTCCCCGCATGCTCCATTGTTGGCGTAGCCGCCGTGCTCGTCGGGATCGGCTGGTCGAATCGCTGGGGCGGTGCCAACTTTGTCGGCTCGATGACAACTCTTCGTGCCATCGTCATCGGTCCGCTGACCCTGGCCTTTTTAGGGGTCTTCCTCGTCGTGGAGCGATTGCGACCGGCGCAACGGCGACCGATTTTCGCCCGCGGTTACCGACAAGACGTCCTCTATACGGTCCTCAACGCGACACTCGTGGTGCCACTCGTCATCGCGTTGAGTCTCTCCTTTTCCGAAGTTGCCCGGAAGAGCCTCCCGTGGATCGTCTTGCCGAAGTTCGGCACGGTGCCACGTTGGGGCGCGATTGCGGTGATCTTCGTGGCGATGGACGGACTAAATTGGGTTGCCCACCTGGCGAATCACCGCGTCCGAATGCTCTGGCGTTTTCACGAGCTTCATCACTCCCAAGAGGACATGAGCGTGCTAACGGTCTTTCGCACGCATCCGCTCATCCATGTCTCCTACCTCATTGCGTTGATCCCGGGGATCGTGCTCCTTGCCAACGGGGCGTTGCCGACCACTCTCTTGGTGATCTACGGGGGCAGCGTGGCATTCGCACATTCGAACACCAACCTGGGCTTCGGACCTCTCGGACGGATCTTCGTCAGTCCGAACTTCCACCGGATTCACCATAAGCTGGACGGACCACAAGACGTGAACCTCGGTTTCGCGCTGACGATCTGGGATCAACTCTTCGGCCGCGCTGTGTTCCCGACGCCCGAATCGATCAGGACCGACACCGGATTGCCGGGCCGGCCGCTCAGAGTGGAACAAGCGACGGAGCGACCGCATCACCTCTCGGTTCTCGCCACTCAGCTCGTCGCGCCTTTTCGCCCGATGCACGACCTCACGAACCGCCCATCTATTCGAAGAGCCACTCGTGGACCTAGAAGAGAACCGGACAGACCGCCGCCGGACGGTGTGGTTCCCATGGACCTCGGCGCGCCTGGCGCCGAGCGAGAACGCGTGATGGCCTGATGGTGACTACTGTGCCCCCAACACCTCGCCAACGCGCTCGGGCATTGTTGGCGATGGTGGTCAGTACCCGTACCGCGCCGCTCCCGGCTGACCTCGCCCTTGTCGCCGCGCGGATCGCGCTCGCCTGGATCTTCATCTACTACGGAGCGGGAAAGCTCTTCGGGTCCTTCAACGGACCGGGATTTCACCGCACAGCGCTTTATTTCTCAAACACCGCGCATCTCCACCCGGGGGGGTTCTTTGCGCTCCTTGGCGGCGTCATCGAGTTGGGCGGCGGGATCGCCCTGGCTCTCGGCCTCGCCTCACGCCTTGCCGGCCTCGCCCTGTTCGGGGACATGGTGATGGCGATGATCACTGTCACCTGGTCGACCGGCATCAACTCGCAGACGTCGCCTCCCGGCTACCAATTGAACTTGGCGCTCGGTGTTCTCGCCCTCGTTGTCGCCGTCTTTGGAGGGGGACGATTCAGCGTCGACGCGCTCATTGAACGGCGGGTGGTGGCGAGGGAAGCACCGCCCGCCCCTGGCCCAGCCGCTTCTCTTGACAATCGGGGAACCGAAGGCGACACATCGTCGTCTTCTGGTTCTGCCCCGGGTCTGCTCCCACACGGGCGACGGTGAGCACACTGCCGTTGTCCAACGCACGGCGGCCTCATGGCGACCGATGCCAAACCGAAGGGGATGATCAGTCCGACTTTGACGGTGCGGCACCAGCACCCCCAACGGCGGACAATGGTCGGGTTCGCCGCCCGACGAAGCCAGTTAGGGTGTGAACGCCCGAGAGCGGCGCCGCTAATGTTGAGTGTCAGCGACAGACGCGATTCCGCCAGCCCAGGATTCGCTGGTTCCTCGGGCCAGTCTGTCGGTCGCCCGAAGCCTTCCCATTCCATGCTGCTGCGTTGGCTGGAGCCCGAGTTCCTGTCTGCCCGAGCGCAGAGGCTCATCAGGATCTCGGCGAACCTCGTCGGGGCCGCCGGCGCTGCGCTGTTCGCGAAGGCAACCCTCCAGGCCTACCTGCATACGCATCGCTTGCTCGGCGGGGCATTCGTGGTCGAGCAGATGTGGATTGTGGTTGCCTACCTCATCCGGCGCCCTGCACGCACAGTGAGCCGACGGTTGGGCGATTGGCTGCTTGCCTTCGGCGGAACCTTCGCTCCTGTACTGTTCCGGCCGGTCGGAGCTCATCCGCACTGGGGGGTCATCGGAGGGCTCAGCCTCCAGGTATTGGGCCTCGCGATCTGTGCTTTGTCTTTCCTCACCCTTGGCCGTTCGTTCGGCTTCGCTGCCGCGGATCGGGGGCTGGTACGACATGGCCCATATGCCGTTGTCCGCCATCCCATCTATGCCTCCTACCTCTTGCTTCAGTCCGGCTACCTGCTGCAGAGCATTTCAGGATGGAACGCCCTCGTGATGTTGGTCGCGACCAGTTGCAACATCGGCCGGATACTCGTCGAAGACCGCTTACTCGCTACAGACGAACAGTACGACGCCTATCGCGCTCAGGTCCGGTGGAGGCTCCTCCCCTTGGTCTGGTAGCCCCGGCGGGACGGGTGAAGGAGCGTCAACGGAAGACATGAGAAGGATTCGATGGTCTGTGAGATACAAAAGGCATGAAGCGTTCATTGCTTCGCACCTTGTGAGGACCTGATGATCCGACGGCAGGGCAGTGACGAAGGAACTCTGGTAGGGAAGTCGCCTCGGGAGGAACTGGGTTGGCGGCGGTTCGTCCTACGGCTAATCGGTGGCGGATTGCTGATTGCAACCGGGGCGATCCATCTTGACCTGTACCTGACCGGCTACCGGACGATCCCGACGATCGGTTGGCTCTTCCTTCTCCAGGTGATAACTGCATTTGGCCTGGGCGCTCTCGTCCTCGTTTCCGGTAGCCGGCTGGCCGCGGCGGCGGGCGCCGGGTTCGCCCTCTCGACCCTCGGTGGTTACCTGCTGGCGCTGCGGATCGGACTCTTCGGGTTCCGCGAGGTCCGCACGACCGCAGGGATCGTGGCCGGAGTCATCGAGGTAGTCGACTTCGCGGCGCTGGCCGCGCTCGCGCTTGGCTGGGGCACGCAACGTCAGTTCACTCCTCCCACCACTCGCAGCACAAGTCTGGTGAAGAGGCTGCAGGCGAGCATCCCCCTCGCTTACTGGGCCTGCGTCGCGCTCGCAGCACTGGCCGCCGTTTTGCTCGGCGTATCCGTGGCGGCAGCGGGACCAACCACAACCAGCGCCGCCTCGGCCAGCCCGCTCGTAAATACGGCCAAGATCAATGGGGTATCGGTCCTGACCAATGCCCGAGGCTTCACGCTGTACTGGTTTGTCCCCGACACGCCGACCAAATCGGTCTGCTACAGCACCTGTGCCGCCTACTGGCCGCCGGTGACCGGGCGTCCAGTCGCCGGCCCGGGGGTGACCGGAAAGCTCAGCACGATCAAACGGTCAGACGGCGTGTTGCAGGCCACCTATGACGGACATCCCCTGTACACCTACATCGGCGACTCTTCTCCCGGTCAAGCGAACGGCAACGACATCAATCTGAATGGGGGGTTGTGGCACGAGATGGACGCATCAGGCTGACCCGATTCGGGCTCTCATCTTGAGGGAGGCCTGGGATGGGGTTACTTGATGATCGTTGAAGGCCTCGGCAGCCGTTTCACTGAGGCAACGAAAGCCGTACCCGCCCGCCTTCAACGGCGGCTGCCCGGGCCGGATTGGAGCGGCCGACGCGACATCGTTGCTTGGACGCCCCGGCAGCTCACGAGCGAAATCCTCATTCGGTTCGCACCAGAGACCCCACAACGCCCTCCGGAGGCAAGCGTCGAATGCGAACGAGGTGGCTTAGATTTCCCGGTGACAATGCCAACCGCAATGACAGCGGCATTTCTGTTGCTAGCTCGTCGCCGAAGTGGTGCGAAGATTCTGATCGGAAGCGGGCGCCGAGTGTCCCATCGGCTGGATGATCTCAAAGCCTCAACCACGATCCCTATGGCGATTCGGATCAGAACATCCCCGTCCCGGTCACTAGGTGGAGTTGCACCCTTCGGACAAACAGAGACTCTCGCGGTCGCCTTAACGTCCCACCCACCAAAGAACTTTTCCAGCGGTATTATGTCGACGCTGCTGTCACAGTTTCCCAGCGGCCCGCTCAGCTGCCCGACGGCGAAGGAGCAATCTCCCCTCGTCCTGCTTGCTGAATATCCGCGGGCAGCTTCACGCCGTCACCCCTGGCCAACAACTCCATCTGCGTGCGCCACACAATGATGTCCAAGCGTTGCTGGTCCTGGGTGTTGGGCAGATTATCGAAGTCGCCCTCATTGAGGTCACTGGCCAGCGTGCTGAGGTAGTTGTCTTCAAGGTAGTACGTATAGGCGTAGGGCTTGTTGGCACGGACCAGCGCCGTGTTGGGGGGCATTATCTCTTGCATGGCCAGGACGTAGCCGGCGAAGCGTTCTTCCAAGTTGTTCATCTCGAGGGAGGCCTGGGCCGGGGTTAGTTGATGATCGTTGAAGGCCTCGATGATGGGATCGGTCCCTTCCAACAGGGCGTCCACCGGAAGGCGGACCTTCTCGACCTGCGCCACGTAGGCGCGAAGTACGGACGCCGGCACGGGCGATCGGTGCGCCGACGTGGCCCCAGCCGTCGCACACAACATCATCACCGACACAGCGGCCGCACCGATCACTGACGCAACTCGGATCATGCTGAGCCAACGGACTCAACCAGATGGGCTTGGCGAATCAGAACCACGGCCAATGCAACCGTGCTGAGCGCCTCAGCGACCAGCGGCAGGTCCGCCCGATCGGTCACTTCGGGGAGGGTGAACCCGAAAGGCCAACCGTGTCAGCCAGGATGAATCCGATGATGGTGCCCGCCATGAGAAGGGTCGACCCAAGCGGGACGATCACCCTCCGACTCAGGGCCAGCGCAATGGCACCCATCAGCGCGGCCACGGTCTGCACCAACAAAAGAGGGCCCAGTGTCGCCACATGGCGATAGGCGATGTCCCACAGGTGCAGGCGAACATGGCCGGAGACGATCATACGAGCGGCGGCAAAGACCACTGACGCTGTGACACTAACGAGCGCCGGACCGACAAGAGCGTGACTGAGTGAACGCCATTCTTGCCAGGCCAGAAACGTGGCACCACCACAATGGCCCACGGTGCAGAAGCGAAGGAATGCCGTCGCTTCATTGAGCTAATAGCCGTACCCACTCGTGGTCGTGGTGGTCGTTGGCGGTTGTGTTGTTGTGGTTTGCGGCGGCGTTGTGACGGCCGGCGGCGTTGTGACGGGAGTTGTGACGGGCGACGGCGGTGTGACGGACGGTTTGGGTGTAGTTGTCGCCGTCGTGGGGGGCGTGTTCGAACTCTTCGGAGCAGGCAATGTGTTCGGTGGGGCTGCCGGAGGCACCGTCGCTGAGGTGGCTGCCCCAGGGGACGTCGTGGTGGTTATGGCTGAGGTTGGTGCCGAAGACTTGTCGTCGGACAGTACGGCAAACCAGGTGCCCTCGACGCCTTGCCCGGTGGCGTGGCCCTTCTTGGTGTCACTGGCGAAGACGTAGAGCGCCTCACGATGGAAGAACACCTGCAAACGCCCGCCCGCTATGCGTATGGCGGAGAGCCCCTTGACGCCGTGGGGTGCCTTGATGCTGGTCACGCCCTTAGGCAACAACAGGGGTGGCCAAATCTTGGCGCAAACCCCAGTGCAGGTGGCCTTCCCGACCGGGTCAACGGTGTAGCGATAGAGCGTCCGACCCGAGCTGGTGGCCAATACGGTACCGACCTTGGGCACGTGCTCTGTCTTAATGACCAGCGAATTTCCCGATGATGCGCCCATGGCCGAAGCGGATACCGAGAATGGCAGGGTGACCGCAGCCATAGCACCCGCGCCAAGAGCGGCAATGGCCGCTATGCCTATAGACAGCCGTACCACGCCCCTCCGGCTTGAACTCTCCCTCCGTTTCGAGTTCGAGCTACCCATCCGTGTTGTCATGTCCTGACGTCCTCTCCTCGGATAGCCGGGTATACGGTCGAAGCCCTCAGGGGGATTGCGCGCCGCCAATATTTCTCCAGAATTGAGCGTTTTTAGGGCGTTGATCAATGGTCGCCCAGCCGACGAAGAACGAGTGCCGTGCCGCGACACGGAGCACCCGCCTCCAGGTCCGTTTTTCGTAGGGATGGGCGAGACCTTCCGCCTTAATCCTGCTGTACCGACGGCTTGGACGGAAGGATGCGCCGATCGGTCTTCGCGAGAAAGGTTACGCGTTGGGTCTTGATCTACGGCCCTGGAACGGGCGGGCCGGTCGAGCATGCATTGGATCTGATGCCCCCGGGTCTGGAAGTGAGACGGAGGGTCCGAGGTTTGGCGGGCAGTCGTGGCGGTCAGGATCGCATCCAGGAGCCAGAGCCCCGTCAGGTCGGTTGGGCTCCTACGCCGTATGGGTCGCGTACGCGAGCCAAGTCGTAGAACACAGCGACGGACTCAGGGATCCAGTTCCGCCCACACCGTGGCCCCGCCGCCGGGGTGGCGGGTCACGCCCCAGACGTGGGACAGCGTGGCGACGCGTCCGAGCCCGTGAGCACCGCTATGGGGCGGAAAGGCGTCCCCGGTTCGCATTGGCCCCTGGCCGTCGTCACGTACTCCGATCCGTATCCGTCCAGCCCGGCGTTGCACCTCAACTTGGATTGAGCCGCTTCCGAATTCGGTCGCATTCGACAACAGTTCGTGGAGGACCACCTCCACCGGGGTACGCGCAGCGGGCTGGATCGACCAGGACTCGAGGAGGTCCCCCAACCACTGTTCCGCCTCTTGTTCAACGATGTAGTCGCGCGAGAAGATTTCAATCGGCTCACGTGGAGTCGGCACCACGGCCCAGCCGCTCCAGGCGTGGAATTTACTCGCCGGCCGCGTCCTTGTCTTGGGCATTGCGTCACACTTCCTGAAAGGGGCACCGGTTCTGTGGTAGTTCAGCCCCCTGTCCGTCATGATACCGCAACCGGTTCGTAATATATCCTGATCCCCCAGAGAATTAGTGAACTCTTATGGTCGTACGCCCCTCAAGGCGGGCCAAACGCGTCGCCGGTCTCGGGCACGTCGGGTACGGGAAAAACCGGACTGCTCTAACCGGACTGCTCTAACCGGACTGCTCTGAGCGGACCGCTCACTCGGTGGCGATCGCCGTCAGCACGTCGAGCTTGGCGGCGCGACGTGCCGGCCAGCTGGCGGCACCGAGGCCGAGCAGGGCGGCGAGGACCAAGAAGACCACCAGGCTGACCACCGGGATGACGATGTCGGTGATGCCCTGCTGCTTGAGGGAGGCGGCGAACGCCGTGCCTAGGGCAGTGCCGACGATGATGCCGATGATGGCCCCGAAGGCGGCGAGGATCACCGACTCGGAGCGGATCATCACCCGCACCTGTCGGCGCTTCATGCCGACGGCTCGGAGGAGACCGATCTCGTGGGTCCGCTCGAAGACCGAGAGCATCAGGGTGTTGACGATGCCGATGAGGGCGATCACCACCGCCAGGGCCAGCAGGGCGTAGACCAGGCCGAGCAGCTGGTTGACCTGTGCCTGTTGGGACTTCTCGTACTGTGCCCGGGTCTGGATCTTGATGCCCGGGTACGAGTCCAGCCCGCGGTCGATGGCGTGGGTCGTGGCGGCGTCCCCGTGCTCTGTCTGCACGAGCACGGCGACCGGCAACGGGCTCTCGAAGTGGGCCAGGAAGAACCGGTCGCCGACGACGTAGCTGCCGATGAGCGCGTTGGCCTGGAAGATCCCGCCGATCCGCATGGTGGACGACCCGGTCTGGGCGAACTTCACCGGCACCACCGATCCGACCGACAGGCCATCGGAGCTGGCGGTGGTGGTGTCGATGAGCAGCTCACCTCTGGCCAGCGCCGGGGCCCCCTCGCCGCTGGCCATCCGGAGGATCACCGTGCTCGAGAGGTGATCGGTGGACACGGCGGTGACGTCGGAGAGGGAGTGGCGGACCTCGAACTCGCCCTGGTAGACCGACGAGACGGCGGTGACGCCCGGCACCGTGGCGACGGCGTCGGCCACGGCGGCGCTGAACTGGCCGGTCCCACCCGTGGCCGAGGCGGTGATGATGTAGTTGGCGCTGATGGCGTTGTCGACGCTGCTGGTGGCCGACTTGGACAACGATGCGCCGAACACGGCGATGGCGGACACCAGGGCGAGGCCGACCAGCAGGGCCGAGGCGGTCTGGGCCGTGCGGCGGGGACTGCGCATGGAGTTCTCCCGGCCGAGCCTCCCCGAGATCCCCAACGCCCTGGCCAGGGGGCGCCCGATCACGCTGGACATCGGCCGTGCCACGACGGGAGCCAGCATCCCGATCCCGATGAACAGGGCGACTGCTCCGACACCGACGAGTTGGATCGCCGGGATGGTCAGCCCGGCCACGAGGGCGGCGACGCCGAGGACGGCGATCACCGAACCGGTCGTGATCCTGCGTCGGGACGACTCCTGGTCGTCGGCCCGGTAGCTCGCCAGGGCGGCGACGGGAGGAATGCGGACGGCGCGCCGGGCCGGACTGATGGCCGAGACCACGGTCACCCCCACGCCGACGAGAAGGGCCACGATGACGGTACGGGTCTCGAAGACCAGGGGTCCCGAGGGCAAGGTGATGCCGAATCCCTTGAGCAGGGCTTCGAGGCCCAGTGCAGCGAGCACGCCCAGCCCCAGGCCGAGGAGGGACGACACGACGCCGACGATGAGCGCCTCCGCCAGCACGGAGCGGAACACCTGGCGCCGGCTGGCACCGACGATGCGCAGCAGCGCCAGCTCCCGGGTGCGCTGGCCGACCGTGATGGAGAAGGTGTTGAAGATGGTGAAGGCGCCCACGAACAAGGAGATGAAGGCGAAGACCAACAGCGCCGTGGAGAAGAAGGACAGGGCGTGATTGATGTCGTTGGCCTGCTCGTCCGCCACGGTCTGGCCGGTCACCACCTGGACCCCCGAGGGGAGCGCGGCCGCGATGGCGTGTTCGACGGACTGCTTGTCCGCACCCGGAGAGGTCAAGACGTTGATGGCGTCGTAGCGTCCCTCCTCACCGAAGAGGCGTTGGGCGGTCGGCAGGTCGAAGGCGGCGATGGTGGCGCCGGCCAGGTTGTTCGCCGTGCCGAACGTCACGATCCCGCTGACGGTGAACGTCTGGGGCGGGCCGGCCAGGAGCACCCGCACCCGGTCGCCGACGACGAAGTGATACTTCTGCGCCGTCCCGGCGTCCATCACCACCTCGTGCGCCGTCGTCGGGGCCGAACCCGACGACAGGTGGAGGGACGACAGCTGGCGATTGGTGACGTAGGACACGCCCAGCGTCGGGGCTCCACCGGTGCTGATGGCCTTCCCCTGGCGCGAGACGAACTGGGCGTAGCCGGTGACGGACCCGTCGGCGTAGGCCACCCCGGGGATGCGGCGCACCGTGGTGGCGATCGACTGGGGGATCGGCTTCCTGATCGCCCCGGTGTCACCGGTGGTGTCGGCGAACGCCGCCTTCCCGCGGACGACGAAGTCGACGTTCTCGTAGACGTGGCCGAACAGCGTGGTGAAGGTGTTGTGCAGCGTGTCGGTGAGGACCAGCGTCCCGGAAATGAACGTCACGCCGAGCACGATGGCCAGGGCGGTGAGCGCCAGGCGCAGCTTGTGGGCCAGCAGCCCTTGGAGGACGACCTTGCGCACGTCAGGTACCTAGGAGCTTCATGCGCTCGAGGATGGAGTCGGGGGTGGGGGACAGGAGCTCGTCGACGATGTTCCCGTCGGCCAGGAAGACCACCCGGTCGGCGTAGGCCGCGCCCCGTGCGTCGTGGGTGACCATCACGATCGACTGCCGCAGCTCGGTCACCGAGTGGCGGAGGAACGAGAGCATCTCGGTGGACGAGTTCGAGTCGAGGTTTCCCGTCGGCTCGTCGGCGAAGACCAGGTCGGGTCGTCGGATGAGCGCCCGCGCGCAGGCCACCCGCTGTTGCTGGCCGCCGGACATCTCGCTCGGGCGGTGGCTCAGTCGATCGGCGATCTTGAGCTGCTCCACCAGGTAGTCGAACCAGGCCTGGTCCACGTCCACCTTGGCCAGATCGGCGGGGAGGGTGATGTTCTCCCGGGCGGTGAGCGTCGGCACCAGATTGAAGGACTGAAAGATGAAGCCGATCTGGTTGCGTCGCATCTCGGTGAGTCCCGCGTCGTCGAGCAGGCCGATCTCCCGTTCGCCCACGAAGGTCCGCCCCGAGGTGGGTGTATCGAGGCCGGCCATGCAGTGCATGAGGGTGGACTTGCCCGAACCGGAGGGCCCCATCACGGCGGTAAAGCGGCCGTGCTCGAACTCGACGCTGACCCCGTCGAGGGCGCGCACCACCGCGTCCCCCTTGCCGTAGGTCTTGCGCAGGTCGATGGCGCGAGCCGCCGGGGGGACGGCCGGCGCCGCCGGTTGGTTCGTGCGCTGGTCCGTGGTGGTCATCACAACTCTCCCTTGACGTCGTTCACTGGCGATCACCGAAGGCTGACGGCCCAGAACCCGGCCATGTCTACCGCCTCGGCGAGGAGTGTGGTACCCACCGCCTCCCGCTGCATGCAGCATGGGCCCTCGTGCCACCGGCGCACAATCAGGGAAGACCCTGATCGCGCCCCCATGTGGTCCGACGACGTACAGGGTCGGGGGTTTCGATCCAAAGACCACGAGGCCGCAGAGGGCCGGCGGTCCGTCTGTGCCCTAGGCCTGCAACAGCAGCACCCAGTCGTTGGAGCCGTCGCTGTGGTCGGCCGGTGGGGTGAACGAGTGCGTGCCCCGGTTGGGGATGGTGCCGATCGCCGTGTAGGTGCCGGTGGTCGGGTCATACCAGCGCGCCGTGGTCGGGCCGCGCATTTTGCTCATGTTGACGGTCAGGGTCGTGGACTGCGGCAGGTAGGCGATGCCCAGGCGGCCATTGGGCGTCCGCGCCGCCGTGACGTAGTCGTCGGTGCCCTCGACGCCCTGCGCGGAGAAGGTCCCGTAGCCCGACGTCACCAAGGTGTGCGCCTGGTCGGGCACCAGGTCGTACCAGGCGATGCTCTTGAACAGGCTGCGCATGTACTCCAACTGCTGCACGCCCGGCGTGTCCAGATGGGTCTCCTCGTCGGCCCAGCTGGGATCGTCCCAGGTGTAGTGGTTGCCGTAGAGCAGGCCGGTGGCCCCGCTGGTCATCGTCCAGTACTCCTGGCGGCGCAGGTTCGCGGTGGTCCCGGGATCGATGTTGATGTTGTTCTCGAACTCGTAGTCGTTCTCCACGCCGAACACCGGGAGGGTCGGCGGACCGAAGTTATAGCCCTTGAGAACCTCGGCATAGGGGCTGTAGTAGCTGTACTCGCCGTTGAGGTTGACGAAGGACGCCCACTGCGGGTCGTCGGTGGACAGGCTGGCGTTGTAGTTCAGCTCGACCGTCTGCAGCTGCTTGGGGTCCACCGAGCGGATCCCCTTGGCGATGCCCAACACGTAGGCGTCGTTGGCCGGGCCCCAGTTCTGGTAGTCGTTGCCGCTGGACCACACGATGTTGGGGAACCGCCGGAAGGTCTTGCCCAAAAAGACGCCGTAGTCGTAGTCCTTCTTCCTCCCGTTGGCGGCCAGGAAGTTCGAACTGTCCAGCAGCTGTCCGGTGTCGGCCGGGTCCAGGAAGAGGGTGATCCCGTGGTTCTCGGCCAGCGTGACCATGGTCTGCATGCGCTGGAAGTAGACCGGGTTGGGGGTGGCGATGTCCCCATCGGTGGTAAAGGGCGTAATCCCGTCAAAGGTGGCGAAGTTGGCCGAATTGGCGACGTTGTTGTCGTCGATATACGGCCCGACGATCAGTTGCACCAGGACGGCGTTGAAGCCGTGGGTCTGACGGTCGGCGAAGTAGGCGTTCATCTCGCTGGTCGACTCGTAGACCGACAACGTGTGGGCCGAGTCGCCGACGATCAGGTAGGGATGGCCGTACTGGTCCAAGAGGTAGCGGTGGTTGCTGCTGACCGAGGTGGCAAAGGGGTACCCGGACCGCCGTGTCCCCGCCTCGGCGGCGCCGCCCGAGACGGCGACCACGACGACGGCCAGCAGCACACACGCGGCGACCGCCACCCCGAGCGAACGCCGTGCCGCCGGGCGGACCGTCGGGTGCCCCACGGACGGCGCCTCCATCACGGTGCGCCCAGTCGGCGGTACCAGAGCCGCCAGGGGGTCGTGTGCCGCTGCCACACCTCGGGCCCGGCGGCGTACGGCGGCCCGACGTGCCGGCGGTTGGCGGCCGACGTCTCGTCCACCTCGTAGGTGGCCAGGAAGCGGGGCGCTCCCTGGTAGGGCGGTCGCACGGCGCGGAGAAGCTCGAAGCGGACGGCGCGCAGGGCGTGCCGGCGCTCGGCCACCTCGGGCAGGTGGACGGTGGTGTAGAAGTCGTTGAAGACCGCGAGCTCTTCGTCGGTCGCGCCCTCGGGCGGGTTCACCCCGAGGAGGAAGATGGCGTAGGGCGCGACCACCGCCGGGCCGGTCTCCGCCACCTGGCGGTAGAGCAGCGTCCAGGTCTGGCGGAGCCCCTCCATGCTCGACGACGCCCCGACATCGGGACCGGCGGGGCTCTCCTCGGAGTGGGGGACGACATTGAGGAACCGGGGCGGTCGGAACCCGCGCCCCGCCACGGCGAGGAGCTCGTAGCGGGCTGGTGCGCCCAGGTCGCTCGGGGCGCCACGCGCGAAGGCCTCGGCTGCGCCGGGCTCGGCCGAGGCGCCGCCACGGACGTCCCACCCCGTCCAGGAGGTGACCGGATCGGGCGAGCTCACGTGGGCCGACGGCACCGCTCGTCGGCGCGCCATTCGTCGCTCTCGGGCCTCATCCCCAGAGGCTACAAAGCCGACCGGTTCAATGGTCCTCGCCCCACCAGCGGGCGTCACGCGCGCTCCGTTGACCCGGAGCGGTGCAGACCGGCGAGGGAACGTGTTCCAAATGCGCCCGCTTCTGGCCCGGGCGAAAGCTGGCCTCTGGGAGTACGACGTGCTCGTACTTGACGCGCTCACCAACGCCGTGACGTACGGTTGGGTACCGGTCGATGCGAGGTGGTGCGGGGCGTGGTGCAGCGGGCGCCGAAGACCAATGTGGTGAGGGGCACCGAGGCGCGTCAGGGGATCGGGTAGTGCACGGGGCGAGCGACCTCAGGCCCGAGGGCGTCGCCCCTCCCTACGGCGACCCGCGCTCGCTGTGGGGGGATCGCCTGGCCCGGGCCGTGCACCGCGCCCTCCTCTCGGGCTGCTCGGAGGTACCGCCATGATCACCCTCGTCCTGGGCGGCGCACGGTCGGGGAAGTCCGGCTACGCGGAGCGGTTGATGGCGCACCACCCCCTGCCGATCACCTATCTGGCCACCACGGAGGTGGGTGACGACCCCGAGCTGGCGCTGCGGGTGGCGCTCCACCGCCAGAGCCGCCCCGGCCACTGGCGGACGGAGGAGGCGGGCCTCGACCTGGCGATGCTCTTGCGCGAGACCACCGGTTCGGTCCTCCTCGAGTCGCTCGGGCCCTGGGTCGCCCGCCACCCTGAGGGCATGGTCGTCGACGGTGCCGACCTCTGCCGGGCGCTGTCCGAACGCGACGGCGACACCATCGTGGTCTCCGAAGAGGTGGGCATGGGGGTCCTCCCCTCCACCGAGGCGGGCCGCCGCTTTCGCGACGCGCTGGGCTCGCTCAACCAGGAGGTGGCCTGGGCCGCCGACCGCGTGCTCCTGGTCGTGGCCGGCCGGGCGCTGAGCCTCGACCAGCGACCCTGACGTGCGCGCCTCGCTGGCCTTCCTCACCCCCTTCACGGGGGCCGTGTCCCCACGCCGAAGGCCCTGCGCTGGTCTCCCGTCGTGGGCGTCGTCCTCGGGTGTGTACCCGGCCTACAGGGCACGTAGGAGTTGCGCCGTCGTCTTCGACCGAGCCGCCACCACCGCCGGAGCGACAGCCAGCAGATTGGCCACCACGAGCACACCGACCCCCAGCGCGGCCATCACCTCGACCGGCACCACGGAAACGGGCACAGCACCCAGGTTGTAGGCAAAGGCCCGCCAGACGGCCCGACCCAGGGCCACGCCCAACGGGATGCCGACGACGATTCCCACCAGGGCAACCGTGCTCGCCTGCCAGCACACCGTGGCGCCCACTTGACCCTTGACGAACCCGAGCGCCTTCAAGAGCCCGATCTCGTGGCGCCGTCGAGCCACGCTGACCACTAAGAGGTGCACGAGCGTTGCCGCGCCGAACAACGCCAGCACGAAGCCGAGGATGAGCGGGAAGTTCACCGCTTCCCCGAAGTTGATGAGCGAGATCGGGGTGTTGGGTAGCTGGGCGATGCCCGGGTAGGCGCGTAGGTAGCGGGCGATGTCGGCCCGTCCCGCCGCACCAGGAGCGAAGTGCACGAGGACGACGAACTGTTCACTGGCGTGGTACGCGCTGAGACACGAGCTCTGCGCCGGTCCGGCTGGGCAGAGGGCGTGCACGTAGCCGGCGGAGGTGAACGCCGCCCCCGCGCCCAGGCCCCCGAGGCCGAAGTCGCTGGGGAACGCCGCCGTCCCGACCACGCGAAACGACGCCACGGCCGTACCGCCTGTCGGCTTCTGGAAGGTCACGTGGACGTGCGAACCCACGTGGGCGCCCACTTGATGGAGCGTGGTCGCGCCGAGAGAGATCTCGCCATCACCGGACGGAACGTGGCCGTCCACCTTCGAGATGAGCAGTGGGCCGCGGACGGTCTTTCCGGCAACCGAAGCGACGCTCACCCCGTTGATGGATATCTCGTCGCTCGTGCCGACCATGATCCCGGTGACGGCATGATCCCGCTCCACCGCGGCCAACTCTTTGGTTGGATTGCCGTGAATGCTCGAGAGGATGATCTGGTAGTCCTGGCCGTAGAGCTCGGGTGTGGCCGTCAGGTGCGACAGGCTGGCACCGAAGACGGCGGTGGCACAGAGCGCGGTCACGGCGATGACGGTGCCGAAGAGTGCGGTACCCACCGGGACGGACGTGGCGCCCCGCCCCCGCTCCAGCGCGTGACGGATGCCGATCACCGCGCTGGGAGGAGCGCCGGTGGCCGACAGATGCGCGGCGATGGACGACCGGTGGAACCGGCGCGACTGGCCGCCGTCGGCCCGCACGCGTGAGGCGCGCACCGAGGGCCACAGGCCCAGGGCCACGACCACCACCACGGTGGCCAGCGCGCCGAGCAGGAGGACCAGGGGATCGAAGGCAAAGCCGGGTAAGGGCTCGGCCAGGCGCGCTTCGCCGACCGGAGCAAGCGGGGACAGGGCGAAGGCGACGATGACCGCACCGGCCGTTCCGGCGAGGGCTACCGCGAGATTTCGGGCCGTCCCCAGCACGATGAGCTGACGCCGCGGCAGGCCCAGGGCCACCAGTTTCGGGTACTCCTCGCTTTCGACGATGCTCTGGCGACCGAGCCCCTGCCCGACGACGGCCAGGCCGGCCAGCCCGGCCAGCGCGGCCAGTATCCACCAGCCCACGGCCTGAGGGTGGATCGACTCGGCCACGGCCTGCGCGGATGCGTCCTGGTTGGAGATGTACTCGACGCGGGAGGGCGTGAGTGCGGCGCCGAAACGGGGAAGGTCGGCGGTCCCGTGACGCAGCCGGACGAGATACACGTCGGCCAGCAGCGTGCGGTGATTGACGCTGCGGGCGAACGCCTCCGTCGTGAACAGGTCGTACTCCGGGCCCTGTCCGGCGGGGAACTCCAGCTCAGCCGCCTCGATCCCCACGACGTGCACGGCGATGGTCGGTCCCGACGGGGCCGCATTGGCGCCGCTCATGATCGCCAGCCCCTGTGAGGTGGCGTAGAGGGGGAGATGCAGCACCGACCCGACGTGCACCCCGTAGTCCTGTTGGAGGTTGTAGGAGGCCAGCACCTCGTCGGGCGACGACTGGGTGGGCATCCGACCGGCGACCAACTTCACCAGTCGGCGCAGCCCTCGGCTCGACAGCTCGTTGACGTAGAAGTCATTGGCGTTGATGACGTGGTGGGTGCAGGTACACGTCGGCTGTCCGACCGCCGGTATGCCGACGTCGGTGACGGTGGCGACGCCGGGCAGCGTGGCCAGACCCCGGACTGGTTGGGGGTTGAAGATGTAGACGTCATAGCCGTGCGCCGCGACGAAACGGGGGAAGGCCGAGGCCGTACGGCGTCCGGCCGCGGCGGCGGCCAGGGTCAGTCCGCCCACGACGGAGATGAGGACGACAAGGATCAGCCACGACCGCCACCGACGGCGGAACTCCGCCCGGAACACCAGCAGGACAGCGCCCAAGTTCACCTCCGCAGTCAGTGTGCCGCATCGAGCCTCGGCCTCCAAGGAGGCCAGCACCTTGGGCAACGGGCGTGGTAGCACCAACGATCCCGATCCCGACGGACTCGCTCCGTCGAGCGTCGTGTCCCGTCACGGTGCTCCGAACCACCTCGTCAGGGCGTCACGCAGTCCGGTCTCGGTGCCGTCCCCCACCCAGGCGACATAGCCGTCCGGCCGGATCAACACGGCCGTGGGAGCGCTGACCGCGCCGAGCACCGGAAGCACCCACGGGCCGACATACTCCGCATCGACCGTCTGGACCCGTGCCGCCCACGGAGTGACGGACAGGGCGCCCGGCTCACCGAGGTTGAGCAGCACCGGCCGGGCCTCGTGCAGCAGGGTGAAGACCCGTCGCGGGCCCTCGGCGGTCAAGAGGTCCAGATCGGGCATGCGGCGTCCGAGCAGCGGGTGGCCCTCGCCGAGGTCGTAGTGGATGTCCAGCCCCGAGATGATCCCGGCGAGCCACGTGCGGGGTTCGTCCATGCTCGCCAGCTCCGCCACCAGATCGGCGAGGGCCTTGCTGCGCGCGTCGGGGCGCTGGAGCACGCCCTGGGCCATCGTGTGCCGCAGGGCGCGGGCCGCCACCGGGTGGCGCTCGTCTTGATACGTGTCGAGGAGACTGTCCGCCGACGTCCCGTTGACCACCTGTGCCAGCTTCCATCCCAGGTTCACCGCATCCTGCATGCCGAGGCTGACGCCCTGTCCGCCCGCGGGGTAGTGCACGTGCGCCGAGTCGCCGGCGAGGAGCACTCGTCCGGCGCGGTAGGCCGCAGCCTGACGCGTCATGTCGGTGAACCGCGAGATCCACGTGGGGGTGTGGATCCCGAAGTCGGTGCCGTACACGGCGATGAGCGCGGCGCGCAGATCGGCCAGGGTGGGCTCGCTACTCGGCCCGAGCTGCTGCTCGGTCACGATGACCCGCACCGTCCGACCATCCTCCAACCGGTGCAGGCCATGGACACCCGTTTCGTCGTGGCGAACGCCTCGCGGCGGTTCCTCGGTCACCTCGACCTCGGCGATCAGGTTGCTCCTGGTCGGATCCCAGCCCGGGAACTCGATGCCCGCTGCTCGACGGATGACGCTGCGTCCTCCGTCGCACCCGACGAGATAGCGCGCCCGCAGCGACCGTCCGTCGGACAGCTCGACGTCGACGCCGGTGTCGTCCGGCACGAATCCCGTCACCTCGCAGCCGTAGGTGATCCGTACCGGGAGCTCGGCGATCCAGTCGGCCATGACTCGCTCCAGCGTGTTCTGCCAGATCCCGAGCGCATAGGGATGACGCGTCGGGAAGTCACTCATGTCCAACACGGTCGTGCCGATGATCGCGGCCTGCGCCACCTGACCCTCGGAGAGGAACCGATCAGCGACCCCACGCTGATCGAGCACCTCGATGGTGCGCGCGTGGATACCGCCGGCCCGTGAGCCGACGAGCACGTGATCGGAACGCTGCTCGATGACCGCCACGTCCACGTTGGCCAACGCCAACTCGGCGGCGAGCATCATCCCCGTCGGACCGCCTCCGGCGATCACCACTGCATGCGTGGCTGCAGGCATCGCCATGCGCCACCCCCTCCTTTTTCCGTAGGTTTCTGGTTCGAGCCGAAGATTGTGCGCACCGAGCAGGGCCTTGCCGCAAACGCCCGTTGGGCGCTATAGTGATGATGGCGGGGAAGCTACGTGCGCAGCCGTATATGGAGCAGCTGTAATGGAGCAGCTGTATGAGTGGCAGCTGTGTACGTCGGGCTGTACGTCGCAGTCGCGAACGAAGCCTGCACACACTCTGCGTGAGCGCGTGACTATGCTCCAGCGGCCGTGAGACGCAGGAAATCCGTCAACCAGAGCGGCCTCGACTCGCTTGGTAAGCAGATTGACGGCCAAGAACCGCTCGGCACCGTCGCCAACGAAGCGGGACTGCGCGCCCTTGGTGAGGAGATGGCGAGGGCGGCCGGAGGACGCGATGCGGGCCCACGAACGTCGTTGCGTCAGCGCCTTGCCCGCCGTCGGGCCGGCAAGCCCCGGTGGAGCGTCAAGCGCCGGGTCATCACCGTCTGCGCCGTCCTCGTCGTTCTGGCGGGAGCGGTTGTCGGCGGTGGATATGCCTATGTTCGCTACCAGTTCGACCAGCTGCACAAGGTCGCCTGTCACGCCTGCGTCCAGGTCGCTGACGGCCAGCCCTACAACGTGCTCGTCATAGGCTCGGACTCACGGGCCGGCAATACGGGACAAGCGGCCAAGTCATTTGGGGCGTACTCGACAGTGGGTGGTCAGCGCAGCGACACCATCAAGATCTTCCACATTGATCCGGCGGCCGGAACGGCTCGGGTCCTCTCGATTCCCCGGGACACCTACGTCACCACGTCCGGCTTGGCACCGAGCACCGGTCTGACGGGAGCCGAGAAGATCAATGCCGCCTTCAACAACGGTCCCGAGGCGCTCGTCGAGACCATACAGAACACCTTCGGAATCCCCATCAGCCACTGGATCGTGATCGATTTCGACGGGGTCATCGACTCCGTGAAGGCCCTGGGTGGGATCGAGCTGGACTTCAAGTATCCCGTCCGCGACGACAACGACGGGGTCAACGAGTCGGGCCTCGACATCACGCAAACCGGTTGTCAACTTTTGAATGGCACTCAGGTCCTCGCGCTCTCCCGCTCCCGCTACTACGAGTACTACGAAGACGGCGAGTGGCAGATGGATCCCGGCTACGACCTCAGCCGGATCGCGCGCCAGAACGTCATCGTCGAGGCCATGATCGCCAAGGCCAAGGGGACGATCAACCCGTTCACCTGGCAGTCGTTGATCGATGCCGTCAAGGGGAACGTCTCCATCGACAACAAGCTGTCCCTCGGCACGGTCTACGACCTGGTCGAGCGGTACCACGCCTTCTCGCCGTCCTCCTTGCAGACCTGGACGTTGCCGACCGTGGCCCAGGCGGGCACCTCGGCGGGCGACGTCGAGCTGGTGAACACCCAGGCCCCCAACGACTACGTCACCACCATCACCGAGTTCCTCGGTGCACCGCCCGGACCGGTCACCACGCCACCGCTCGACCGGTACGGCTACCCCATCACGGTCCCCACGCCGACCCCCGCCCCACCGGCCACCACCACCACGGTCGCTCCGCACACCTCGACCACCACACCGCCCACGCCGAGCACCCCGTCGCTGCCGTCCTACGACCCGACCGTCTGCACGTAGTACGGCGCGACGAGCGGCCGGGTTCAGCCGAGCGTCTCGTCGGCGAAGAGGCCGGCGATCTGCTCGTCGCTGTAGCCGAACGTCTCTCCGAGCAGCTCCCAGGTGTGCTGACCCAGAACCGGTATCGGACCGGGGGCGCCCGGAGTGCGCGACAGCGCGAGCCGTGGCGCCTCGACGGTCACCGGGCCGAAGCTCGGGTGCTCGACCTCGACGAAGTGGTTGCGGGCGCGGAGCTGGGGGTCGGCCGCGCACGCCGCGCCGCTGGCGACGGCGTGCGCCGGGACGCCCCGCTCGCAGCAGCACCGGCCGGCGTCGTCGTCCGTCCGTCCGGCGGTCCATTCGGTGACGTAGCGGTCGAGCTCGGCGGCGCGCGCCCGTCGGCCCGACAGGGTGCGCAGGGATGGTTCGGTGGCCAGGTCGCTCCGTCCCATGATGGAGCAGAGGATCTGCCACTCCTCGTCGGAGCGGCAGGCGATGGCCACCCAGGCGTCGTCTCCCTGGGAGCGATAGACGCCATGGGGCGCCATGTCGGTGTCGGCGTTGCCGCCGCGCTCGAGCACGTGGCCGTCGACGGAGTAGTCGAGGAGCGCCGGCGCAAGGAAGTGGGCCGACGCCTCGGCCTGCGAGAGGTCGATGTACTGACCCTCGCCGGTCCGGCGACGATGGTCGAGGGCGGCGAGGAGAGCGGCGAGGCCGAAGCGGGGCGACACGTAGTCGGTGTAGGCGGAGAAGGGGCCCGAGGGCGGTCGGTCGGGCCAGCCGGTGATGTCGGTGAACCCGATGAGGGGAGCGGCCAGCGTGCCGTACCCGGCGAAGGAGGCCAGCGGCCCGGTCTGTCCCATGAGGGAGCTGGACAGCATGATGATCGAGGGGTTGATCTGGCGCAGGCGCTCGTAGGCATAGCCCCAGGCCTCCATGGTCCCGGGTGAGAAGGACTCGGTCACGACGTCCGCCCAGCGCACCAGCTCCGTGAAGACGTCACGAGATCCGGGTTGTGCGAGGTCGAGGGAGAGGTCCAGTTTGCCGGCGTTCATGTTGTAGAACAGCCCCGACCGCTCGACGTCCACGATGCCGTCGAGGTAGGGCGCCATGGTCCGCGCCGGGTCGATACGGGTGGCGGACTCCACCCGCACGACCGTGGCGCCGAAGTCGGCCAGGACCCGGGTGATCGCCGGCCCGGCCATGACCCACATCAGGTCGAGCACCTTCACTCCGGCCAACGGTGGCGCACCGGACCGATCCGGGGTTCGGGGCAGATGGGCCGGTGTACGCGGTGCGGCCGTCAGCGCCACCGCCGTGTCGGCCCCGAGGGCGGGTGGGGGCCCGAGCGAGGGCAGCGGCGTCGCCGAGAGCTGGGCGAAGGGACCGGGCACCCGGCACGTCCCCGCCGCGATCTCCCGGTCGTCCACCTCGTCCCAGTAGCCGCGGGCGGCCAGGTGGTCGCTGGCGGCCACGTCCCCGATCGTGCTCACCGGGGCGATCAACAGGCGGCGCCGCTGGGCCATCTCGAACAGCTCGTGCTTGGTCTTGGCCGCCGTGAAGGAGGCCACGATCGCCTTGAGGCGGTCGTACTCCGCCACGGTCTCGGGGTCCTGGGCGATCAGGCGGGCACCGAAACCGAGCCAGTCCTGGTCCCGCGTCTCGAGGTCGCAGAACCCTTCCTCGTGGATCCAGGCCATCAGGCGGGCCGTGAACGGACCGAGCGCCGCGCCGAAGAGGACGGTCACCGCCACGTAGCCGTCGCGGCATCTCCAGACGAACTGCGCGTCGTAGGACCCGAGGCGGGCGCCGCCGCCGCTGCGCCGGGGGACGACCGAGCGGAGCGGGGCCGCCAGGACGTACGCCTGCGCGGCCGGGAGCGACGACGCCTGGGCCGAGACGTCGACGTGTTGCCCGAGACCCGATGCGCCCCGCTCGTAGAGGGCGAGGAGCGCACCCCCGGCGGCATCCGCTCCGGCATGGAGGAAGGCCTGGGGGAGGCTGATGCGTACGGGTGCCCGGTCGGCGTCCCCGGTGAGGACGAGGACCATGGCCGACGCCCACACGGTGAGATCGGTGGCGGGCCAGCGGGCCTTGGGGCCGTTCTGGCCGAAGGGCGAGATCGAGACGTACACCAGCGCCGGATTGAGGTCCCGCAACGCCTCGTAGTCCAGACCGAGCGACGTCATGTCGCCCGGCGTGGCCGACTCGATCAGCACGTCGGCGCCGGCCGCCAACCGTCGCAGCTCGTCGCGGTCGGGCTCCGAGTGCGCCAGGTCGAGCACGACCGACCGCTTGCCCCGGTTGTGCACCCAGTGGCTGAGCGAGTGCTGCCGGTCCCGATCACGGTCGAGCCACGGTCCGACCCGACGTGAGTGGGATCCATCGGGAGGCTCGACGAGGAGCACGTCCGCGCCCAGGCCGGCCAGGATCGCCCCCGCCATCTGGCCGCGCTCATCGCTCAGGTCGAGGACGCGGTAGCAGTCGAGCACGGCCGATCCTTTCATTACGGGCTCCGGCGCTGCAATCGGGCCGGCCCGCCCGAGATGCGCAAGGGTACTCTTGCCTGCGCCCCGCCCGTCGGCCGTGCAAGAGTGAGCGCCATGACCGACGACCCTCTCGCCTACATCGCCATCGCGCAGTTACAGCGCCGCTACGCGGACATCTCGACACGCCGGGCCTGGAGCGAGGTCGTCGAGATCGCCACCCCGGCGTGTCGTTTCTCGTTCGACACCCGGCACGGGCTCTTCGAGATTGAGGGGGCGACGGCGTTTGCCGAGTCCGGCGCCGAGCTGGCCGACCGCTTCACCTTCAGCGACTTCATCCCCGTGAACTTCGTCGTGACCTTCGGAGACGACGGCACGGCACACGGGCGCTCCTACTGCCTCGAGGTCGCCGAGGAGCGGGAGAGCGGCGAGTGGATCGAGCACTACGGTCTCTACGACGACGAGTATGCGCTCTTCGAAGGGACCTGGCGCTTCTCGCGACGCCACTATCGCACCCTTGCTCGGCGCACCGCGGCGGGACCGGCCGAGATCTTCCCGCTCGAGCCACCGATCTAACGCAGGGCGACTGTGCGGTTCGTACTGGTACATGGCGGATTCCACGGAGCGTGGTGCTGGGATCGCCTGGTGCCCGAACTGGCCCGGCGTGGACACTCGACCGTCACGGTCGACCTGCCCGGGCATGGCGCCCGGGTCGATGAGGACGCAACGCTCCTCGGCTACCGCGACGCGGTGGTCGAGGTCCTCGAGCCCGGTGACATCCTCGTGGGTCACTCCATGGGAGGCTTCGTCGTCAGCCTGGCCGCCGACGCCGCCGTGGACGTCGTGCGCCACGTCGTCTATCTCGCCGGGGGACTGCCGCTCGAGGGCGAACCGCTGGTCGCTGCCGGAGCCGGGATACACGAGGACGAGCGTGGTCTGGCCGAGACCATCGAGGTCATTGACGACGGCCGGCGCATGCGGTTCCGCACCGACGCGGCGGCGATCGACTTCTTCTACCACGACTGCGACGCGGACCTGGCCCGGTGGGCCTGCAGCAGACTCACGCCGGAACCACTCGGGCCGATGTTCGAGCCGATCTCCATTTCCAGGTTCTGGGAGGCGCAGTTACCGCGGAGCCTCATCCTCTGTCGCCAGGATCACGCGGGCGGTGATGCGTCCGCCGCGGCGCGGACCGTCGTGCGGCTCGGTGTCGAACCCTTCTGGATGGACACCTCGCACTCGCCGTTCCTGAGCCAGCCGGCGGCCGTGGCGGTACTGCTCGAAGACGCGGCGGCCAGCTCGCCCGTCGGTCCGCTGCTGCCTCGTTGAGACGATGGCGCACACGTACGTGACGTTCTCGTAAAACCGGGCTCTCTCGGTACGGAAATGCGCCAATTTCCGGGCCAGGTCGGCCAGACTGTTCGTAGTGACTGCCCCCCGGCGACCAGCGCGCCGCTCTGCAACGTGGATTGAGCAGCGGCTGAAACTTGAGGAACAGCGGTTGAAACCCGTGGGAGAGCGTCAGCGGGGGGACGGCTAGCCGGGTGCAGAGCGGTCGTCGCATCGTGCATCGAGCACTGCTGATGATCGTGCTGATCCTGCCTGCCCTCGCCGTGCTGGCCGGAGCGGGTCCGGCGTCGGCGACGACGACGTGGCAGCCGGCGGTCAACGAGGACTTCCCCGATCCGAGCGTCCTGGACGCCAACGGCGTCTACTACGCCTACTCGACCGAGGTGGGTTTCGACGACGTCCCCTATGTGACGTCGACCAACGGAACGCAGTGGTCCTCGACCATGGGCGATGCGCTCCCCGCGTTGCCGAGCTGGGCCAGCTTCGGTGACACCTGGGGGCCGACCGTGGCCCGGAGTGCGGACGGCCAGTACGTCATGTTCTATGCCGCGCTCGATACGAGCTCGGGCGCCGAGTGCATCGGGGAGGCCCAGTCCGCCTCTCCCGCCGGGCCGTTCGTCGACCAGAACAGCGCTCCGGTGCTGTGCGATCCCGCCGAGGGCGGAGACATCGACCCCTACATCTTCGCCGATGCGACCACCGGCCAGAGCTATCTGATCTGGAAGGTCAACGGCAACTCCATCGGCCAGCCCACCTCGCTGTGGGCCGCCACGCTCAGTCCGGCCCTTACCCTCACCGGCATGCCGAGCCAGCTGTTGACCGACGATCAGTTCTGGCAGGCAGACAACATCGAAGGCCCGGCCATGGTGGCCGAGGACGGGGTCTACTACCTGTTCTACAGCGCCAACAACTTTCAGGGCGCGGCCTACGCCATCGGCGACGCCACCTGCGCGTCACCGCTCGGGCCGTGTGCCGACAGCCCGAACAGTCCGATGATGGTCAGCGAGGGCGGCATGGCGGGACCCGGTGGGCCGGCGCTCTTCTTTGGACCACGCGGACTGGAGATGGCCTTCTCGGCGTGGGCCGGGACGACCGGGTACCCCGACGGGGGGTACAGGGCCATGTACCTGGCGTCCGTCTCGTTCGAGGACGGAACGCCCCACCTCGTCCCGGTGCCTCAGGACGAGAGCGAGTCGAGCTACTGGGTGTTCGGTGGGGAGGGCGCCGTGCACGCCTTCAACGCGCCTTCCTTCGGCTCGGCGCCCTCGTCGCCCGGTTCGGGAGTGGTCGCCGCCGCCGCCACCCCGGACGGTGGTGGCTACTGGACCACGACGGCCGATGGCAACGTCGTCGCCTATGGCGACGCCCCGTACATCGGCGGCGCGGGGGGAGCGCGCCTTAACGCACCGATCGTGGGCATGGCCGCCACCCCCGACGGCAACGGCTACTGGCTGGTGGCGGCGGACGGGGGAATCTTCACCTTCGGCGACGCTCCCTATGAGGGCTCGCTGGGTGGCGTCGCGCTCAACCGACCGATCGTGGGCATGGCGGCGAATCCGGCCGGCAACGGCTACTGGCTGGTGGCGGCGGACGGGGGCATCTTCACCTTCGGTGCCCCGTTCTTCGGCTCGACCGGGAGTATGCACCTCAACCGACCGATCGTGGGCATGGCCGCCACCCCCGACGGCAACGGCTACTGGCTGGTGGCGGCGGACGGGGGGATCTTCACCTACGGCGACGCGGCGTTCGACGGCTCGAGCGGCGACGTCCGGCTCAACGCACCGATCGTGGGCATGGCCGCCACCCCCGACGGCAACGGCTACTGGCTGGTGGCGGCGGACGGGGGAATCTTCACCTACGGCGACGCCGGATTTGGCGGCTCCGCGGCCGGAGACCCGGGCGGTGACCCGACGGTGGCCGTCGCCGCATCGCCGGGGTAGCTACGCCGGGGACCAGGTGGCGGGCCAAATCTTCATACGCTCGCCAGGACTTTCACAGCTCAGTCTCATAGTTACCCCGTAGTATTGAGGGTGTCGCCCCTCCTCCCCCCGGTGGATGGCGACCATCGCCCCCGGACCGTGCCCCCCACGGTTGCGGGGGCGCTCTCTTTGGTGGACCGGGGGGTCCGGAGTACCCTCAGATGGCGGTGAGCACCGGGGCGAGGTCGCGCCAGGCCTGCCGCGGGAACATGCCCTCGTCGCTCAGCACCTGCACGCAGACGTGGTCGGCGCCGGCGTCGAGGTGCGCCCGGATCCGGGAGGCGATGGCGTCGGCGTCGCCCCAGGCCACCAGTCCGTCGATCAGCCGGTCCGAACCGCCGCCGGCGAAGTCGTCCGTGGTGAAGCCCAGGCGCAGCAGGTTGTTGGTGTAGTTCGGGAGCTCCATGTAGTGGGTGAGGTGCTGGCGGCCGAGCCGCCGGGCGACGGCGGGGTCGTCGGCGTGGACGACCGCCTGCTCGGGAAGGACCAGCTTCGACGGACCGAGGGCCTGGCGGGCGATGGCCGAGTGCTGGGGGGTGACGTTGTAGGGGTGGACGCCGCCTGACCGGCGGGCCGCCAGTTCGAGCATCTTCGGACCGAGCGCCGCCAGCACCCGGCTCTCGGACGCCAAGGGGGTCTCGGCGGCGTCCAGGCCGTCGAGGAAGGCCTCCATGGCGCCGAGGGGCTTGGCGAAGCGTCCCTCGCCCAGCCGGCTGTTGACCACCGGCGCGTGGCTGGCGCCGATGCCCACGAGGAAGCGGTCCCCGTGCGCGGCGACCAGCCGCGCGTGGGCCGACGCCGTCTCCTCCGGCGTGTGCATCCACAGGTTGAGGATCCCGGTGGCCACGGTGATGGTGCGCGTGGCCGACAAGAGCCCCTCGACCGCCCCGAAGACGTCGCCGCCGGCGTCGGGTATCCACAGTGCCGTGTAGCCGAGCTCTTCGAGCTCGGCCGCCGCCTCGGCGGCCTCGCCGGCATCCCCGAAGCGCAGACCCGCGTTCCACACCCCGACTCCGGTGACCCTCATGTCTCGGAGAGTAGCCGCCGCCGCCCGGTCGAGCTCGTGACGGGTCGTGGCCGGCGCTCAGGGCGCCACGGCTGCCGCTCAGGGCGCCAACGCCGCCGCCAGGATCTCGGGGTTGAAGTACTCCCGCCACAGCGCCAGGAGGCCGCGGCGGAGCTCGAACACGCCGATGTAGCGGTTCTCGTAGCGCCGGCCGTTGGAGAGGACCGTGGCACTGCTCTGGTACTCGGCCACCAGGACGTCGGGGTTCAGGCCGGGGTAGAAGGCGGTGATCTCCAGATCGAGACGGTCGAAGAAGCCGCCCAGCGTTCGGCTGAACGTCTCGACGAAGGCGTCTCGACCGACGACGGTGGTCCCGCCGCCGGCGTAGGGAGCCTCGAAGCGGACGTCCTCGGTCACTGTCGCGGTGAGGTGGTCGAGGTCCCGGGCGCCGATGGCGACGAACAGCCCTCTGACCAGGTCCTCGGAGTTCGCCACGGCCTCGTCCTGACTGTTCGGGGATGGGATGCGAAGCATAAGACCCGCGACGGCGCTCCGCCTCTCTGATGCCCCCGGAGGGGCCGCCTACCATTACCTCTCGTGTACCGGTTCCCCCCGTATCTCGCCGACCGGCATCACGAGGTCAGGGAGCACGTCCGCGCCTGGGCCGCCGCCCATCCCGACCCGTCGCCGGCCGACTTCGCCCGGGGCGGCCTGGTCGCGCCCGGGTGGCCGCCGCCGTGGGGCCTCGACGCCGGGGTCGGCGGCCAGCTGGTGGTCCGCCACGAGCTGGCGGCCGCCGGCCTTACCGCGCCGCTCTCGGAGATTGAGGTCAACTGGGCGGGAGCGGCGATCCTGCGGTTCGGCTCGGATCGCCAGCGCGCCCGCTACCTGTGGCCCCTGCTCGAAGGGGAGGAGCGGTGGTGCCGGCTGCACAGCGAACCCGACGCCGGGTCGGACCTGGCGATGATCGCCACCCGTGCCGAGCGGACGACCGGCGGCTACCGGATCAGCGGGCAGAAGATCTGGACCTTCGGCGCCACCAGCGCCAACTTCGGCGCACTGCTCGCCCGGACGTCGGGTGCACGCGGCGACCCGGACGGCGTCTCGTACTTCATCGTCCCGATGCAGTCGCCGGGCGTGACGATCGTTCCCATCAAGGATCTGGGCGGGGCCTCCGCCGTCAGCGAGGTGTTCTTCGACGACGTGGAGCTACCGGCGGACAACCTGATCGGTGAGCTCGGCGCGGGGCTGAGGATCCGACGACCCAACGATCCGGTCCCCACCGTGCCCTTCAACGCGGGGTTCGGGGCGGGCCACGATCCCGCCGTCTTCCGGCTCCTGGACCTGGCCGAGGGCGACGACGTGCCCGGCAGCTTCGCCGACACCATCCTCGACCTGTACGTCGAGAGTCAGAGCATCGATGCCCTGGCCATCCTCGACGCCGAGGAGGAGCACGCCACGGGCACCGCGTCGGTGCAGCGAGCCGACATCCGGCGCTGGCTCACCCAGGAGTTCCGGCGCGCCGTGCTCGAGTTCGTCCACGACGTGCGCGCCGAGGGCGAGTCGCTCGACCGTCGAGCGGCCGTCGAGCGCCTCGATCAATTGGGCATCGCCGGGACGATCTTCCGGGCGGCGGTCGCCACGGTACCCAACGGTGGGTCCGACATCCACCTCGAGACGGTCACGGCGCGCCTCTTCGACAGCGGGTCGGCGGTGCTCACCGCCTGGGCGGGGGAGCGATGACCTGCGAACGCCCCGTCCCCGTTCTGGGCAGCGACTACGAGATGCTGCGCAGCACGTTGCGCGGCCTGGCCGACGATCTGGCCGAGGTCGACCCGGCTGCACCACTCGATCCGTCCGTGCTCAAGCAGCTGGCGGCGCGCGACCTTCTGTCGGACGACGGCGCCGACCCGCCCGACGTCGAGTGGCTGGCCTGGCTGGTCCTCTTCGAGGAGCTGGGGCCCAGCCCCGTCGGCGCCGGGCTGCTCGCACGGGTCGCCTTGGGCGCCGTCATGACCCACCTGCTCGGCGGGGGCTCGGCCGGTGCCGCCGAGCTCAGGTACGCCGCGCTCTCGGGCGAGACCGGGCTGGCGTTGGCCATCCAAGAGCCGGGCCCCCGGTGGGCCCGCGGGGAGCACGCCACGAGGGCGGCCGGGGGCTCCGCGCCGCGGCTGTCGGGGACCAAGCGCGCCGTCGCCCAGGCATCGACGGCCGACGTGCTGGTGGTCGTGGCCGCCGACGACGTCGGGACGCACCTGTACGCCGTCGATCGTGGTGCCCAAGGCCTCACCGTCGTCGAGGCGCCGACGATCGATGCCAGCCTGGCCGTCTCGGCCGTGCACCTCGACGGCGCCCCGGCGCGGCGGCTCTCCGAGGTCGACCTGGCCGACGGGCCGCTGGTCCGGGCCCTGTCGTTCGCCCGGCTGGCCATCGCGGCGATGTGCGTGGGCTCGGCCTGGCGCGCCCTCGGGCTGGCCGTCGACTACCTGCAGGACCGGCGCCAGTTCGGCACCACGCTGCGCGAGTTCCAGGCGGTCTCCCACCGGTGCGGCCGCTCCCGCATCCGCCTCGAGCAGATGCGGGCGCTCACCACGCGTGCCGCGCTGGAGGGAGCGCACGGCGACTGGCCGGCCCTGCCCCACTCGGCCGCCATGGCCCGCGTCTTCTGCGGCGACGGCTACGCCTCGGTCACCGCCGAGGCGATGCGCGCCGAGGGTGCGATCGGCATCACGTGGGAGAACGCCCTCGCCCTGCACTACCGGCGCGCCCACTGGCTGCGCGAGCTGCTCGGTGGACGGGCGCTCGAGCGCCGGCTCCTCCTTGAGGAGGCCATCCGGCTCGTCCCCGGGTAGTCGGCGCATGGGCTCCGTCGGTGACGCGCTGGCCCTGCGGCCGGACGGGCCCGATCGTTGGTTGGCCTTCGCCGACCCCGACCACGAATCGATCACCGCCATGTTCGGGGGCTGGACCGCGGGGGTCGCCCTCGGCTCGGTTCTACGGTCGGCCACCGGCGGCGCCACCCCGTCGGCGATGACCATCAACTACATCGGGGCGATCACCCCGGACCAAGAGGTGGCCATCGA
>Ga0302326_10001531_pt1 | contig 58660 bp, 55 predicted proteins | sample Palsa_T0_3_FD_202264 | JGI IMG/M metagenome (GOLD analysis project Ga0302326, IMG submission 202264) | Peat permafrost microbial communities from Stordalen Mire near Abisko, Sweden - Palsa_T0_3 | ecosystem: Environmental > Terrestrial > Soil > Palsa > Peat permafrost | place: Sweden: Abisko...
ATTCGCCTTTGGCGCCGTAGCCTTTGCCTCGGAAGACTCTGCCGTCCTCCAGCGCAAGGATAGCCTGCATTCTCGCTCCGGTGAGTGGATTTTCCGAATCTTATCAGGGATTGCCGCAGCGGCCAAGAGCGGAACGCGAATTCCCGAAAGAAATCTGTGGATCGCGCGGATCGAATGCGTTCTCGGGCCGCTCCAGCGCTTACCGCACTCGCCCCAGCTTATCCATCGGCCAGTACCCGAAGACCGCCTTGCCGTAGATCAGACTCTGGTCGACGGGACCGAATTCCCGGCTGTCACTCGACATGGAGCGATGGTCGCCCAGCACAAAAAAGCTGTGCTCCGGCACCGTAATCTCCGGATACGGCCGTGAATCTTTATAAGCCGGGGGAACGTATTCCTCGTCGAGTGCCTGGTCGTTCACATACACCTGGTCACCGTCAATGCGGATGCGGTCGCCCGCCATCGCGATCACGCGTTTGATGTAGCTCTTGGATGGGTCGCGCGGATAACGGAAGACCACAATATCCCCACGCTCGATCGGTTCCAGCCGGTATACAAACTTGTTCACAAAGATTCTTTCCTGATCTTCGAGCAGGGGCATCATGCTGACGCCCTCGACCTTTACCGGCTGATACAGGAAGATGATGATGAAGGCGGAGATCGCCAGCGAAATCATCAGATCACGCATCCAGACACCGATCCCGGTCCCGAGGCGGGCGGGGCGCGCCCGCGCTGGGTCCATGGTTCTTGGAGTCGATGCAACCCCTCCAGGCGCGGCGGGCGGCGCCGTCACGCCGGTGGGTTCCGGGTCAGAAAACGTTGGGGGCATGTTCCCCCATTGTATACAGAAGCTGCGGGGGAGGCAGCCTGGGGTACTTGAACATAGCCAACTTGAACATGCCAACTTGAACATGGCCTTCGTCAGGACGCAGCTCTCGGCTTACTTCCGCGCTTCTTCGGGTCGGGTTACAATGTTTGAACGCGAGGGAATCCTATATGACGCGCCGTTTATCCCCGAATAAGATCGTGTACCGCTGCCTGACCCTGGCCGTCCTCTGTCTGGTAACGCTGACCATGTCGGCCCAGTGGGCCGCGCCGCAAGAGACCAGCGGCGTCCCTGCCTACAACGCTGGACCTCCGCCCAAAGGTACGAATCTGCCTCCGCTTCTAACCAAGGCCGACCTTTGGGGAGCGGACGCGCAGAATGCATATCAGACGCATGCTTACGAACTGGCCGCGAAGATCCCCAACGTGATCTACCAGCAGCCCTGCTACTGCTATTGCGACCGCATGGGTCACAAGAGTCTGCACAGCTGCTATGAGAATACGCATGGAGCGCAGTGTTCCACCTGCCTGAAGGAGCTTTACTACTCCTACCAACAGCACCAGAAGGGTAAGACGGCCGCGCAAATCCGCGCTGGAATCATCAAAGGCGAGTGGAAGCAGATCGACCTGATGTCGGCTTCCACAATGAATTAGTCCCGAGTTATGAGTACTGCGTAGCGAGTACAAGCTGCGCCCTCGGCGCTGGGTACTAATATTGGGTACGCCCGACGGCAACTGGACCTGCGCCCACGATTTGAGTGATACTTGAGTGTTGAGCTGCAAGACGCGGCTGCAAGGAGTTCCCCATTACCAAGAGCACAGGAAGAGTTTTGCACATGGCTCAGAAACCAACCGCGAAAAAGACCGTGGCGGAAGATCCGCGCTACACCCAGGCCCTGCAGAGCTACGAAGCCGGACTGCGCGCCATGCAGGAGCACAAGTTCGACAAGGCGAAGCCTCACTTTCAAAAGGTGATTGCCGGACCCGTCCGTGAACTGGTGGACCGCGCCAGCGTTCATCTCAGCATCTGCAACCAGCATCTGGAGCGCTCGGTGGCCGCGCAGTTCAAATCCGCCGAGGAGCACTTCGATTACGCGGTCTCGCTGATGAATGTCGGCGACTACGTGGCCGCGCGCGAGCATCTGGAAAAGCTGTTCAAGCAGAACGCCGAGTCCGACTACGTGGTTTACGGCCTGGCTGCGCTGGACTGCCTGACCGGCCACGTCGAAGATTCGCTGAAGCGTCTGGATGAGGCCCTGCGTCTGAATGCTCAGTTGCGTTTCCAGGCGCGCAACGATTCCGACTTCCAGAACCTGGCGGAGGATCCGCGCTTCACCGAATTGCTCTATCCGGATCCCGGAGCCGAACTGGGGTCGTCTGACGGCGACTTCGGCGAAGAAGAGCCTGCCTAGCTGCCCTGCGGGGGCACTCTCGAATGGAACCCAAAACCGCCGTCCCGCCATTGGAGAAGACCGGGCGCGACCACGGTTTGCGAGTGGTCGCCATAGGCGGCGGCACCGGCCTTTCCACGCTGCTCAAGGGCCTGAAGACTTTCGTCCCATCCCCGACGGAGATTTCGGCTCCCTCCGCTTCGCCCGTTATCCGCGACCTCTGTGCCGTGGTCACCGTCAGTGATGACGGCGGCTCCAGCGGCCGCCTGCGCAAAGAACTGAACATGCTTCCGCCGGGCGACATCCGCAACTGCATTGTCGCCCTCAGCGAAGACGAAGCCCTGCTCTCCAGACTGTTTCGTCACCGCTTCGAAAAAGGCTCGGGACTCGAAGGTCACAGTTTCGGCAATCTTTTTCTCGCGGCCCTCACTTCCCTCACCTCGGACTTTTCCGAAGCCGTGCGGCTTTCCTCCGAGATTCTCGTCACCCGCGGCCACATCTATCCCGCGACCACGTCCAACATTGAACTCGAAGCGCTCATGGAAGACGGCACCCGCGTGCGCGGGGAAACCAAAATCACCGCCAGCAAGGTTCGCATCCGCGAATTGTTCCTCGTCCCTCCCGACGTCGGACCAATGCCCCAGACGCTGGAGGCCATCGCCCACGCCGACATGATCACCATTGGGCCGGGGTCGCTGTTCACCAGCCTGATCCCCAACCTGCTGGTGCGCGGCATAACGCAGGCTATTGTCGAATCGCCCGCGACCAAGGTTTATATCTGCAACCTGATGACCCAGGCCAACGAAAGCCTCGGCTTGACCGCCGCCGACCACATCCGGGCGCTGAACCGCCACGCCCACAAGCAAATCTTCGACTTCGCTCTGATCAACCGTACTCCCGCCTCCGATGAACTCAAAGCCAAATACGCCAGCGAAGGCTCCTGCCAGATCATCAACGACCTGGACGCGGTTGAGACCCTCGGCGTCGTACCCGTGCTCGGCGACTATCTGGACGAAGGCGGGGTCGCCCGCCACAACACCGCCCGCGTGGCCCACGACCTGATGCAACTGATGTCGCAACGCCCAAAAATCGAGCGCAACCCCTAGCCAGCTCTCGCGGAGAGGTGCATGTGGGGACGGCCGCCCTCGGCTGTCCGTCGAGCGCAGCTCGACGGTTTTGACTGGTCAGCCAGCAATGCAGCAGCCGGCAATGCAATTTGTCGCTCGCGCTCTCTTCCTGTATCGTGATCCTTCCCGTCGAGGCTCACTAGCGTCGACCCAATCGTGATGCGCCTGCTCCTCATCCCGCTCCTTCTGCTCGGATCGTCCCTGTCCCTCGCCCAGACCGGCCCTGAGCAAGGCGGCCACGAAGTGCAAATCTGGGCGGGCGGCGGCCACTCCGTGGCCGGAGGACGCGGCAACACCGGCGCCTTCAACGCCGGCTTGCGCTACGGATGGATCCTCAGCGGCCCGCACCTGCCCAGCTTTCTGCGCGGACGGTTCGAATATGCGGTCGACGCTGTCCCCGTCTTCTTAGTCTTCCAGCCCGCCAACACCGCCTATGGCCTGGGCTTCGACCCGCTCGGCCTCAAGTGGAACTTCGTTCGCCGCGGCCACTTCTCACCCTACGTCGAACTCACCGGCGGTACGCTCTTCACCAATCAAAGTGTCCCCACCTACACCAACACGGTGAACTTCATGGACCAGGCCGCGCTGGGCATGCACATCCTCGGTTCGAAAGATAGCGCGAAACACAACCTGAGCCTGGAACTGCGCTACATGCACATCTCCAACGCAGGCCTGGCGAACCTGAATCCCGGGGTCAATACGGTGCAGGTGCGGCTGGGGATTGGAAAGTTTTTCGGCCGGCACTAAGGACGCTGCGTGTGTTTCCAGTATCACTCGCGCGGATGGTCATTTAAACTCATCGCATGGCTAAGCAACTCCAAGTCATCTTGCCGGATCCTGAACACCGGGAAATCCAGCAAGCCGCCCGCTCCCGGCAAATGTCAATCGCGGAATGGGCACGACAAGCGCTACTACACGCTTGCCGTCGCGAAGCCCAGGGCGACGTGGAGAAAAAGCTCGCCGCTATTCGCGTAGCTGTCCAGTATGAATTCCCGACCGCCGACATCGAAACCATGCTGGCGGAGATTGAACAAGGCTACCCGTCTGACCCGCAGCCGTGATGCTGCTCGCAAAACACTCCGCATGATTGACAAGTACGAGTCTCGACGAATCAGGACCGAAATCCGACGGGTGCTCATGACGGTCTGGGACCCGATCGGTGTCCGCGACGAACCGAATGCCCAAGATGAATACGACAGCTATTTGGGAGGTGTGTTTGGATTGCTAACCCGGCGGGGCTTCCGATGACCAAATCAACAAGCACCTATTGCGGATCGTTACGGAACGGATGTTGCTTCCTGCCAAGAAGGAGGACATGCAAAGCACAGTTTCTGCTCTCCGCCAGATTCAGCTTCCCCAAGAATCAAAGTAGTCCATGCGGAAATCGGAGCAACCCACTACTGCGTAGTTGCCGCCCTTGCGTCAACCCAGCTATTCTTCCTTCTTATGTCCACGCTCGTCGAATGCGTCCCGAATTTTTCCGAAGGCCGCGATAAGTCCAAAGTTGACGCCATCGTCGACGCCATGAAAGTGCCCGGCGTCTATCTTCTCGACCGCGAGATGGATTCCGACCATAACCGCTGCGTCATCACTCTGGTCGGCGAGCGTGAAGCCGTTCAGGAAGCCGCCATCCGCGGCGTGGGCAAGGCTGCCGAACTGATCGACCTCAACGTCCATACTGGAGCGCATCCCCGCATGGGAGCCGCCGACGTGGTCCCGTTCATCCCCATCGACGGCGTGACTATTGAAGACTGCGTCGCCATGGCCAACCATGTGGGCGAGCAGATCTGGAAGCGGTTTCAGATTCCCGTCTACCTCTACGAAGCCGCCGCCCGCACTCCCGAGCGCCAGGGTCTGGAAAACATTCGCCGCGGCCAGTTCGAAGGCATTCGCGCCGAGATCGCGACCAACCCGGCGCGCCGTCCGGATTTCGGCGAGCCTCGCGTACATCCCACGGCAGGCGCAACGGTCGTGGGCGCGCGCAAGTTTCTTATCGCCTACAACGTGTTCCTCAATACGCCCGACGTCGACATCGCCAAGAAGATCGCCAAAGCCGTGCGCTTTTCGACCGGCGGCATGAGGTTCGTGAAGGGCGCTGGTTTCCTGGTGCGCGGTCTGGCTCAAGTCTCCATGAACCTGACCGACTTCGAACAAACCCCCGTCCATCGCGTCTTTGAGATGGTCAAGCGCGAAGCTGCGCGCTACGGCGTCACGCCAGTATCGAGCGAAATCGTCGGGCTGATCCCCAAAAAAGCTCTGGAGCAGGCCGCCGAGTGGTTTCTGCGAGTCGAGAACTTTGATTCATCTCTCATTCTCGAAAACCGCTTGGCGGCCGTGATGGGAGGCAAAGTTGCTGTCGGCGGACTAAGGGCCGGAGTCGAACCCTTCGTCGAGCAACTGGCCGCGCCCACGGCAACTCCCGGCGGCGGCAGCGCCTCTGCGGCCGCCGCCGCCATGGCCGCGGGCCTCGCCGTGATGGTCGCCTCCATGTCGCGCGGCAAGAAGGCCTACCTGCAATACGAGTCGCAACTCAGTACGGCGATCGCGCGTCTTACTCCGCTGCGCGACGAACTCAAGACCGCGATCGACGCCGACGCCGAATCTTACAACTCCGTCATGCAGGCCTACAAGCAGGCCAAAACCGCCGTCGTTGAAAAATCCGGCGAGGCGTCGATCGAAGAAACAGAAACGGCCATCGAAGCCGCCCTTAGACAAGCAACCACCGTTCCTCTCAGCGTCGCCGAAAAGGCGCATGAAATCGCCGGAATTGTGAAGGGCATCGAACCTATCACCAATCCCAACATGAAATCGGACTTGACCACGGCTGCGGCCCTGGCCGGTGCGGCGCTCGCCGGTGCTCTGGCCAACGTCGAGATCAATCTGGCCTCGTTGAAAGACCATACCTTCGCCGCGGAAGTCCGCCGCCGGGTCGCGACCCTTTCGTAGAGACCGTTCGTAGAGACACTGTTTGCAACGTTCTCTTTGGAAAGGTGACGTCACGATCAGGCCGACGCCCTCCCCTGAGGACGAGTCCCATACTGGACTCGAATCCGTCAATGGGCATGTACTTTTGTTTCGTTCGCCACCCCTGCAAGTAAAATAGAATAGAGCGATCTATCAATGACTGGGCGTTCGTGCATCCAACCCAATGGAGCACATACCCCAAACCCCTTTTCTGATTCGAGGCGTTATGAAACTCTTCAAGATTTGCTTGGCAACTCTGCTTCTGGTGAGCATGGCCTACGCCATACCACTGAACTCTTCTGCCCGTTCCTGCGTTCCCGCCGATTTGCTGCAGGTGATCTCGGTGGACTATCGCGCGCTCAAGGATTCTCCCACTGCGATGGTTCTCAAGCAGCAACTCATGCCCGAGAACATCAAGCAGTTCGAGGCCGCTCTCAAGGCGATCGGCCTCGATCCCGACAAGGATATCGACAGCCTGACCTTCGCGTCATTCCACTCCGGAAAGCAAGGCGTCAAGACCATCGGCGTCGCCGCCGGGCCGTTCGACAGGAAGGTCGTACTCAAGAAAATGAAGCTGCAGAAGTTCGTGCCTAAGAAGTACGGCACGGCGGATATTTATCCCATGGACGGCGGCTTCCAAATGAGCTTCCTCGACGACAGCACGCTGTTGTTCGGTGATTCTGTAGCGATCCGCGTCGCCCTTGACACCCAGAATGGCCAGGTCCCCAGCCTCGATACCAACGGCGATATGGCCGACATGATGTCGAACGTCGACTCCTCGCCAGTCTGGAGCATTCTCGATCAGTCGGGCACGCAGAACGCGATGCGCGCCGCCATGGGTGACGCCTCCAAGATCGCCGACTACGAGACCCTGAAGAAGCGTCTGCTGGGTTCGCGCTACACCATGAATTTCGGCAGCGGCGTGAACTTCGACATGACGGTCGTCACCTCCGACTCGACGACCGCCGGCATGCTTTCATCGGCGCTCAAGGGCTACATGCTCTATAAGAAGATGAGTGCCACGCCAGCGGAGAAGATCGCGGTGGAGAACACGACCGCAGACACCGACGGCTCGAATGTAGCCGTGCACTTCAAGGCCAGCGACCAGCAGTTCCAGTCTCTGATGCACTCCGACCTGTTCGCAGCCATGACGCACTAAAGGTTTGCTCCAAATCAACCAGGCACTGAGGCGCCGAGAAATCCAGGCGCCTCAGTGCCTTTTCTTCTTGCCCTAGATCAGGCTGGCCCTTCAATCTCCAGACACCCCAACGTAAAAGCAAAAGGAAATCCGCCCGGATCACTCTCTTTCGTATACCCGCCGTCGAAGAAGACTAACATCCGCGCCGGATCCGTCTCACTGTACTGGACTGACGGTTTCCATGGTCCGGAGTGCCAGCCGCGATTCGTCGCATTCATGATCTGACGAGGCGTGCCCCAATTTTTGAAGTCGGACGACGGACTTGCGGACTGGCACCACCAAAGCCCTGTAGTCGCCGGCGCGGCCGTCTTGCCGAGCCACACTCTCGAAAAAACGGCCTCGTAACCCGCACGCCCTTTGATCACGCAAAAATCAAAAACCTTCTCATCGGCGGCAATGAATATTTTATGCTCGCTCCACTTAGTCCGGCCATCCACGCTCTCCGCGAACCCCTGCACCAGATAATCCTCCGCATTCGAGCCGGCAACGTACCACATCTTCCACTTGCCGTCGGCATAGATCAGATTGGGTTCATACACACTTCCATGTTCCCAATCCTCTTCCGCAACGAACACAGGTTCTGGCTGATCAATCCACCGGCTGCCATCCCATTCCAGATAGCCAATCGCGTACGGACCCCACAGATTAGAGGCGCCGCCCGCATAGTAGATTCGCTCGACCCAGACTCTACGTTGCCGGTCCCAGCCGCGAACATAGGCCGGGCAGTGACGCCCACCCTTCAGATCCCATGCCTTGCTCGACTCATGTCCAGCCAACAGTGCAATCCGCGCAGCGTCATTGCGATCCGCTGTCAACGTCCATCCCTGAGAGCCGAGTGGCGATCCCGCAGGTAGCGAAGCACTGAAGAGCTGAATGCCCTCGTATCCTTGCGCCTCGCCCGCCACATACATCCACCAGCGATCGCCTCGCTTCGCCACGGTCGAGTCGGTGATCTCCATGGCGTCTGTGAGCGGCGCAAACCCATCTGCCGGATCAAAGATTTTTGTTTCTTTACCTGTCATCGACCTTCCCGCGCCGACCGCTTCTCCTTTACCCAGCCTTCTTTCACAATCTGCCGCGCCCGCCCCACAGCGAGCGCGTCCTCCGGAACATCGTCAGTAATACACGAGGCCGCGCCCACATACGCCCCCTTGCCCACGCGCACCGGAGCGACCAGTGTGCTGTCGCTGCCGATGAACACTCCGTCCTCGATCACAGTCTTGTATTTGTGCACCCCATCGTAGTTGCAGGTTATCGTGCCCGCGCCGATGTTCACCCCAGCACCGATCTCGGCATCTCCTAAATACGTCAGGTGATTCGCCTTCGAGCCCTTGCCCAGCTTGATCTTCTTGGTCTCGACAAAATTTCCGACATGCGCGCCCTCGCCAATCTCACTGCCCGGCCGCAGATGCGAAAATGGTCCCACCACCGCCCCCGCGCCGATGCGCGCTTCTTCCATCACGCATCCCGGACGGACCACCACACCATCTCCAATCTCCGAATCGCGAATTACGCAGTACGATCGCACGCGGCAGCCCGTGCCAATCTTCGTGTTGCCCAGCAACTGCACATAGGGTTCGATCACGGTGTCCGGCGCGATCTCCACATCGGCGTCAATTACGCAGGTTGCCGGATAAAATACCGTCACACCGTCCGCCATCAGCTGCCGGCACTTCGCCAGCCGCATCTTCTCGTCAATCTCCGCCAGTTCCGCCCGCGTATTCCCCCCCAGCACCTCGCTGGCATTCGCCGTCTTCCACGCCACCACGCCCAGCCCTGCCTTCCGCAACACCGCAGCCATGTCAGTCAGGTAATACTCGTGGTGGGCATTGGCGGTCGAGAGTTTCCCAATGTTGCCGTAAAGTGCTTTCACAGAAAAAACGTAGAACCCGGAATTGATCTCGCGAATCTTTTTCTGTGCCGCACTCGCGGCCTTCTCTTCGACGATCCCCAGCACCTCGGCGCTGCGCGGGTTCTTCCGCAGCACCCGGCCATATCCAGTGGGATCTTCCAGGTCGGCGCTCAACAGCGTCATCGCAGCCCTTTCGTCGAGATGAAAATTGAGCAGGCCCCCAATCGTCTGCGGCGTCATCAGAGGAGCGTCTCCCGAGAGCACGATGACGTGGTCATACCCCGCCAATGCCTCGCCTGCAACCATGAGCGCGTGGCCGGTTCCGCGCTGCTCCGCTTGGCGCACAAAGTGAACGCCGGTATGCGCCATCGCCGCCCGCACCCGGCCAGCTTCGTGCCCGATGATGGCGTACACGTCGTTCGCCGCCACCACCCGCAACGCCGCCCGGATTACATGCTCCAGCAGCGGTTTCCCGCCCACTTCATGTAACACTTTAGGAAGTTGCGATTTGAGCCTAGTCCCCTTGCCCGCCGCCATGATGGCCACGGCCACGCGCGGAGCCGCCGCCGCAACAGTGGAACTGCCTTTTGATTTCTTCATTGGCCCCAATATACCGCGCCCACGCAGCAATGGCTATTTCCCGCTTCATCGCGCCCAACCAGGAAATGGTCCGTGAGCACGCCAAGCAGGGCGGATTCCCGGCCAACCGAGTTTCCGAGGTCAAACTGGTGATCGATCCGACCTCGGCCGAGGCCTAGCGCCCAGCCTACAGTCCCAGGCCTCCATCCACGGCTAGAATCTGCCCGGTGATAAACTGGGGTGCGGTCGCGAAGAACAATACCGCCTCGGCGATCTCATCCCCGCGCCCGTTCCGGCGCATCGGCGTCTGCCTGGCCATGCGCCGCATGAACGACGCCGCCGACTTCTCGCCCAGATCGATCATTCCCGGAGCCACGGCGTTCACCGCGATCTCCGGCGCTAGCGCCTTGGCCATCACTTTTGTCAGCATGTGCAGCGCCGCCTTCGACGAGCAATAGTGCGCGTGCGTGGCCCATGGCCGCAACCCGCCCAGCGACCCCATGTTGATAATCTTCGCCTCGACCTTTGCTTCGATCTTCGTTCCGCCCTGGCCCTTGCCGCGTTTGCGGCGCATCCACTTCAGGGCCTCGCGCGACACCAGAAACGGCCCCCGCGTGTTGGACGCGAAAATCGCATCCCATTGTCGTACCGTCAGCTTCTCGAACTCAGCCGTCTCATAGTTGGCCGCATTGTTCACCAGGATGTCGATGCGCCCCAACTCGCGCCCAGCTTCCTTCATCATCGCCCGGACGCTGGCCTCGTCGGTCACGTCGCAGCGCAGCGCGAAGGCCCGCACTCCGAACCCCGACAAGTCCACGACGGTGCTTTGCGCCTCGCGTGCCGAGTGGTTGAAGGTTATGGCCACATCCGCGCCCGCCTGGGCCAGCGCCAGCGCCGAAGCCCTGCCCAGTCGCCGCGCCGCGCCAGTCACCAGGGCGGTCTTCCCCAACAGAGGTCTTGCCTGACGATCGTGCATGCATCGATTCTACCGCCTTCGCGCCCCAGCCTTGGGGCCCTAGCTGGGGTGGCCTTTGCGAGTGATCGATGAGGATATCCTCACCACGAACACGCGAGGTATCACGCACCCTCTTCGTTTGTAAGGTTTTCCTTAGTGAACCTTCGTGTCCTTCGTGGTTGAGGCTCTTTCTCTACTTTGTTGCTGGAAAACGGAACTTGCCCGCGCTAGAATCTCCCCGTATGCCAGAATCCCGCAACGTCATCATCTATTCCCGCAAGGGATGCCACTTGTGCGAAGTCGTCAAGGAGAGTCTCTCCAAACTCTCGCGCCGTGGCGGCTTCACCTGGCAGGACGTTGACGTGGATGCCGACTCTGAACTCCGCCGTCAATACAACGATGAAGTCCCAGTCGTCTTCATCGACGGCCGCAAAGCCTTCATGTACCGTATGGACGAGCAGGAGTTTCTGCGCAAACTGGCCAGCTAGAGCCGCTTTAGTCCTTCCCTCATCTTTCCATTACAATCTCTGCCGGCATGTTGCGCACCCAACTCTACGCCGACCCGCACAACCTGTTTCTGCACGATGTAGTGCTCGACTCCTGCCGCCGCCATGCCCCGAAGACCGCGCTGGTTGACGCTTCCTGCGGACGCCGCCTGACCTACGCGGAATATGGAACCACCGTCGAGTCGGTGGCGCGCGGCCTGATCGCCGGCGGCCTCAAGCCCGGCGATGTGCTCGCCATCTTCCTGGCCAACTCGTGGGAGTTCTGCGTGACTTACCACGCTACAACCTTGGTCGGCGCGATTCCCACGCTGCTCAACCCAACTTACCGTGAGCGCGAGGTCCGCTATCAACTGGAAAATTCCTGCGCAACTATCCTGGTCACGGACGGTGCAAACATCGCAGGCATCAATCTCGGAGGACTGCCCAATCTCCGCCGCGTGTTCACCACGCGCCAGCCGGCGCCAGGCGCAGAGCCTTTCGCCAACCTGCTCAAGCCCGCGTCGGCAACTTACCCGAAGCCGGATCATTCTCCCGAACAGACTCTGGCCGCGCTTCCCTACTCCAGCGGCACCACCGGCCTGCCCAAGGGAGTCATGCTCTCGCACTTCAATCTGGTCGCCAACGTGTATCAGTTGCTCGGCCCCAATGGCACGCAGCTCAATTCCTCCGACACTATCCTCTGCTGCCTTCCGCTCTATCACATTTACGGCTTGAACGTGGTTCTCAATCCCGCGCTGATTCTGGGCGCGATCCTGGTCCTGGTGCCGCGATTCCATCCGGCGACGTTCGTGAAGCTCATCCTCGAAGAAACTGTCACCATGGTGCCGCTAGTTCCTCCTGCCATGAATGCGCTCTGCCAGGCCGCCGAAGCAGGACAGTTTCCCCGCGACCATAAAATCCACTGGGTCAAGTCCGGAGCCGCGCCTCTCGCGCCCGGCCTCGCGCGCCGATTCACCGCCCTCACCAATATTCTCGTCTGTCAGGGATACGGCATGACCGAAGCTTCGCCCGTCACCCACGTCGGCTTCCTCGAACCCGAGCTCTACCGCCCCGACTCGATCGGTCATCCCATGGCCCAAACCGATTGCCGTGTCTGGTCGCAGCCCGACATCGATCCCACCGACACTCCCGACGACCTCACCGAGGCGCCCTCCGGCCAGCCCGGAGAACTGGTCATGCGTGGTCCGCAATTCATGCTGGGCTACTGGAAGGAACCACAAGCTACCGCCGCCGTGCTGCGCGACGGCTGGTTCTGGTCGGGCGACATCGTTTCCCGCGACCGCGAAGGCTTCTACCGCGTCGTCGACCGCCGCAAGGAGATGATCAAGTACAAGGGATTCGCCGTAGCTCCCGCCGAGGTCGAAGCGGTCCTGCTGGAGCATCCCGCAGTGAAGGAATGCGGCGTAGTCGGCCGCCCCGACGCCGCCACCGGAGAAATCCCCGTCGCTTTCGTTGCCTTGCGCGACGGATTTGTCGACAGCCAGAAACTCAGCGCAGAACTATGCGGCTTCGTCGCCGACCGGCTCACCCATTACAAGCAGCCGCGCGAAGTTCGCTTCGTCGAAGCCGTCCCGAAAACCGCCTCCGGAAAAATCCTGCGCCGCGAGTTAAGAAAATCCATCTGAAGACCCACGACGAGGCGGGTGCCCCATTCTCGCGCGTTCGGTGCGCGAGAAGTGGGGTCTTTAGGAAACGGAAAGCTCGAAGGCCTACGGCTTAGCCTCCGCTGCCTGTCCCGGCAATTTCCGCGCAGCAAAGAAATCCCACAGCACTTCATCTGCATTCAGATCCGCGCTCGTCTTCCCAATCGCGTTCTCCGCTTCGTATTGCTCCCCGCCCGGCCAGGTGTTGCCCGCACCTTTTATGCTGTAGAGAACTACCTGTGCATTCTGCTGGCAGCCGTTGTAGGTATCCACTTTCGTTTCCATCCCGCCCTTCGCCGCCGACGGCAACTTGCTCTTCTCCGGCTTCTCCCCGCAGCGATCATACTTCGCCCACGTCTTGGCGCTGTCTTCCAGGGAAAGCGTCGCCAGATTCATGTTGTGCTCGGTTCCGCCGCCATAGGGCACGACCGGGTCTGACGTTCCGCTGATCATCACCAGCGGCACTGGACGCGAAGGCAGGCAAATCATGGTCTTCGGCATCGCCGCACTCACCGCGGCCACCGCTGCCAGTCGATCCCCTAAGGCACACGCCAGACGCAGGCTCATGAATCCGCCCTCAGACAGGCCCGCCGCATAGATTCGCGACGCATCCACCGAAAACTTCGTTCCCAGTTGGTCCAGCATCGCGGTAAAGAACGCCACATCATCCGCGGCGGCCGGTTTCCGATCCTCGTCAGGCTCCCGGCTTTGGGGCTGTTGCCCTCCGCCGCCCGGATATCCTCCACCCCCGCCTGGATATCCACCCCCGCCTGGGTAACCACCGCCTCCACCACCACCGCCGTACCGCCCACGTCTGCCGGGTCCCATCGTCGCCGGCCGCGCTTCCTGCGGTCGCACCCCAGCATTCCACCGGCCATGCACAGCAATGGGATAGACCGCGATAATGCCGTCCTTGTCGGCCACCGCGTCGAAGCCCGTGAGCCGCTCCATATCTTCCGGATCCTGATTCATGCCGTGCAGCAGGATCACCACCGGATAACGCTGTTTCGCGTCATAGCCTTTGGGCAACCGGACCATATAGCTCCGGTCGCCATCATCCACCGTGACCTTTTCTTTCGTTTCCTGCGCCCAGACCCCTGCCGCGATGAAGATCGTCGCAAGAACAATCGCGCCAAAACAGCCGGCGGCCGCCACCGCACGCTTCACGTACGAGTTCCTCAGTTTCATTTAGTCTCCCTGAAAAGCCGACCCGAAGAACCCCAAGCAGATACTTTCCCTTGCTTGGAAGCATCCGCCAACGCCTGAGTTGGCCGCGCCGCGAACTTTCGCGCGCAACTTCGAATGAAATGACCGGCCAGAAAAGAAGCGGGTGCCCCACCCTTGTCTCGCCGCAGTTTCGCGAGACAGGGTGGGGATTTTGATCTTCACTCCCCGGTCAGAAACTTAAACTGCGCTTCGTTCAACGGCACCACGCTAAGCCTTCCCTGCCGCGCCAGCGGAGATTCCGCAAACAGCTTATTCGCCTTGGCCTCCGCCAGCGTCACCGGCTTCGCGTTGGCTTTACCCACCTTAATCTTCACCTGCGGATTCTTCACGTCCGCCGCGTCCACCGATACCACGGTCGCCGTCCCCACCGCGCTCTTCTCATCCCCAGTGTGGTAAATGACCAGCCGTTCTCCCGGCTTCATGCCCCGCAGATTCTTCAACGCCACCGGATTCGACACGCCATCCCATATCGTCGTCTTCTCCCGCTGCAAATCGGCAAAAGAATACGTTGAAGGTTCCGTTTTCAGTAGGTAGTCCATTCGCATCCCCAATCCCCAGAAGTAATCCTGCCCCGGCAAGTTCCAGAAAAACTAAGTCACCGGCCCGGTATCGCCCTCCTAGTTCGGTTTCTTGTCCGGATCCGGTGGTGGCTGGTCCGGCTTCGCCGGTGCGTTCGGGTCTTTCGCGTGATCGTCGTACACAGAATATTGGCCCTGCGGCCGCTTCAGCTTGATCGTGATCTCGGTCTTTACCTTCTCGATGTCGTAGTCTTCCCCGTAGGTCTGAAATCCCTGCGCCAGCACCTGCACCCGCAGCAGGCCATACGGGACCCCGTCAAAATTCGCCTTCCCGTCCAGATCCGTTTTCAACTCCATGCCGCCGCGTTCCTGCTTGCCCTTCGGATTCACCTCATGCATAATCACGGCCGCATTGCGCACCGGCTTCCCGTTGTCATCCTTGATCACGACGAAATAGATATACGACGTGGGTTCGTTGTCTTTGTCCTGCTGCCCCCAGGCCACGCCCGCCGTCGCCAGCACGGCCATTACGACTCCGGCAAAGAAGATCTTTCTCATGCGAGCCATTTTATGCACCCGCGCCCTCCCTGTCATCCCCGCTCCCGCGCTAGTATGCCTCAGCCCTTCTGCAAGCACCATGTGGGGACAGCCGCCCTCGGCTGTCCGCTCGAGCGCAGTTCGGCCGCTCTGCAGGCAGCGCCTCCGTCAGCTCTTTTGCCGCTGCTCTTTTACAATGCCCAAGTGAAGACTTGGGACGTAATCATCATCGGCGGCGGCATCATCAGCCTCTCACTCGCCATCGCGCTCCGCAAGCGTGGCGCGACCGTCCTCGTCGTCGAGCGCGGAGAACCCGGCCGCGAAGCCTCCCACGCCGCCGGCGGCATGCTGGTCGACTGCCCTCTCGAAACCAAACCCGCCCTTCAGACTTTGGCGGCCGCCAGCGCCCGCATGTATCCCGAGTTCGCCTACGAACTGGAAATCGATTCAGGAATGAAAGTCGATCTGCGGGATCAGGGGACGATACTGTTTCCGCCTGCCGAACATCTTCTCCAAGCCCAGGCTTCGGGTTTTCTTCCCGCGACCCTCACAGAGCTAGCGCCGGCCTTGGCTGAAAATAATTCCCAGCGGCCAGCGTTTTATCTCAAAGAACGCAGTGTCGATCCCCGCGCGCTCTCCGCCGCCGCGTGGAAGACCGCCAAGCACCGTAGCGTAGATTTCTCCTCCGGCGACGAAGTCATGGCTGTGACCGTAACCGATGGTCGCGCCAGCGGCGTCAAAACCAATAGGACCGCATTCCACGCCGCCAAGGTCGTCAACTGCGCCGGAGCCTGGGCGGGACAAATACCGCCGCACAATTTTCCCACCCGCCCCGTGAAGGGACAGATGCTCTGCCTGCTCATGCCCTCGCACACAATCCTCAAACACGTCGTCCGCTCTCCCGAGGCGTATCTCATCCCGCGCAGCGACGGACGCCTCCTCGTCGGCGCCACCGTCGAAGAGGCCGGATTCGACAAACGCACCGACCTCGCCACTATCCAGCGCCTGCACCACGCCGCACTGGCTCTCGTCCCCGAACTTCGCAACGCCAAAATTCTCGAAGACTGGGCCGGCCTCCGTCCCGGAACCCCCGACGCACTCCCCCTCCTCGGCGCAACCACAACTCCCGGCTACTACGTCGCCACCGGCCATTTCCGCGACGGCATCCTGCTAGCCCCCATCACAGCAGAAGTGATAGCGGCAGTAATCGAAGGCCGCACTCCGGAATTTGATCTGACAGGGTTCTCACCCGCAAGGTTCCATTAAGATGATTGGTCTTCCTTCGTGAACCTTCGTGCCCTTTGTGGTTAATGATTTTAGGTTTCGCCAAACCGACCCGACACGAGGGATCGGTAAAGCCCTCCCCACCGCGCTATACTAGTCGGTTTCCGATGTAACCCGAATTCGCAATCCTGAGTTCTCCATGAAAGGATGACCCCATGGCCTCGTCCGCCGTCGATTTTGCCCGCAGCAATCAGCAGCGTTTCCTGAACGAACTCAAAGATCTTCTCCGCATCCCCAGCGTCAGCACCCTCGAAGAGCACAAGCCCGACATTCAAAAAGCCGCTGCCTACGTGGCCAACGATCTGCGCCGCATCGGCATGGAAAACGTCGAAGTCATCCCCACCAAAGGCCACCCCCTCATCTACGCCGACTGGCTGCACGCCCCCGGCAAGCCGACCGCGCTCTGCTACGCCCACTATGACGTCCAGCCCGCCGAACCCCTCGACGAATGGCACACTCCGCCTTTTGAGCCCACCGAACGCAACAACAACATCTACGCCCGCGGCGCAGTCGACGACAAAGGCCAGCTTTGGATGGAAGTCAAAGCCCTCGAATCTCTCATGCAATCCGGCGGCGGAAAGCTGCCGATTAACGTGAAAGTGATTTTCGAAGGCGAGGAAGAAGTCGGCGGCGAATCCATCGACGCCTACATCCGCAAACAGAAAGCCAAGCTGAAAGCCGATTTCGCGTTAGTCTGCGACACCGAACTTTTCGCGCCCGATCTTCCCACGCTCTGCGTCGGCCTGCGCGGCCTGGTCTACACCGAAATCGAAGCCCGCGGTGCCAAGGTTGACCTGCACTCCGGCGTCTACGGCGGCGCAGCCTCCAATCCATTCTTTGCCCTGATCGAAATCATCAGCCAGCTGAAAGATTCCAAAGGCAAAATCCTCATCCCCGGCTTCTACAAAAACGTGAAGGCCCCGACCAAGGACGAACTGAAGGCCTGGAAGCGCCTGCCCTTCAACGAAGAGCACTACCGCAAGACCGAAGTCGGATCCAAAGTCCTCACCGGAGAACCCGGCTACTCCGTCCTCTACCGCACCTGGGCCCGCCCCACGCTCGAAGTCCACGGCATGCCCGGAGGTTTCACCGCCGCCGGCGCCAAAACCGTGATCCCCGCGAAAGCCCAGGCCAAAGTCTCCATGCGCCTGGTCCCCAACCAGGATGCCGATGACATCTTCAAGAAATATTCAGCCTTCGTGAAGAAGCTCACGCCCAAGGGCATCGAAACCACCATCAAAGTCCACAGCAAAGGCCCGGCCGCCGTCGTCGGCACCGACAACCCCTACATCAAAGCCGCCACCGAAGCCCTGCACGACACTTTCAAGAAACAAACTGTATTCATCCGCAGCGGCGGCTCCATTCCCATCGTTACCGGCTTCCAGGACGAACTAAAAATTCCCAGCGTCATGATGGGCTTCGGCCTCCCCGACGACAACCTGCACGCCCCCAACGAGAAGTTCCACATTCCCAACTTCCACCGCGGCATCGAAACCATCTGCCGCTTCTTCGAAAAGCTGGGAGAGAAGTAGTCGGCTTGTCATTAAGACGGTACCCTTGGGGACGGACCCCGATCATCTCTGCCGCTGGAACGCGCACTCCCAAACCGGGCCGCGTTCCACAAGCGAACTCTGCGCGCCCCGCAGCGGCGATTTTCGATATCCGTCGCCGCTCTCCTGATGCATAGTCAAAGCTGCCGCAATTTTCGAAACGCGGACACTTTGAACTTGGAGGACCACAGCATGCACCGTCCACATCGTTACCTCGCTTCGCTATTCCTGACCACGGCCCTTGCGGCCCCACTTTCGCTTATGGCCGCCGCCGGACCGCAAACGGCCGGAGTGCAGGTCCGAGTCTACGATCGAGATCACAAGGACTATCACAACTGGGACGACAACGAGAATCACGCCTGGGGCCAGTTCCTGGTGGAAAACCACAGGCCTGCTCACGAATACAAGCGGGCGAACCGCCGGGAACAATCGCAATACTGGAACTGGCGTCACGCTCATCCCGATAGCCACTAACCTGCTCGCCTCATCCGAGGAAGCGACGAAAGAACTACTAGGATGATCAAACATCACGTCCCGTCCGCTGCTTGCGGACGGGACGCCTCTCCGCCGTGGATACCTCCTCCGAGCGCAAGCCGCCTGGCGAAACCCGCCGCCATGCATTTCTAAGAAATACCTTTTCTGGTTGTTCCTTCACCGCCAACCGCGGTAGCATGCAAGAGCTCTCGCGGTTCTCCTCGCCTCGTTTCTCCAGCTCCTTTCCTCACCCGTAATCCGGGTGTATGCTGCAATGTATGTGCAACCCAACGCGGTCGCTCGTAAGGTCACACCATATATGGTGTTATATTGCTTGACCCCGCCCCAATTTCACCGTTACAGTAGCTTAACTTTGTGCTCGCCCGTCCAGCCTGGAGTGAGAAGTGTGGCCAGCCGGCATCGAATCTCAGGGGGGAGGAATCCCATTGGTAAACACGCACTCCCAGCCACAGTCGCGATGCCGATACCGAATCGACGACTGGCCACTGCCCCCTGACCACTGCCCACTGTTCTTAAGGAGTCCACGTTGCTCAAACTGAAGCGTCTTCAGATTCTCGGGTTCAAATCGTTCTGCGACCGCACCGAACTCAAGTTCCATGGGGACGGTGTCGCCGCCATCATCGGCCCTAACGGCTGCGGCAAGTCGAATATTTCCGACGCCATCTCCTGGGTACTGGGCGAGCAGTCGGCCAAGACCCTGCGCGGCGCCCGCATGGAAGACGTCATCTTCGCCGGAACCCGCGACCGCAAGCCCACCGGCATGGCCGAAGTCTCGCTCACTCTGATCGACCCTGAAGCCTACAACGGCGCAGACGCCAACGCCCCCACTGAAATTGACATTCAAGACGATCTTCCTCAGGAGAATGCCGCCCAGGAAGTTCTCGCCGAAGCCCACATCACCGACGATTGGGACGAAGCCTCCATCCGCGCCCGCGCCGCCCACGCCACCGACCAAGCCGTAGAAGACGCGCAGCCCGGCAAGACCGAAGAAATTGAAATCTCGCGTTCGAAGCTAAATACCAACGCCGTCGCCTTCCCCGACGACGAACCCGTCTTTGCCCTGCCCGCGCACAACCTCACCGCACCCTCGACCGCCGCGTCCGCCGGAACCACTGCTCCGCACGTAGTTCTAAAAATCCGCCGCCGTAAATTCAACCAGCAGCAGTTCCGCGCCGGAGAAATCGTGGTCACCCGCCGCCTGTTCCGCTCCGGCGACAGCGAATACTTGTTGAACGGCAAACTCTGCCGCCTGCGCGACATTCAGGAACTCTTCATGGGCACCGGCCTCGGCCCCGAGTCCTACGCGCTCATCGAGCAGGGCCGCATCGGCCAGATTCTCAGCAGCCGTCCCACCGACCGCCGCGCCATTCTTGAAGAAGCCGCCGGCATCACGAAATTCAAAACCAAGAAGCGTCTCGCCGAGGCCCGCCTCGAAGACGCCAAGCTGAACCTGGCCCGCATCAACGACATTTTCGAAGAAGTCACGCGCCAGATGAATTCGCTGAAGCGTCAAGCCGCCAAGGCCGAGCGTTACGCGCGCCTGCGCGAGGAAATGCGCGCCAAGCTGCGGGTCGTTCTTGCCAGCAAATTCGCTGCCATCGAGCAGGAGAGCGCCGAGCTCGACTCCCATCTCAACGCTCTCGCCGAAGAAATCCAGCACCGTACCGAGGCCGTGCAGCAACTCGAAACCGAGCACGCCGATCGCACCCAGCGCGGCTACACCATCGAGGCTGAGTTGCGCGAGAACCGCGAGCGCATCAGCCAGATCGCGCTTGAAATAGACCGCGCCCACGCTCGCCGCCGCCACAACGAAGAGCGTTGCGCCGAATTGCTGGTGCGGGTGGCATCGTCCGAAGCCGAACTGGCGCAGGCCCGCCACCGTCTGACCTCTCTCGAGGCCGAACGCGATTCCAATCGCCAGATTCTCGAATCCGCCGCCGGCGACCTCGCAGCTGCGGAGAATGATCTTGTCCTCTGCCAGCAGGACGCCACCGCTGCGGCAGCCGGCCTCGCCGAAATCGAGCGCCAGCAGGAAGAATCACGCGTCGCCATCTTCGATACCGTCTCTTCGGCATCGCGCCTGCGCAATCAGCTCGCGCAGGCCGAAGAGCGCCTCGCCGGAGCCGATCGCGAAGCCCGCCGTCTCGAAACCGAGATCGCCAACGCCAGCCTCCAGGTCGACGCTTTCGGAGGCCAGCGCGGCCAGCTCGCCCTGGAGTTTGAAAGCGTCACCCAGCGCGTCAGCGGCATCGCTGAAGAAATCAGCCAGCTGCGCCGCCTGATCGAACAGAAAAAACTGGAAGAGACCCGCTCTAAAACCAACCTCGACGTTCTCCGCGCCGAATACGCCACCGCTCTCGGCAAGAAGGGTTCGCTCGAAGCCGTCATCGCCGAGCATGGATACTCCACCGAATCCGTTCGCCGCCTCTTTCAATCCGGTGTGATGCAATCCGGTCTTGCGCCCGTAGGAGTGCTCGCCGACTTCCTCGAGGTCGAGCCTCGGTACGAGCGTGTCGTCGAAGATTTCCTGCGCGACGAACTCAACTACGTCGTCGTCAAATCCTGGGACGCCGCGGACGAAGGCCTGCGCATGTTGCGCACCGGAGTCGACGGCCGCGCCACCTTCCTCGTCCATCCCGAAGACGCGCAAGCCAAATTTTCTTTCGTCCTCGATGAGGCCGCGCACTGCGCCCCGCCCGCGGCCCAGATCACTCCCCTCAAGCACACCATTCGCGTACTGAATGGCTTCGGCAAGTCCCTGGAAGTAATTCTGCCCAAACTGCGCGACGGCTACATCGTCCCCGAAGCCGGTGTTGCGCGCGGCCTGGCGCTAGAAAATCCTGACGCTTTTTTCCTCTCGCAAGCGGGTGAGTGTTTCCACAACGTCACCGTCACCGGCGGTAAACAACGCTCTGAGGGCCCGCTCTCGATGAAGCGCGAACTCCGCGAAGTTCTCCGTCAGATCGAAGATCTCGAACGCGCCCTGCGCGACGAAGAAATGCGCGTGCTCACCCTCGGCCGCGAAATCAAAGATCTCACTTCCCTGCTCGATCGCCTCGACGGCGAAAAGCACGCCGCCGAACATCAGGCCATGACTTCCGGCCACATGCTGCAGCAACTCGAATCCGAAATGACCCGCGTCGGCGAGCGCCTGAATGTCTCTCAGCTCGAACTGCAGCGCCTGGCCGCCGAACGCGCCGAGCAGGAAAGCATTGTCTGCACCCGGCAGTCTGAAATCGCGACCGTCGAAGAACATCGCGTCCAGCTTGAACAGCAAATCGCCGCCGCCCAGGAATCGCTCACCGCGCTTCGCCAGCGCCGCGAAGAATCGGCCCAGACCGCCTCGCAGCACGCCGCCCGCGTAGCCACGCTCGCCGAGCGCCACCGCTCGGCGGCCTCAGTGTTACAGCGCATTGAGTCTCTGTTTTCTGAGATGGGCGAACGCGTCCACGCGCTGGCTTCGCAGATCGAAGCCGCCGCCGCCGAAAAGTTACAGCGCGAAACCGAAAGCGAACAACTCGCGCAGCACGCCGCCGACCTCGAAGCCGAACGCAACGCCGCACAAGCCCGCGAGGGTCTGCTGCAATTTGAATCCGAACAACTCCGCGCCCGCCTCGCTGAAATTGACGAACTCATGCGCCACAGCCGCCTTCTGCTCGATCAGGCTCGCGACCGCCGTGGCGATTTGTCCGCCGCCGCCGCCAAACTCGAATCCGACGCGCAGTATATGTCCGAGACCTGCCTCAACGAACTCGGCATCGAACGCATCGCGCTCATGGCTGACACCACTCTGGCCATCGTCACCGGCGACGAACTCGCTGCCGACGACCAACTCTACCGCGACATGCGCGCCAAACTCGAGGCCATGGGCCCGGTCAACATGATGGCTCTCGAAGAATTCAAAGAAAGCGCCGAGCGCCATTCCTTCCTCGACACCCAGCGCAAAGACCTAATTTCGTCCATTGAGAACACCACCGCAACCATCAAAGAGATCGACCAAATCTCGCGCCAGAAGTTCGAAGAAGCCTTCGGCAAGATCAACGAAAACTTCCAGGCCACCTTCAAGAAACTCTTCGGCGGCGGCCACGCCTTCATGAAGCTGACCGACGAAGAGAACAGCGCCGAGAGCGGCATCGACGTCGTGGCCTCGCCTCCGGGCAAGCGCCTGCAAAGCGTGCTCCTGCTATCCGGCGGCGAAAAAGCGCTTACCGCCCTGGCCTTGCTGGTCGGCATTTTCCAGTACGCGCCCAGCCCGTTCTGCATCCTCGACGAAGTCGACGCCCCGCTCGACGAAGCCAACATCGGCCGCTTCACCGAACTCGTCAAAGAGATGAGCGTCCAAACCCAGTTCGTGCTCATCACCCACAGCAAAAAAACCATGAGCATCGCTCCAGTCCTCTACGGCGTAACCATGCAGGAGCCGGGCGTCTCGAAACTGGTGTCAGTGCGATTCGGCGCACCGGCATGAGAGAACCAGAGACGAACAAGTCGAATCGACGACGTGCAACTCAACGACTGGCAGATCGCGGAAATCAAGAAAGGTCCAGCCGAGGCCGACCGCGGCGAATTTGCCACCGATGAAGAAATGAATTCGATCTTCGTCAGAGGGGCTCAGCCAGGGGCAAACAATCGGAAAACTTAGCAGCCATCTCGCCCCGGTTTTCCACCCCTATCCTCAGCTTTTCCACAAACTGATTCGCCCGAAAGCCGTGCCCCGCCAGCCTTCCCGGCCATCCTCTTTCCTGTCAACTTCTTTCAACCAAACGGATTCTGCCCTTCCTCGCCAAAACTCGATCAGAATTGTTGACTTTTTTTTCTGACCAGCTAGAATACGCCTCGCTCCTTCCCTGTAAAATTTCATTATGAGCCCTGAACTTCTCGATACCGTCCTCTTGCAGACAGATTTCCCCGATCTTCCTCTTCACGCCAGCGGCAAGGTCCGCGACGTCTACTCGGTCGGCGACCAGCAACTTCTCTTCATCGCCACCGACCGCATCTCGGCCTTCGACTACATTCTGGCCACCGGCATTCCCCACAAAGGGCGAGTGCTCACGCAGCTTTCCCTGTTCTGGTTCGACTATCTCGCCGACATCGTCCCCAACCACCTCATCACCGCCGACATCGACCAGTTCCCGCAACCTCTCCACAAGTACGCCGACCAGCTTCGCGGACGTTCCATGCTGGTGCAGCGCGCCGAAATGTTTCCCGTCGAGTGCGTGGTGCGCGGCTACATCTCCGGCTCCGCCTGGAAGGAATACAAGGCCACGGGCAAGGTCTCCGGAATCGCACTGCCTGCCGGCCTGAAAGAATCTGACGCCTTCCCCGAGCCCATTTTCACGCCCTCTACCAAGGCCACCACCGGTCACGACGAAAATATTTCTTTCGACCAGATGTGTGAGACCGTTGGCGTTGAGACCGCCAGCCATCTTCGCGATCTCACGCTGCGCGTCTACAAGAGGGCCGCCGCCTACGCTCTGAATCGCGGCATCATCCTCGCCGACACCAAGTTTGAGTTTGGACGCACCGCCAAGGGCATCACGCTCGCCGACGAGGTCCTTACTCCCGATTCCTCCCGCTTCTGGCCTGCCGACAAATACGCTCCGGGCCGGCCGCAGGATTCGTACGACAAGCAGTACGTTCGGGATTACCTCGAGCAAATTCACTGGAACAAGCAACCGCCCGCTCCGGCTCTGCCGCCGGACGTGGCTCGCCGCACTAGTGAAAAGTACCTCGAGGCCTATTTCCAGCTTACCGGGCGTAAGTTGGATGTATAGCCGGTGGACGACTAGCCGGTGGATGTCTAACTGGTTTTCTGGTACGATCCCGTCCCGCGGGAGCGCCCTATGACTCTCGCGGACTGGATGATCTGTGCGTTGGTGCTCCTCAACGTCATAACCGCCGCCATGCAGGGCTTTTTTTCCGAGGCTCTCACCATGGCTGGCTTGGTCGTGGGCTACATCGTGGCTGCGTGGCAGTACCGCAGCCTCGCGCAGTGGATGGAATCGTTTTTGAAGAACGAGTGGTTGGCTGAGATTCTGGGCTTTCTCATCATTTTTTTTGCCATCGTGCTCCTGTTCGGCATCGCCGCCAGGTTCGCCCGCTGGGTGATGAAGGAATCCGGACTCAGCGGTCTTGACCGTTTCCTCGGCGCAATCTTGGGGCTGCTGAAGGGCGGTTTGATGGTAGCGGTGATCCTCATGGTCATGACGGCATTCGAACCGGCGTCGAAGTTCTTGCAGAATTCGCAACTGGCGCCTTATTTCCTCGTCGTCGGCCATGCCGCGAAATGGCTCGCACCCACTGAACTCAGAGTCCGTTTCGACCAGGGTCTCGATCTGCTCCATCAGGCGCCTCATCATTTAGCCAGCTCCCCTGCTTCGCCGCCGAGATAAGCCGCGGGCCGTACAAAATTCATAGCAAAGAGAGAGATGCATCGTGAAAGATCAACTGGAAGCGCTGGTACTGCAGATGTACCGCAGCAATATTCTTTATTCCGAGGGCGTGCGTGAGTTCAAAAAACGCTTCATCCTGACCGTGCTGCAGGAAAACAAGGGCAACCAGTGCCGCGCCGCCCGCGAGCTCGGCATGCACCGCAACACGCTCAGCCGTACCATCACCGAGCTGAAGATTGACGTCCGCCAGCTCCGCGACGGCGTCAAGCGCCCGCCCCGCAGCGCCCGCCCCGTCACCATGGAAAAGAAAGTCGTCCGCTAGATCAAAGGCAGAGTTCTGTCATCCTGAGCTTCTCTGTCATCCTGAGCGCAGAGAATGCTTCCGCGAAGCGGAAGCATTCTCGGAGTCGAAGCACCCCCTGCGACATCGCGTGCCTCAGCGCCCGATAGGGGTTCTCCCTACCACCCCTGGTAAACGCAGAAAAAAAGAAGGCAGCCCTCGCAGGCTGCCTTCTTTTCCCATCCAATAACCAGAACTACTGCGCTGGCGCGGCGGCGGGCTTGGGATGCGCTGGCCGGGGCGCCGGCTTGGGCGCCGCCTTCGGCAAGATCAACACACCCTTTTCCATGACCATCATGAACGGGTTCGGCGTGTACGACACCGGATCGCCCTGGAAGTCAAAGCTGGCTCCGTCTTTCGGAATCATCTTCGGCGGAAGCTTCTCGGCCAGCTGCAGCGTGATGTCTGCCTTCTTCGCGTCAATATCATCCGAACTGCCCGCAATCATGAACTCGGTCGCGGTGGCGCTGATGACGGTGGCGTTCATCTTCATGGGCTTGCCTTTGATGGCGTTCCACACCACGTCCTGATCCACCTGCGCGCCGTTGGTAAACACGAACTGCATCTCTGCAAAGCTCATATCTTCCAGCTTCTTGGAAGTCACCAGGGTATGAACCTGCTCCGCCGGTGTAGGCGCCGGCTTGATCGGAACCTGCGCCGCACCCGCTTTCGCCGCACCGATCACAGCGGCCCAGCCGTCATCCCCGGCGTGGAACTTTATATACTGCCCGCGCGCGTACTTCTCGATCCCCGGCGCGCTGGCCGCCGGAGCCACCGCCGCGGCCCGCGCTGCGAACCAGATGCCGTTCTGGTAGTCCGGCGGCGTCTGTCCCAGATACGCCAGCGCCAGCGGATACAGCAGGCTCAGGTCTTTCCCCGACTCAGGATTCGCATCTACCGCCGCTCGCAGCGAATCGGCAGCCTTCTTATCGTCTTTATCCTGTAGCGCTCCCCATCCCACCGCGGCCTCGAAGTTCCCCTTCATCTGATCTTTCATCTTCTGAAAGTCCGCTTCTGAAGTTCCATCCGGCTTGGCGAACTTTGGCAGGCAATCCAGTCCTGTCTGTCCGTACTTCTCCGCGTCTGCCGCCAGTTGCTTGCCGTTGGGATCGCCACCTTCCGAGGCCTGGCGGTCGATGTACGACATCAGCGTCAGCGCTGGCTCCTGACAGGGCTCGACCGCCAGCACCTTGGCGGCCGTTTCCATCGCCTTCTTCACGTTGCCGGCCTGCTGATAGGTCTGCATCAGAACTTCCAGCGCCTGATTCTTCATCACGCTGTTCGGGTACTGTGCCAGAAACGCTTCCAGTCCGCTGATATGCGCGTTCGCATCCTTCGCGGGGTCGACCGCGGCCACGTACGCGTTGTACTCGGCAGGATCCTTAATTACCGGCGCTGCAGCCGGCGTGCTCTGCGCGGTCTGAGCCGTGGGCGGGTTCACGCTTCCTGTCGGCGGGTTCACGCTCCCGGTCGGCGGCGCAGCCGATTGTGATTGCGCTGGTTGCGAAGCAGTCTGTGCTACCGCCACTCCAGCCACTCCAAGCACAACCGTCAGCAGAATCTTTTTCATCAGTATGGCTCCTTGGATCTTTGGGAAATTGCTCTTTTTAGGAAACGTATCCTCTCAAGCTTAGCAGCAACCGCGTTCCGTCATGACAGCTTGCGTTTCGAATCCTGCTTTGGCCTGCCGCGCTCCCTGGCACGCCACCGGAAATCCGGCTTACCCTGCTGGACGCAAAGGCAGCCTCACCCTTTTCCGGTTGGCGGGATTATAAGTACCTCTTCTGCCGAAGGCAAGCGACTTTCACAATCATCCTCCGCTTTGTTGCTAATATGCGATTATCAGGATGCGATTCTTAACGCATGATTCTTAGCATGCAATCGTTAAGATCACGATTGTTAAGATGCGCATATCTTACGCGGCGGATGTTTCTAATCTGCGCGCCCGCATCCCACGCCGACTCACAAGGAGAGCCTCTAACTATGGACACCGGACAGCCCACAGTCGGGCATCCCTTAACCGTGCCATCTCCAACCGGACGGCCGTTAAATGGACAAGTCGCCGTCGTCACCGGAGCCGGGCGCGGCATCGGCGCCGCCATCGCCCGCAAACTCGCCCAACTCGGCGCCACCGCCGTCCTCTGCGGACGCACTCAATCCGCCCTCGATTCCACCGCCCGCGCCATCCTCGATGCTGGCGGCAAAACCGAAGTCATCCCCTGCGACGTTACCATCCTCCATCAACTCGAATACGCCTCGGCTCGCGTTGACAGCACTTTCGGCCGCCTCGACATCCTCGTCAACAACGCCGCCGTCGGCGGCTTCAGCGATCCCCTCCACATCCTTCTCCCCGAAGATTGGGACCGCATCCTCAACACCAACCTGCGCGGCGTCTACTACGCCATTCGCGCCTTCGCTCCTCTAATGATCCGTGCCTACTCCGGCCACATCATCAACATCTCGTCACTCGCCGGAAAAAACGCTCTGCCCAACGGCGCAGCCTACGCCGCCTCCAAGTGGGGACTCAACGGCCTCACCTACTCCGTCGCCGAAGAACTCCGCCCCCACAACATCCGCGTCTCGGTCATCTGCCCCGGTTCCACCGAAACCGAATTGAGTCCCCACGCCGGCAAGGACCCCGCAAAAATGCTCCAGCCCGACGATATAGCCCACGCCGTCGCCATGCTGGTCACGCAAGCCCCGCAATCGTTTATGAGTGAGATCCTTCTGAGACCAACGCAAAAGCCGTAAGAGCCCGACCTCAGACTTCGGACCGCAGACCTCGGCAAAATCCGCGCAGCCGACCGTCGAGGATGGAAGTTAGAAGTTAGAAGTTAGAAGTTAGAAGTCGGAGGTCAGAGTTCGGAGGTCAGAGTTCGGAGGTCCGAGGTCTGAGGTCCGATCTTCTACTTCTTAAACAAATTATCAAACGCCGCCCGCGCACTACTCGGCCGCAAGCTCGCTGGAGTCGAAGTTTCCTTCTCCCGCGTCACGCGAATCTCATACAACTCGCACGAATTCCGTTCATCCTTCTTCGCGATCCGCTCCTTCACCGGCTGCATGCACTCAAACCGGCTCCCCGGATCGAAATACGTACACTGTTTGCACGAATGTAACTCAAACCCGCACTTCGGACACTTCCCGTCCGGCCCCATCCCCTGCAGCAACGTCCCACACTGCGCGCAGCGCGACACCGCACGCGTCCCCGGCAAATTAAGCGGTTTCGGCCCCAGCGCATGGTCCCACTTCGGCGGACCGCTCGTCCGCTCCACCGGCGCTTTCCGGGGCTGGTCGCTCCTCGGCTCACCCCGCGGCTCGCGGTCTCGATCCTGATACCCATGCTGCCGGTATTTAGCCACAAACCCTCCCACCAAGCGCGTATTGTCTCCCCACTCCACCCCGCACGGCAAGTAGCGAAGTGTTGCGCATCGGGTGTCCCACTCTAACATCGCGCTCTTTGCGACGTTAGAGTGGGACTTTAACTTCCCGACAGTATCCGAATCTCGATGTCACAGAAAACTGAGTACTGAGTACTGAGTATCGAGTACTGGCTACAATAGAAACATGATCCACGAAATCCTCCCCGTCGGCCCCCTGCAATGCAACTGCTCCGTAATCGGCGACGAAACCACCCACGAAGCCATGGTCATCGACCCCGGAGACAACATCGACCAGATCCTCGCCCTCATCCGCAAACACAATCTCCAGGTCAAGCAGATCGTCATCACCCACGCCCACATCGACCACATCGGCGGAGCCATGAAACTCCGCGCCGCCACCGGCGCTCCCATCCTGCTCAACCAGAACGATTATGACCTTCTGAAAATACTCGACGTGCAGGCCGGCTGGATCGGCGTCGCTTCTCCAGGAAAGGTAGAAATCGACCGCACCATCTCCACCGGACAAACCGTCTCCGCCGGCTCCCTCACCGCCGAGGTCCTCCACACTCCCGGCCACACCGAAGGCAGCATCTGCCTCTATTTCCCCGCCGAAAAGAAGTTAATCGCCGGCGACACCCTCTTCGCCGGCTCCATCGGCCGCACCGACCTCCCCGGCGGATCCATGCCAAAAATCCTCCGCTCCCTCCACGACACCGTCCTATCCCTCCCCGACGAAACCGTAGTGGTCCCCGGCCACGGCGACCTGACAACAATCGGCGAAGAACGCGAGACCAACCCATTCCTGGTAAAGCGTTGACGGATTGGCGTTTAGGACGTTGCGTGCACGACTATTCAGCTCGACCTTTCAGGTTCGCCTCCAAGCGTGTCTGGCTTATCCCATGGCGGAACGAGATGTCTACCAATAGGCGGTCAGTTAGAGGAACATCGCGCGCCGGGAGCTGAAAGAAATAATCCCATCTGAGTCCTGGCCGGTGACGCTCTTCGATGAAGAGCACGGGCGCCGCCTGCGTTTCCGCTCCCTCCTTCCAGCTGGCTTTGAAAGACGCGCCAGTCATTAGGCCGTACGCGTAATCAGGAGGAATGATTTCGTCTGGACGCGGTGTACACCTATAGACCGTCGCCTCGACATCTACCACGATACGGTCAGGGAAACTGCGAATTAGCTTCTTGTCCTTGCTGAATTCAGGTCCGCTCGGCGTTTCCCTCTCCCGCAGGCCTTTGAAAAACTGATCTGCAATAAAGAAAACTTGCACCCAAATGCACGTGTCGTGATACGTGATAATACTGCTGCCGGTCTTTACGCCCGTTCCAAAATCCGTTTCCTTCATATTTTTTTGTTTCTTCGCTAGGACAGCGGCGGGATTTGCGAAACTGATCAGATAGACGGCAAAAAGTAATCCCCTGGATCTTAGGTCCCATCGCTGTTTGTGCATCTTGAGACCTCGCTGAAACTCCCAACGTTTCAAGCAACGCATCTACGAACCCACCATATCGAGCACTCGCGTCAACCCTTCGGAAAACTCCCCCTCCGCCGTAATCAAGCTCAACACCAAATACCCATCCCCCGGAAAATCATAAAAATGTCCCGGATGCACCACCACCGCCTTCTCCCGCACCAACTCAATCGCCAACTCCTCATCCGACCGCGTCACCGGAACCCGCACCACCGCATACCATCCCCCTTCCACACTCAGCCGCGCGCAAGCCTTCTGCCCCGCCAGTTGCCGGTCAAGCTCAGCCAGATTCGCCCTGACGCGACCAAGCAACTGCCGCTGAATGTCTTTCCTCTGCTCCATCAGCACCGGCACTGCCCACTGCACCGGAGCATTCATCGAAAGATAAGTATCGGCAATCACCTCCAGCCGCCCCATAGCCTCCGCCGCCCACTCCCGCGGCCCGCTCGTCACCACCCACGCCACCTTCATCTGCGGCAGCCCCGCAATCTTCGACACCCCGCTCAAAGTAAACGTCAGCACATCCCCATTCCCCGCAAACGACCATGTGGGGACAGCCGCCCCCGGCTGTCCGGTCGAGCGAAGCTCGACAGCGCCTGCGCTGCCCGTGATGCAATAATCCAGAAACACCTCGTCCGCAATCAAAGCCAGCCCATGCGCCCCACAGAACTTATTCAGCTCCCCTCCTTCCCCCGCCTTCACAAACGATCCCGTCGGATTATTCGGATGCACCACCACCACCCCCCGCGTCCGCTCCGTCACCGCCTTTTCCAGCGAGTGAAAATCCATCTGCCATCCATGGTCATAAATCAACGGATACGGCACCAGCCGCACATCCTGCAAATCCGCCAGAAACTCAAACAGCGGATAACTCGGCTTCGGCACCAGCAACTCATCCCCCGCATTGCACAGCAACCGAAACACAAACGAATATCCCTCGCTCGTGCTCGTGGTCAGAACAATTCGCTCCGCATCCAGATCGCGAACCCCATGTTCCGCGCGGTAATACTCCGCCACAGCCTCTCGCGCCGAGAGCAGCCCCTTCGACTGCGGATCGTAATCGAGGGCCCGCGGCGAAGCCAGCGCCCCCAGAATCGCTGCTTCGTCATACCGTAGCCCCGCCCGCGTAGGATTCGACACCGTCAAATCCAGCACCCGCGCCCCGCCCGCGCGCACTTCTTCCACCGCCCGCGTAAACCGGTTCTGCGCCAGCTTCCAGTTGGTCCGTTCAGAAAACATCAGGAGGGATTCTAATCGTAAATCGAAGAGAGAAAACTAGCTGAGAGAAGATTGGATGAAGAGCAAAAAGACAAACTGAATGCAAGCTTTGTCATCCTGAGCGAAGCAAGCTCGAATGAGCTTGCGTAGTCGAAGGATCCCTGCAACTGGCACCGCCCTACGCCCCCGGCAAACGAAACTCCTGCTTCGCCAGCTCCGGAGTCGCCGACAAACTCGGCCAATCGCGAATCCCCACCGCCGGACAAATCAATCCCTTCCCCGCCGGCCGCAGCAATTGCCGCAGCGTCTGCACCCCATAAAACAATCCTTCACCCGTCTTGGCCGCCACAATCAGGTGCGACTTGTCAGAAAACAGCAAATAGCCGTCGCCTTCCAGATCGTCCGCCCGCAGTCCGTTGCGCGCCAGAAAGCGCCGCACCCGCGAGTCCTGCAACCGGGCCAGCACAATCGCGCCACCCTCAGCCTTGCCCGCCGGCTTCATGCCCAGAATGTCCAACCGCAGCCCCGACTGGTCCGCCACTTCTTCCGCCAGCGTCTCCGCCGCAATGCGATCTTCCGACTGGTGCCCGCGCAGCACGAAAATCTTGGTCCGCCGCCCCACCCGGAACCCGCCATCCCGGATCTGCACTTCTTTCGGCGCAGGCTCCAGCTTCAACTGCGGCTGCGCGCTCGAATCGGTCGCAAAAGCCGCCGCGCACCAAAATACACAAAGCAACACACAAGAAACAATCTGCAGAAGGCTCTTATTCATTCAAATCCTTCAACCCCTAGAATTGGAGTCAACATTGTACCCGCAACCCGGTCCCGCTGCCATGAAACCTTCCGATCCATCTTACTCAAACCCCGTGCCTGTCCAGATTCCTCCCCGCCAGGCCGATTATTCCCCAAACGCCTCCTTATTAACAACATAAGGCATCTTCGTCACGTCCCCGCCGTAGTTCCCTTCCAGCACGTCCATCAATCCCTGCACGCACCGCCCCGCCATCCCCTTGTCCGGATCAGTCGACAACCGCGTAATCCGTGCCGCGCTGGCAAAGTGCGGCATCAACCGGCAGCGATCCGCAATCGCCGCATCCCGCAGTGGAGAATCCGCCGGCAGCGGCTCCTTCTCATAAACATCCAAAGCCGCTCCCGCAATCCAGTTCTCCCGCAGCGCCCTCGCCAAAGCAGCCTCGTCCACCACCGGCCCCCGCGAAGTATTCACCAGATATGCCGTCGTTTTCATCAGCCGCAAATTCTTCTCGCTGAAAAGATGATAAGTCGGCGTCGCGCTCTCCCCCGCCCGCAGCAGCGGCACATGCACGCTCACAAAGTCAGCACCCTGCAGCGCCGTTTCCAGCGGCCCATACTGAATCCACGCCTTCTCTTTCGTCAGTCCCCGCGCATGCCGCAGGTCGTTGATCTCCTGAATCGTTTTCACAAACTCGTGATTCTCATACGCCGGGTCATAGCACAATACATTCATGTCGAACCCAACGCACTTCTTGATGAACGCCAGCCCAATCCGCCCCGTCCCAATCACCGCCACCGTCTTCCCGGTAACTTCATCCCCCAAAAACGGCAAATAAGGATGCCAGTATCCCCACTTCAACTCCCGCGTCAGTTGCTCCGCCGGCCACATTTTCCGCGCCAGCGTCCCCATCATGAAAAACGCAAACTCTGCCGTCGCCTCCGTCAGCACGTCCGCCGTATTCGTGAACGGAACCTTATACCGGTCCGCATCCGCCCGATTGATGTTGTCAAACCCCACCGCATACTGCGCCACCACCTTCAGCGACCCCTTGCCCGCCTCAAACACTTCCTCATCAATCGGATCGCGAAGCGTCGTAATCAACCCGTCAATCCCCGACTTCACCTTCTCCACAATCAAACTCTTCGCCGGCGCCTCCGGCTGCGGATACACCTCAACCTCATACCCCCGCGATCGCAGCAGCTCAATCGCATCTCCAATATCGCAAGTAGCAAACACGCGCATCTTCTTGTCCATAAGGTTTTTGCTCACTGATTTTGCTCAACAACGAAGACGAAACTCAAGGAAGTTGGGTGCCCCATGTCTCGCTTCTTTTGCGAGACTTGGGGATTTTGACTTCGTGCGGAACCATACCAGTCTTCACCCAGGTTCCTGATAAATCCCCATCACATTCCCACCCGGATCGCGAAACCTCGCCGTAATCTCCGGAGCATCCCCGCCGATCGCCTGCACAATCTCTCCACCATTCGCGACAATCGCCTCAACCGCCGCACTCGCGTTTTCTACCCAGATGTACACCATCAGTCCCGGCGCCGATGCAGCCGGACGCCCCAACACAAACGCCCCACTCACTTCCCCGACGCCATCGTCAAACGCGGTGGCCCCATCCCCGCGTTGCCGGATCTCCCAATCGAACACCTGCCTGTAGAAGTCGCCCGAGCGCACCACATCGGTCGCGGGAATCTCCAGGTAGCAGACCTTGCCGTTAGCAAGCGTGGGAGGCATGACCGCCTGCCATTCTACCCCGCCCGGCTGGTTCGCAGGTTTTCCTTCGTGTGCCGGGGGCCTGCCCTGAGCCAAGCCGAAGCGTGTCCTTCGTGGTCAAAAATCTTGGTGGTCAAGATATTCAAACCGCTTTTTCCATTTCCCCTTGACACCCACCCCTTTTAACTGTTACACATTGTAACGCTACAACCGCTAACACAAGGAAAATGACCAACCCCCGCCAGCCCCGTCTAAAGAACCTGGGAGAAGTCGAGCAACTCGTCATGGACTACTTTTGGACCCACGGCCCATCCACCGCCGAAGCCTGCCGCGAAGCCCTGGCCTCCTCGCGTCCCATGAAAGACTCCACCATCCGCACCGTCCTCCGCCGCCTCGAGGAAAAAGGCTACCTCACCCACCAGATCGAAGGCCGCACCTTCATCTACCAGGCCTCTGACGCGCGCCAGAACGTCGCCGTCCGCGCCGTCCGTGGCATCATCGACCGCTTCTGCGGCGGCTCGGCCGAGCAACTCATCCTCGGCATGGTCGACAACGCCGTCCTCAACCGCAGGCAACTCGAACGCCTGGCCCGCAAAATCGCCGACCGCAACATCAAAGACTTCACGCACCGCAACATCACGCAAACAGACGTCACGCAAAAAAAAGACGAGAAGCCATGATCCTTACCATCTCGATCGCATCGTCCTCGAACCTTCTGGCGCAAGTCGCCAATCCGGCCGCCCGCGCGCTCGTCCTCGCTGCCGCCGCCGCCCTTGCCCTGGCTGCCTTTCGCGTAAGAAGCACTCCGGCGCGCCTGTTCACCTGGACCGCCGTGCTCTATGCCGCCCTCGCCATGCCCTTGCTCGGATGGATTCTGCCGCCCCTCCCGCTCCCCACCCCGGAATTTCTCCAATACGTGTTGAACGGCGCGCAGGCAAAGCCGCTCTTCGGACGCAACCGTCAAACGATCATCTCGACTGAGGAGCGAAGCTCACTTGTAGAGAAGAATCCGGCAGCCGAAAGCTGGCCGACGGTAGCCGCAGAGCGGCGCAAGAATAAAGCCCACGGCGCAAGCCGTGGGAAAGCGATGGGACAAGGAAACCAGCCCCAGGGGAGCGCAAGATCAGCGCCATCTGAAACTCTGTTCGCGCCGCCCGCGCCTTCTGCGTTTCCCTGGACCATGATTGACTGGGCCACGATCGCGGCCTCGATTTATCTTTTCGTCACCTCAATTTTCTTCGCACGCTTTTTTATCGGCCTGGCCCTCGCCGGCCGTCTGCTGCGCTCATCACAGATCATCACCGATCCGCGCCTCGCCCAACCCCTCGCCGCGAGCGCCCATCCCTCCCGCCTCGCCCGCACTCCAAGCTTCGCCGCATCCGATCTCATTTCCGTCCCCGTCACCCTGGGCGCACTTCGCCCCACCATTCTTCTTCCTTCCAACTGGCCCTACTGGGACGACGCGAAACTCTCCGCCGTCCTCGCCCACGAACTCTCCCACGTTGCCCGCCGCGACCCGCTCACGCAGTGTCTTTCCCTGCTGCATCGCGCCGTTTTCTGGTTCAGCCCGCTCGCCTGGTGGCTCGATCGCCATCTCGCCCTGCTGGCCGAGCAAGCCAGTGACGAGGCTGCGCTCGCTTCCGGCGCCGACCGCAAACATTACGCCCGCATCCTGCTCGAATTTTTCGAAGCCCTGCACGCCGCTCCGGGCCGCGTCTGGTGGCAGGGCGTCGCCATGGCCAAGCCCGGTCACGCCGAACATATTGCTGAAGAAAGAGTCGAAAGAATTCTCTCCTGGAAAGGATCCATTGCCATGCATCTCAAGAAGTCAATTGCCGTCGCAGTCGTAGCCCTCGCAATTCCCGTCGTATATCTCGCCGCCGCGGCGCGACCAACCCAACATGCCGTTCCACCGGCGCCGCCGCTCGCGCAGGATCAAACCCCGCCGCCCCCGCTGAAAGCCGAGCCGCCCGCCGCTCCCGAGCCACTACCCGCTCCCCCGGTTGAAGCCTCTGCTCCCTCGGAACCACCCCCCGCATCCGAGCCCGCGCCTCCGCCCATCGCCGCCGGAGTCGCAGGAGGAATTCCCGGCGGTGTGGTTGCCGGAGTCGCGCCCATCGCCCCCATCGCGCCGATTGCTCCCCTCATGCCGCCGCCCGCCTGGCACAGTCAGTCTGCCCATTCCGCCCCGTACCCCCACGGATACTCGTATGCCTATGGCTATGACGACAGCCAGCGTTTCGTCATCGTCACCGGCAAGTCCGATTCCCTCACCATGTCCGGCTCAACCGACGACGCTCGCCATGTCGAAAAACTCAGAAAGAGCATTGCCGGCGATTTCATCTGGTTCCAGCGCGACGAGAAGTCCTACATCATTCGCGACCAGGCCACCATCGATCGCGCCAAGCAGCTCTGGGCCCCGCAAGACGAACTCGGCAAGCAGCAGGACGAACTGGGCAAGCAACAAGACGCTCTGGGCAAACAACAGGACGAGCTCGGCGCAAAAATGGAACAGATTCACGTCAACGTTCCCGACATGACCGCCGAACTCGACAAGCTCAAAGCCGAACTCAAAGCTCTTGGTCCCAACGCGACCCTGGATCAGCTTGGCGACATTCAGTCGGAAATGGGTGAACTGCAAAGCAAGATGGGCGACCTCCAATCCCAGGCCGGCGACCAGCAAGGCAAGCTCGGCGAACAAATCGGCGCCCTCGGAGAAAAGCAAGGCAAACTCGGCGAACAGCAAGGCGAACTAGGCCGCCGCCAAGCCGAACTTGCCCAAAAAGCCTCCCACGAGATGAAGCAGATCCTGGACGAAGCCCTAAAGAGCGGCCTGGCCCAGCCCGAACTGTAAAATCGATCCAAGCCGGATCCCCTTCGCATCCCAAACCACTTGTCATCCTGAGGCAGCGGAGTCTCCGGCTACGCCGGAGACTCCCAACGAACGACCCATGCAACTCGCCGCCACCACCAACGCGGCGCGACTCGTGCAGGCGGGCGGGTTACGGGGCTTCCCACCAGATCATCGTCATCCCGTCGATGTAAGCAGTGATCGTTGCTTCGCTTCCACCGTTGTAGATCCCATCAAGCTGAAGATTGAGCAACAGTGTTCCTTCCGCCCAATCCAGGCCGGTAAAATAGGAATCGACGTTACTCACGTTGAAGTTCTGGGTGAGTCCATCGAAGGTCACGGAATCGTAAGAAACAACTCCTGTCCCACGAGAAACCGCGATTTGTACGTGGTGCCATGTGTTGGCTGCCCAACTCTGCGGGTTGCAGGTTAGGTCCGACGCGTTCCAGGTATCACCGGTGACGGCGTTGTTCGTGGTGTACTGCCAATGGTCGCCTGCCGGAGTGCCGCTGTTCGGAGGCCCCGCGCACTGCACGCCAAAAATGTACACGTTGCCGCTTGCATCCGCCTGGTTATTGTCCATTTCGACATTTTGCACGTTGATCGGATCAACGAAGTACAGGTAGGCGTCATAGACAAAATTTGTGGCCGTAGTGGAATTTCCGTAAGTCTGGGAGTATCGCTCCCCGGGATTTCCACCTTTCACTGCTGCCTTCCAATCCGAGTAAGCCAGTCGCGACTGCCCGTCAATATTCGGCCCCGCTGGTTCACCCGTTGCTCCCACCAGGTAAGTGGTCGAGTCTGCTTCCGTACAGTCCGCGGTTCCGGCATCCCACATCCAAACCCACCCGGTTAAGCCATACGTGCTCTTCTGTGCAGCTGGACATGGGTTTGGCGGATTCCATCCCGCGGCATTCGCGACATCGTCAACATTGCTTAAGGTGTAAGTGGTCGGTCCGACTACATGGGTCACAATGTCGACCTCCGCGCACGCACCCGCAGTTGACCAGGCCTTGAACCGGATCGTGTATTGCGTACCCGGAGACGGCTGCGAAGTGAGCCGGTAGTCGGTGGTACTGATCGTACTGCTCAGCCCGTTGTTCTGACTCGGCGTTTGAAACGGGCTGCTGTTAAACGAATATTCAAACAGCGTTATGTCGGACGAGCCGGCGCACCCCGCGACGCTTGCCGTCAGTTGCGCGGGCATCGCGATCGTGGAATTGTTCAGGGGCGAGGTTACCGTGATCTGACCAAAAGCATCACCGGCGAATAAGCCAACCACACCCAGCGCTATCGCTGCCAGGGTCATGGACGTACCAAACTTTCTGTACTGCATACTGCTGCCTCCTTGAAGGCAAACCAAATCCTGTTCAGGATGTAACGATGTTGAACCGGGAATTTACATTTTGGCTTTCACCAACCCCGACGATCGATATTTGCGTTTTCTTTTTTGAAACCCGCATGACTCACTAGAGCCCTCTCGACGCCGGCACGTCCGATCTCAATTGCTCAACTTGGCAAACAATTATTTCCGAACCCGGATTTGCGCACGCGCAGCCGACATTTCAAACGCCGCTCCTTAACTCTCGCCCCTTTTAGAAGCCTGGTTTGAGCAAAGCGGAAAAGGGCACGAACCTATACGAAACGGGGTTGGTGCAGGAGGAACAAAAGCTGTGTCGGCAGCATCGCTACCTGCCCTTGCAAGAAACGCAAGGACGGGGCACCCTCAGCAATAGATAACCCAGACAAACATCATTCAAAGCCGGACCGCCCGCCCGAGACAGGGGGGATTTTAAGTTCCGGGCTACGTTTCTTTCCGTCTCTTGTCCACGTCTCCAAACAGTCTCAGTGTCCTAGTTCAGTCGGAAGCTCAGTAAAGCCTTCCCTAATCACATCCCCCGGGTTGGGGTGTTCATGTCCAAAAAAACGCGAGGCAAACTTCAAGAACACCGGAAGAAAGACAGCTGAGCTAACCCACTGGATTCCTGAGACCGCTCCGAGCCAGTAGGGCGCGAAGCTGAAAGACGAGGCATCGTTTTCCGGACCGCACAGAGTCTGCATGGACTGGGCTGCCACTGTAAGCACCACGATGAAGAGCACAACCACCAGATGCGCAGCCACCACCAACCATCCGCGTCTTAGAAGGAGCCGTGGCCAGGTTGATTCATCGGATGCCGATCCGCCGGAGGTCTTAAATTTTGCCTCGTTAGCACCGTGCCGTTCCTCCTCCGGCGGGCTGCCCGGGTTGCCGCCCCCAGACGAAAAGACACTGGGCACGAGGCCTGCTACAAATGGAACGACGAGCAGGAAAAATCCGAGGACTATCAGCGACTGAATGATCTCAGTCTGGCCGACTGTTTCCCCGGCCAACTGCCAGGCGGCAGATATCGTCAGTTTCCGCGAAACGAACCTCTGGACATCTATCAGGCAGACGCCTACGACAAGGGCATCGAACACCAGTAAGCCGGCGACAAACCCAGCCTTGTAGTGCACGATAGGCCAAGACCAGAAGCTGCGCGGAGATCCGGTGCTCACCGGCACCGACGCCGCGGGTGCCCTCTCGGGCAACATTCCCGGCACAAGAACTCCTTCCACAACAGCAAACTCAGGGTTGCTTGCCACTTGTGTCGTATTCTTGGCGCCGCCCGCACGCCGCGCTGTATAGGCTGAGCTCTTGGTCTTCGCTCTTGGCGCACCATTCGGGTTCGAACGTGACGCCTTTTTTTCGGAGTTTTTCGGAGTAGACGTAGTAGGCTGCATGTTGTCGCTCCCCATCATGGAAGTCATACGTTTCGCAGGTTGCCGTCAGGTTCTGATTCCGCGCAAAAAAATCCAGCAGGCACGCGCGGTCAAGACGGCCACTGCAGCTGTTCACGGCGTTCGCCAAGATCGCCACTGAGTCGTAGGCGAAGGCGTCGGTTGTTTCCGGTACTTTCTGCGCTTCCTTCTCCCGATCGGAAGGTGACGTCACCGACAAGCCTTCGACCGAGTCGCACTCGACCTTCTTGTGCGGATGCGCAGGCGAGGTGAAATAGATTTCCGCGTGGGGATTGATCTCCCGCAGAGTGTCGCTGAACGCCCCATCCGTAATGATGAATTTGTAGCCCTTCGGATCTCTCTCAGCCAGTCCTTGCAGCACATCGCGGGCTAGTTCGTCATAGCCCACGAGCACTATGTAATCCGGATGGGCTGCGCGAATCTCAGTAACTAGTCCCCACAAATCACCATGATCCAAGTCAATGTTTCGGGAACTCACAACTTTATAGTCAGGGTTCCTTTCTTTGCGGAGATCTTGATGGGTAGTGAACCGCTCCAGGTAGTCGCACATGGGCTTGCTGTACACCCCGGCGCCATTGTGACCCGTTTGGTCGCAAATCAGCATTACCCTTGGGACGTTGGGCTTAGAACCCTTCTTCTTTTGGCCGGCGCCCTTCGGTTGATTGATGGTGAGTTGAATTGCGCTCACCTGGTCGGGAACATCGGCAGGAACAAGCCTCAAGGCATTGTGAAAGCCGTCTGAGTGTCCCGCAACGCCCGGCGGCTCGAAGTAGCAATCAGGTCTTTCACATTGGCTCATCTCCCCGGTCTCGCCCCTTGCCAGCTCCAGATTCGGCTTGTCGTGCGCGGCATGCCGCATAAACAAGTACGGACTCGTGGCATTCGTCACGAAAACAGGAATTCCGGCGTCCGCGAAGATCGGGAGCGTCGCCCAAGTCGTTCCCGAGTAGGTGTTCCCAATCACTGCCAGTGTCCCAGGGTTTCGGCGCAATTCCTGGGCGAGCGCGATTGCCTCCTCTTTTGTGTCGGGATCGACGCGGGCCTCAATCGTGACCTTACCCTCGATCAGCTTCCTTATTTCGTCTTTATTCTTCGCTTTTTCAACACCCGTCTTTATCGAGCTGTGCTGATGGGGATCTCCGGACGCAGTCCACAAGTAGTAAATCTTGAGCAGTTTGTCCTGCGGGTCGGCAGGGGTGTGTGATTCTTTACTACAGGTGGTCAATACCACAAGCGCTGAAAACACCAGGGCGAAAGGTACGTGCTGGGTCCGCATAGTCGGCCAACTCCTTGCGACCCCCTCAAATCGCTGGCCCACGATTCTGCCGACGATGGGCCTCCGTGTCAATTGAAAAAAGAGTCCTTTTCCCTCCGTCCGCCCTTAGGCCGCTGCTCTCCGCGGGCCGTAGAGCATGCTTCCTCCTTGCTCATAGACTGCGCGCCGCACCCCCTTGACAACTTCCCACTCACCCCTCTACAATTAGCACTCGTAAGGCATCAGTGCTAACAGCACCGCCTAACCCAACCAAATCATAGGTTTAAGCAGACAAACCGACGTACGTCAACGTTCCAACTACCTGAAAGGAGTAAACAAACCATGGCGAAATTTTCACCACTCCATGATCGCATTCTGGTCCGTCGCGTGGAAGAAGCTTCCACCACTCGTGGCGGCATCATCATCCCTGACTCGGCCAAAGACAAGCCGCAGGAAGGCGAAGTCATCTCCACCGGCAAAGGCCGCACCAACGACGAGGGCAAGACTTTCCCTCTGGCCGTCCACGACGGCGACCGCATCCTGTTCGGCAAGTATTCCGGCACCGAGATCAAGATTGATGGCGAAGAATTCATCATCATGAAAGAAGAAGAAGTGCTCGGCATCCTCACCGGCGCCGCAGCTCCGGCCAAGAAAGAACTCGCCGGCAAGCGCTAAAGTAACGGCTTCCGGCGTTCGGCTTCCGGCTTCCGGATGACCGAACAAGCTGCAAGCTAATTAGGTTCAGGGTGGTCGTTCGGCGAGCAAAGGCATATGGGTTTGTGGAATTCGCGAAAGCGAGTTCCGGAAGCCGAGAGCCGGAAGCCGGAAACCCCCAACCAATATCCCGCAGGTCAATCCTGCGACAGAATTGAATAGGAGAAAAAGCAATGGCAAAACAAATCGTTCACGGAGAAGAATCCCGACAGGCGATCCTCCGCGGCGTCAACCTTCTGGCCGATGCCGTGAAGGTCACCCTCGGCCCTAAGGGTCGTAACGTGGTCATCGAAAAGAAATTCGGTTCGCCGACCATCACCAAAGACGGCGTCACCGTAGCCAAGGAAATTGAACTGCGCGACCCGCTCGAGAACATGGGCGCACAGATGGTTCGTGAAGTCGCCTCCAAGACGTCCGACGTCGCCGGCGACGGCACCACCACCGCCACCGTTCTCGCCCAGGCCATCTTCCGCGAAGGCGTCAAGACCGTTGCCGCCGGCGCGAACCCCATGGCTCTGAAGCGCGGCATCGAGAAGGCCGTCACCATCATCTGCGGCAAAATCGACAAAGAAGGCAACCGCGTCAATGGCGAACTCGACAAACTGTCGAAGCCCGTCAACAACGACAGCATGATCGGCCAGGTCGGCACGATCAGCGCCAACAACGATGAGACCATCGGCAAGATCATTGCCGAGGCGATGAAGAAGGTTGGCAAGGACGGCGTTATTACGGTTGAGGAATCCAAGACTTTGGAGACTCAGCTGGAAGTCGTGGAAGGCATGCAGTTCGACCGCGGCTACCTTTCGCCCTACTTCGTCACCGATCCCGAGCGCATGGAAGTCGCCATCGAGAACGCCTACATCCTGATCAACGAAAAGAAGATCAGCTCGATGAAAGACCTGCTCCCGCTGCTCGAGCAGATCGCCAAGTCCGGCAAGCCCCTGCTGATCATCGCCGAGGACGTCGAAGGCGAAGCGCTCGCCACCCTCGTCGTCAACAAACTGCGGGGAACGCTGCAAGTCGCGGCCGTTAAGGCTCCTGGCTTCGGCGATCGCCGCAAGGCCATGCTGCAGGATATCGCCATCCTGACCGGCGGCAAGGCCATCACCGAAGACCTGGGCATTAAGCTCGAGAACGTGCAGATCAGCGACCTCGGCCAGGCCAAAAAGATCACCATCGACAAGGACAACACCACGGTGGTCGAAGGCAAGGGCAAGCACGCTGAAATCGAAGGCCGCGTTAAAGAAATTCGCAGCCAGATCGACAAGACCACCAGCGACTACGACCGCGAGAAACTGCAGGAGCGGTTGGCGAAGCTGGTCGGTGGCGTAGCCGTCATCAAAGTCGGCGCCGCAACCGAAACCGAAATGAAAGAGAAGAAAGCCCGTGTGGAAGACGCGATGCACGCCACCAGAGCCGCCGTGGAAGAAGGTATTGTCCCGGGCGGCGGAGTTGCACTGGCGCGTTGCGCGGCTTCCCTCGAAAAGGTGAAGGCCGAAGGCGATGAGCAGATCGGTATCAACATCGTCAAGCGCGCCATCACCGAGCCCCTGCGCATGATCGCCGAGAACGCCGGCGAAGAAGGCGCTGTGGTTCTGGGCAAGGTACTCGACGCGAAGGAGACCAACTTCGGCTACAACGCCTTCTCCAACGAGTACGAGGACCTGGTCAAAGCCGGCGTGCTCGATCCGACGAAAGTTGTTCGGACCGCGCTGCAGAATGCCGGATCAATCGCCAGCCTGATGCTGACCACCGAAGCCCTGGTCGCGGAGATTCCTGAAAAGAAGGAAGCTCCCGCGGGCGGCGGCGGACACGGCGGCGGCGGCGGTATGGGCGACATGTACTAAGACAGCTGTCAGCTATCAGCCGTCAGTAGAATCGAAAGCCCCGCTCGCAAGAGCGGGGCTTTTTGTTTCACCTTGACGCTGTGAATTTCACGCCGCTCTATTAGGTTCTGCGCCACCGCCGCAGGTCCCGGAGGGACCGCCTGACAATAGCCCGGCGTTTTTAACGCCGGGTCACCGGCCCAAAATCAAAACCGCGTCCCGGAGGGACGCCTGAACCCTCGCCTCGACCTATCCCCACACATTTTGCGGATCGTATTCCACTCCGAGGGTGGCCCCGGTAAGAGTCTCACTCAGGAAGTTCAACTTCTGCGTGGGCAGGTTCAACAGTTGACTCGGGCCGTGCGCGGCCTGGTTCAATTGCGGAGCGTGGCGAACAGAAGCTTGACGTTGCCCTGAAAGGTGGTGTTGGCGCGGACTTCGCTTGTGATCTAGGACGGTGGGCCAATGGTATCAACCTGAGGCCCGCTGCCTTTGGCTTTTTCCCACAACCATATGCGTGGTACAGGACCGTATTTGTTTGCATCACGGGTACCCGGCTTGAACAGTAAAACCAACTCGAAAGCAGCATCAATCAGTGGTAAAAGGAAAATTAGTGTCCACCAACCACTGTCACTCATGTCGTGCAGCCGTTTTGGGATGAGAACAGCCAGCTTGAAATATATGTACACGAGAACAACAAGTTCGAGAACGCGATGGGTGATCTGTCCCTCATGGAAAACAGCCACGACGGTGGCCAGCAATACCCCACAGAGCAAGACCACGTTCCAAGTCAGGTATTCAAGACGCCCGATTCGGTTCGCCATAAGGTCAATCAACTGTGACTGGAAGCATCGGGTTCGGGCATCCTTTCCTTGATGTCTTTCACCTCAGCAAGCAAATCAGCGAGGTTGCTGTTAATCTCCACCAGCTTGTCATACACATCCTCAATGTTTGCTTTTTCCTGTACGGGCTTGCGCAGTATCATTCGTTTTGTTTTTACCATGAAAGGATTGTAAAGAACATGCGAACATTTTTCATCTCCGCTCTTGGCGGGTGGCCCAGCTCCTGTCATGTTCTCCTTTGCTTCGCTGTGAAGATTTCTGTACAATGGGGGTCAAGGAGATACTCCGATGCCAAACGTGATGTGCCGACCTGAGTTGCATGACGCGACAACCGGAGAGCAGTACGACCGGTTTCATGCTGAGATGGAGACCCTGGGATTAGCGCGGACGATTTCACGTGGCGGCAAGGAGTTCCGCCTGCCGTCTGGCCTTTACCTTGGATTGAATGTGCCCACAATTCTGGAATTGTTGAAAATACGGGTCAGCCTTCTGGCAATCAAAATCACGAGCCATGATTGCAAGCTAGCCATTTGGCCCATAGCCGATCCGGCTAGCATCGACATTTCGGGCCTTGAGGATGTCACCCCGAGTTACGGAGCATTGTGGGGGTTGTTGGGCGCTGCTCCTCAGAGCAACTTCTCGTTTCTGTCCTTCTTTGGCGATTAGAAATGAGAGGCTCCGCTCGAAAATGATTCGGCGGGTGGCCCACACAACGCGCTTTTCGTTGTGTGGGAATCGATGCTGCCGAGGTCTCCGGTTCGGTTCAGGTGTCCCTACGGGACACGGTTGTTTTCTTGGGTTGCGCGGTCCCGCCAGTGAATTGGCGGGCTATTTTCAGTGGGCCCTCCGGGACCTCTTGCGTCGCTGCGCTCGCTCTTTCGATGCTGCCACCGCCGCAGGTCCCGGAGGGACCGTCTGACAATAGCCCGGCGTTTTTAACGCCGGGTTGCGGGCGCGAAGATGGAACCGCGTCCCGGAGGGACGCCTGAATCATCCCCACACATAATGCGGGTCATATTCGACGCCATGCTTCTTCAAGAACGCCAAAAACTCTTCCTCGAAACTGCGCTTGCGATGATGCTCAGCCTGCGACCGGATGTACGCAATCGTATGATTCTTCTGCGAAATTCCGACGGTGAATGCGCCGTATCCTGCCTGCCACGCGAAATTCCGCGCATGTTTCTCATTCATCCAATGCGACGACGCGCCTTTGATCAACTGCATGGCCTTGGCTAACGCCATGGTCGCGGGCAGCGACAACAGAATATGAATGTGATTCTCCGTGCCGCCCGCAATGAGAGCCTTGAATCCGTTCTTGCGGGCGATGCCGCCGAGGAAGGACCAAAGATCAGGCTGAACCTCAGGCGGAATCAGATTCCGGCGATTCTTCGTCGAGAATACGCAATGGACGAGACTACAAACGTAGGTATGCGACACGGTGAAAGCGTAGAACAGCCCGCAGATCGTAAAGAGAAATAATCGGTCGGAAAGGGGAGCGTTGTCCCAAATTGGGATGTGATTCAGGCGTGCCTACGGCACGCGGTTCGTTCTCTCTAGTTCACCCGGCGTTGAAACGCCGGGCTATTATCAATCGTCCCTACGGGACGCAGCGAACGCTGCCACATTGGAAGGCTCAGCAAGTTCTCCTCGAGGTTGCCGGGTGCCTGATCATTTGCGTTCTTGGCAAAGGGTGGGCACCCCGAAGCCGACAAGTCCCGATTCTTCCCATTTTGGGTTTCTTTCCGTCTCTCCAGTCTGCTTTTCTCTCCCGCTGGACCGTGTCGCCTGCAGATTGTCTAAGTTGCACAGCGCATGCTGCGGGGCCTGGTACGAAACGAGCTGGGATTCCGCCCTCGATCAGCTCTCAAACGTCGAGATTCGCGTGGCGTAAGGGCATCTCTTGCCATTGTGTCCCGTGGAGTCGTGTTCCCTCAGCAGAGCGATGGCAAAGCGCTCAGCCCGTGCAACCGCAGTCGTTTCCTCGGAGCTAAGCCCCGGCCTCATCGCCAGGCTCCGAATGTCCGACAGATGTTGCTCCAGTTCGTCCTTGGTCCGGCATTCCATTTATTCCTGATTCCTCTCCAACAAAAAACCATGTATATCACATGCGCCGCGCCGACGCCCGCCCCCGAAGCGCTTCTGAGGTTTTCCACAGCCTTCCACAGAAATATGCCACCAGATGGTGACGGACGACCTTGACCCAGAATACAGAAAGCCCATACTGGGAAATGTGCGCAGACCATCCCCACAACCCAGCAAAACCCAGGCGCTCACGTCCCGAGCTAACTCATTATTTTTGAAGATTTTACCGATAACTTCTTTGCTTTCAAGATTTTGCCGCCTGAGGCCCATATCAATTCCCCGCAACCTGCAGAAACCAAGGATTTTACGCCGTCGGCCTAAAAAAATAGTGAAAGGATATACCCCAGCCCTCCCCAATCCCGCCCCCGCGCCCACAACTCAGATAACTCGCTCCCGTGACCTTACAACATTGTACGTACACATCCAAAACGTCAAAAGGCCCCACCCTCTTTCGCACACGACGCGAAAGAAGGATGGGGCACCCGGCTTCGTTCAACTCGGGGACTAGTTGGGCAGCACCTAGTTAGGCAAGACTACCGTGTCCACCACGTGAATCACGCCGTTCGACTGAAATACGTTGGGGATGGTCACCGTCGAGATGTCTCCCTTTTCGTCTTTCAGCACGATGTTCGAGCCCTGCATCATGGCGATGAGCGTGCCGCCGCTCACCGTCTTCAGCGTGGCTTGGCCGTGTCCCTCGCGGATCTGTTTTTTCAGGTCAGCGGCGCTGAGGCGTCCGGCAACCACGTGGTAGGTGAGGATCTTCACCAGCATGTCTTTGTTCTCCGGTTTCAGAAGCGTGTCCACGGTGCCCGCGGGCAGCTTGGCGAAGGCTTCATTGGTGGGAGCGAAGACGGTGAACGGTCCCGCGCTCTTGAGAGTGTCGACGAGTCCCGCCGCTTTGACGGCCGCGACCAGCGTCGTGTGATCGGCGGAATTGACGGCATTGTCGATGATGTCTTTGTTGGGATACATCGGCTGTCCGCCGACCACGGGATTCTTGTCGGCCGCGAGCGAAGTGCCGGCCATGGCCACGAGGCTCAACAGCAGGACTGCGAGTTTGCTCTTCATCATAATGTCTCCTGGTGTGCAGTGATCTATTTGAAGTGATTTCGACTGAACAGCTTCGGGCTGTAGCCTGAACCGTTCTCTGGCTTAGGTACGCGGCAGAAACAGGATTGGATTGTTGTCATTCCGACACGCGACACTGAGCGAAGCCGAAGTGGAGACAGGAGGAATCTGCTTTTCGGCCGGAAGCGACGCCATGCTATAGTGCGACTTCGCCATGGGATCATTCCTGTTCTTCGCTTTTTCGTGGTGGTCGATTGCGCTGCGAGTTGTGGCCATCGTCCACTTCATCCGGCGGCGGCCGAATTTCTTTTGGCTCTGGGTGATCCTGTTTTCGTGGGTGGGAGCGCTCGTCTACATCGTCGTCGAAGTGATTCCGGACGCGGGCCTGCTGCGCGGCACTTTTCAAGTGTTCCCGCGCCGCCGGCGGATTCAGGAACTGCAGCGCATCGTCCTCGATAATCCTGCGGCGGGAAACTACGAAGAACTGGGCCTGCTGTACCTGGACGACGGAAACTTTGCGCAGGCCCGCGCCGCCTACGACAAAGCCATTGCCTCACGCGCGGACTCGGTGGATGCGTTTTACCGGCGGGGCGTGGCGGAGGTCGAACTCGGGGACTTCGCCGCCGCCGTGCCTGACCTGGAACGCGCCGTTACATCCGATGCCGACTACGACTTTCATCGCGCCAAGGGATTGCTGGCCTGGGCTTACGCCCAGACCGGGCAGCCCGAGAAGGCGGACGCAATGTTTCGCCAGGCCACACGGATTTCAACCATCTCTGAAACCTATTACCACTATGCCCTGTTTCTGCAGTCGCAGGGACGCGCCGCCGAGGCCCGCGAGTGGGCGCGGAAGATTCTCGACAAACGGCCGACCATGCCGGGCTATCTGCGGCGGCGCGAGCGGCCGTGGTTCCGCAAGGCCGACGCGCTGCTGGCGCGGCTTCCGGCGGGTTGAGTTCCAGGCAGCCTCAAACGGCCGATGTTAGAATGGAAGGTGACGATCTCGAAACCTTCCATCCGGCTGCTGGCGACGGATATCGACGGCACGCTGCTCAACCCACAATTCAAAATCTCTGAGGGCGACCTGCTGGCGTTGCGCCGGGCGCACGCCGCGGGCATTGAGATTGTGCTGGTCACCGGGCGGCGGCACGCGTTTGCGCTGCCCATCGCGAAGCAGTTGGGGTTCGATTTGTGGCTGATCAGCTCCAACGGGGCGGTCACGCGCTCACTGGCCGGCGAGACGTTTCATCGCGACATGATGCCGGCGGAAACCTGCCGCCGCCTGTGCGGAGCGATGCAAGAATTTCGCGGGCATACCGTTCTAACGTTTGATAAAGAAACCAAGGGCGCAATCGTCCTGGAGCGGCTTGACGAGCTGGGCGAAAGCATCCAGCGCTGGCTGGAGAAGAATATGGAGTACATCGAGTTTGTCGTTCCGATCGAGGATGCGCTGGTGCGCGACCCGGTGCAGGCGATGTTTTGCGGCACTATGGCGCGCATGAGTGAAGCTCTGCAGGCGCTCGACGGCGCCGGCATGGATGGCGCCGTAACCGTGCTGCGCACCGAGTATCCGGAGCGGGACTTGTCGATGATTGATGTGCTGAATGCGGGTTGTTCAAAAGGCCACGCCCTGGAGCGGTGGGCGAAACGGCGTGGCTACCCCCGCGAACAGGTCATGGCCATCGGTGACAACCATAATGACGTCGAAATGCTTGAGTTTGCCGGGCCTCCGGTTATCATGGGGAATGCCTGCGAAGAGCTGCGCAGCCGTGGCTGGACTGTGACTCTGGGCAACGACGCCTGCGGGATTGCGGCCGCGGTGGAGGGAGTGGTTGGGGACTCGGGATCAGGGGTCAGTGGCTAGTGGTCGGTGCTCAGTGAATTCATGATGTACATGCGCAAACTCGGTATCTGCACTTCCCTGCTGCTGGCGGTGGCGGCGCTTCCCTGCTTTGCCGGGGAGGTTGCCGTGCTGCGGAATGGATTTTCCATCCGGCATGAACGGCGGGAAGTGGTTGGGGACGTCACGCGGCTTTATGTGACTGCGGATGGATCGAGTTTTGTGGATGTGCCGACGACCGCGATCGAACATTTCGAGGCCGCGCCGGAACTGCCGGTTCCCGATCTGCGGTTGGCAGCTTCTGACGACAAGTCAAAATCCCCACTTCTCGCAAACTACGCGAGAAATGGGGCACCCGCTGCATCGGTTTTTTCCAGAACGAATCCGGTGGATTTGAATGACGTGGTCAACTCGGCCAGCGACCGTTATCGGCTCGACCCGGATCTGGTGAACAGCGTGATCAAGGCGGAGAGTGGTTTCAACGCGCGGGCCGTGTCTCCGAAGGGCGCGCAGGGGCTGATGCAGTTGATGCCGGGGACCGCGTCACAGCTGGGCGTACCGAATCCGTTCGATCCGCAGGCTAACGTTGAAGGCGGAGCGAAATATCTGCGGGAGCTTTTGGAACGTTACAACTTTGATCTGGTGAAGGCGCTGGCGGCCTACAACGCCGGACCGCTGCGGGTGGAGCAGTTTGGCGGCGTGCCCCCGTACTACGAGACGCGGGCGTATGTGGCGAGAGTAGTGAGGGACTTCAACAAAAAGAAAGCGGCGCAGGAAAAAGCTTCGGCCGCGTCCTCGCAGAAGGCGACTGCTTCCGGGCATGCGGTCGCGAAGACTTCCTCACGCACGACGCCGAGTTCCACTCTCATTCAGGCAAAGGCAAGCCCGGTTCAGGCTCAGTAGAGATCGACACAGGCAGTCGAGCTGCGCTCGACCGGACAGCCGGGGGCGGCTGTCCCCACATAAAGCTCTTCCCGCACAAAGCTCTTCTCCCATAAATCTGTTCCCAGATAAGTCTCTTCTCCCATCAGGCTCGGTAGTTTGACCCCTTGGACTCGCTCATATACCTTGGAACTGCCGTTTCCCGCTTCACGTTGCGGAGGGCCGCGGCGCGGAGTTTTCCCCCTTCATGGACAAGAAGCGCATTCTGGCCAGCGTTGTCGTGTTCCTCATTTTGGCGGTTCTGATTTACCTGCAGTACCGGCATTGGCGCACCTTCGACTGGGGCACGTTCTGGGGCCAGATTCATCACATCAAGAAAATTCATGTGCTGCATGGCATCGCGCTGGTCTATTCGGCGTACGTGCTGCGCGCGTTGCGCTGGAAGATTTTTCTGCGTCCGGTGCGCCCGAAGGTGACGGCGCTCTCGCTGGTATCGCCGATGATGATCGGTTTTACGGGGCTGGCGCTGCTGGGGCGGGCGGGCGAGTTTATCCGGCCTTACCTGGTGGCGCGCAGGACAGACCTTTCGTTCTCGTCGCAGTTGGCGGTGTGGGCGGTGGAACGCACGTTCGATGTGGGAGCGTTCGCGTTTCTGATTGCTCTGGCGATTTTTCTGCCGAGCGCGCTACAGTCGATTCCGCATCCGGAGTATTACCGGGAGTTTCGCGACGCGGGGTTCTTCCTGGTACTGGGAGTGAGCGTAGCTGCGGGGGCGGCGGTGCTCATCAGCCGGTACGGCGAAGGCATTGCGCAGTGGATCGAGCGCAAGCTCTCTCATCTGTCTTCCGGAATCGGGCGCCGCCTGGCGCAAAAAGTACGCGAGTTCGGCACGGGGCTGAACACGATTCACGGGCCGGTTTCGCTGCTGTGGCTGACCGTGCTGTCGGTGGGCATCTGGTATGTGACCGCGCTCGCGTATCAGGAAGTGACGCACTCGTATGGCGTGGATGCGCTGCAGATTCCGGTTTCTCAGCTTTTGATTTTGATGGGCGCGAGCATGGCCGGTTCGATGCTGCAGTTGCCGGCGGTGGGCGGCGGCTCGCAGATGGCCACCATCGCAACCCTGTCGAGCGTATTTGACGTGCCTCCGGAGTTGGCGGCGAGCTGTGGGATTCTGCTGTGGCTGGTGACGTTTGCGTCGGTGGTTCCGGTCGGGCTGGTGCTGGCGCATCGGGAGCGATTGTCGTTGCGGAAGTTGTCGGTGGAGAGTCACCGGGCGGAGGAAGAGGAGATAGAGGAACCGACCGAAAAGCGGTAATGGTGGCCCCGGGCAGAGTCGAACTGCCGACCTTCGGTTTAGGAAACCGCTGCTCTATCCATCTGAGCTACGGGGCCGATGCGACGCAACCTCATTTTACACACTAGTTTACAGATTCGGGCATGGAGCCGGAATCGTGATTTAATGTCCTGTCACTGTCCCGAGATATGCGAACAGCGGTTTTAGTAGCGTAATCCTGCTCGATTTTCTCCATCGCAACACGTACTTCATCGCTCGTGCTTTTGATGTAGAAAGTTTGCGTGACGTTGACGTTCGAGTGTCGCAGCATTCGTTGAATAATGCTGTCATCGACACCCAAGCGGTTGAGGTTCGACGCTAGTCCGCGCCTGCATGCATGCCAGCCGCGCCATTCGGGGATGCTCGCGTCACGCTCGTACTCGTGATCTTGTTTCAAGTGAGGCTTCCCTTCCGAAACGCTACAGCGAACGCAGCGATTCAATGCAGGAAGTATTTCACGAGCGAGCATATTGTTCAGGTTCAACCTGCCGCCAACAGAGTTAGCAAAAATAGGTCCAGTCGGACTCGCCAATTCATCGGCCGCTTCTTTCAACCGCTCCTTTGCTTGTTTCAAAGAGCGCAGCCGGTGCATTTCCATCCGATCGCCCAGTTGTTTGATGATGGGAACAGGGGCCTTTGACTTTCTGGTCTTAGGCTCGTTGATGGTGCCATTCCAGACGCTACGCGCGACCCAGAGCTGGTCATCGTGCAGGTCGGCCCACTCTAAGCCTGCAATCTCACCGTGCCGTAACCCAGTGAACGCGGCGACAGCAAATGCCGTCGAAGCGGGTTCTGGTAACACCGCGAGAATGCTGTGAATCTCTTCCAAGGAATAGGCGTGCGTTTCTTCTGCCGGGATCGCATGAGGAGAGATGGCGGTATCCGCAACGGGATTGACTCCGTCGAAGAATCCCAGCCGCTTCGCCAATTTGAAGAGGCCCGACAGTGTGGATTTCGCACGCATCAACGTATTCTTGTGGAGTTGTCGTGGACTGATCCGGTCGATCTCATCCAACCAGTTCTGAACGTCGTGGGTCCTTACATCCCGCAAACATCCGCGATAGCGGATGCTGCCTGGCTTGAGGTGGCATTCCCAGACGAACTTATATCCGCGGTAGGTGGAGGGGCGAAGGTGCTCCTCGACCCAGGGCAGAAATACGGTTTCGGCGAATCGCGAAAGAGTAATCAATCTGTCGGCCGTGATCGGTGATTCGCTTATCTCGCGCATCACATCTTCAGCGGCTTTCGCGATTGAATCCGGTGGGTGTTTAGAACGGTAGCCTTTCGGAACCTCGCCCAGTCTGCGGCTGCAACGTTTGCGCACGATCTCGCCGCCAACGTTCGAACGCTGCCAGAATCGGACAAAATAGGCATTCCCGATCACGACAATCGAGCCTGCCTGTTTTCGTTTTCGCATTTTTCCTTTCTCCTTTTCCCCGGTTCAATGTGTTTGAGAACGATGCGGTTGAGTCCGGGGCTGCCGCAACGCTCCCTGATTAACTGCTCGCGTTAACCACTTGAAGGTCAGACCTGTCTCGTCCGACACAAACTTTTTCCATTCGACTCTTGTGCTGGTCTCCCACTTCTGCGCCGCGTTGCGAGCCCGCTTTAGATCTTCCTTGTGCTTCTTTTCGCGGAGGCCGGCTTTCCTGTCCGTGTTCTGAACGATTCCCGTACAGCGTCCCGAGCATTGTTTCTGCAGTGCACGACGCTTGATGAACCATCGCCCGCATCGTGTGCGGAGACACGGTTCATCGCAGAGCTTGCCGCGCAGTGGGTTTGTAATCAGGATCGAGGCGTACAGAGCTGCCTGGTCACGGAAGTTCTTGCCAGTCGGCGAAATTGACCAGTAGACTCCGCCGACATCATCGCGGACGTGTTTTCCAGCGCGTTCAAGATCGCGAACTAGTCGCTCTGTCTCAGGAGTTCGTCCGATCGGCGATAGGTGCAGACGCCAGACCTTTTCAAGATTCGGGAATGAGAACCGCTTCGCATCCTCAGCCGGTAGCCTCATCTTCCACGGATTCCGCTTTGCTCTGTTCCATGCGGTGACGAAGCGCACAAGTTGAGCATGCTCTTCATCCTTGAGCCTCACATCTTTTCCATTGAGCGCTGCGACGATGCTCTTCAGTTGTCGCCGAGGCTCTTCAGTGAGCAGCTTCAAGGTGTGGGTCTCTCTTCCTTTGATTACTGCCTTAAACTACGGATATCTGTTAATGCTCCCATTTATCTTGAGCGCAATGACCGCTTCTGTCAATCTAAAACCGTGAAAGGCAGAGCGATGAATTCTACAGAGCCAAAAGCAAAGGCGCCCAGCCTGCTCGGAGACTTCGTGTCTGAAGTCGAATTAGCAAAGGCCCTTGGAGTGTCGCGGCGAACGATTTGCCGAAACTTCCAGCAAGACGGACCTACGCGTATTCGACTTGGCAGAAAAGTCGTCATGTATCGCCGGTCAGAGGTTCTTGCATGGCTGCAGCGAGCAGAGGTTCACGGCATCTCCACTCGCGCTAAGTCGGTGAGCCGATGAGCGCAAAACTGGCTGAAGTCCTGCCCATGTCCCCAAATGCCGAGTTTGGGCCGAAGGTCGAAATTATCGACTCGCTCGAACTGGCCACACGTACCAAGTTGCCGGCATCGTGGGTCAGGGCGCACGTCCAATTGCGCTGTCCTATCGAAGAAAGAATCCCCTGCCTACGTTTTGGAAAGTACGTCAGGTTTGAGTGGAACTCTCCGCAACTGAATCAGTGGTTGGCCAGCCGGAGGGCTCGCTAGTGAATGACATCGGCATCTTGCCTCAAGGTCGCCGTAACGATGGACTCATGCGCTTGGCTGGGGCTTTGCGGCGCAAAGGTGCGAGCCTCGAAGAGATTGAGCAGGAATTATTCAAGCACAACGAACGCCGATGCCAGCCGCCACTGCCAGGTGCAGAGGTGAGTCGCATTGCCGTGAGCGTAGCCAGCTATCCCACTGGTGGGCCAGATCCACTCGAAGATGCATGGCAAACAATCGAAGCGCAGCCGTGCGACTCGAATTTCGCGCGTTTTGTCGCGCTGGCGCGTCAACTTCAAACAGCCCGCCCAGGGCAGCCGGTCGCACTGCCTGTTAATCGTATCGGCGAACTCATGGGCCTTGACCGGAGTATGGTTGGGCTCTATCGAAAGCAAGCTGTTAGGGATGGCGTGTTGAAGCTTTTAGACAACTATGTTGCTCACAAACGCGCATGCACCTTCCAAGTAGTGCTCGACTTTCAAGGGCAAGAAACCCAATCACTAGCAGCACTCCCTAAGGGGATTCCCCCTATTAGTTCCTCTAATGGTATAGGGGGAATTTTTGAAACCCCCCCTAGAGGGAATGCCGCGGACGCCCCTAGAGGGCATCAGACATCTGCCCCTAGGGGGAATGAAGAGGACAAGATGGAAATGAATGAGCGAAATGCTCAAGTCCTGCGATTAGCAGCGCGGGAATTCCGTGTGTTCCCAGTCAAGCCGGACAAAACGCCGATGGTGCGATGGAAAACTGGCATGACGTCGGCCGCGACAGCTAATGTCGGGCAGGTAACGAAATGGTTGACTAAATTGCCGGAATGCAACTGGGCAGTCGCCACGGGCAAGGCCTCGCAGGTCTTCGTGCTGGATATTGATGGCTCCAACGGCCTGCAGTCGTTCGCGGATTGCTGTGAGCAAGCGGGCGTCGATTGGAAGGCAGTTGCCGAATCGACATTGGGTGTCCGAACAGGGAAGGGCTCCCACTTGTACTTTCAGCATCCCGGTCATTCTGTCCGAAATAGTGCTCGCAAACTTGCGCCAGGTCTGGACGTTCGTGGAGACGGCGGTTATGTCGTCGCTCCTCCTAGCCGGCATGAGAACGGTGAACCATACTTCTGGCTGGGTGGAGATGAATCGAAGCCGGTCACGACGGCACCAGATTGGCTCTTAGAGCGGGTGGTCGCATGAAAGTCCACGGCTTCCATTGGGTCGATAAAGTGACGGTCGGCATTGGCCAGAATGGAGCCTATGCAGTCGTAGCTATCAACAATCGGGACGCAGGCCTGCTCTGGACGTTCTCGGTCGGCATCGACCTTCACGCACTGGACGAGGCGGTCCGCATGAGCCGACGACTCTTTCGCTTCGAACCACCCGGACAGGCGACTTTGACGGGACAGGCACAGCTTAGCTATCCGCACATAGAAAAGCCGCGAGCCAGAGAAGTCAAGGCAGACCATGAGTAACTGCACAGTGAAGACGACCAGCGGGGAACGATGCAAGGCTAGGGCTATCACTGGCAGCAAGTGCTGTTTCATGCACACACCCGGCAATGCTCAGAAAGCCGGAATGGTTGGGGGACGGCGCCGGGCAATCTTCAACCCGGATCAGCTTCAGCAGTTCTCGCCGCCGAAGAATCCGAGCGCTTTGCTGGATGTAGTGGCAACCACGATTGTCGATGTACGGCAAGGCCGGATGGATCCCAAGGCCGGGAACACTATCGCCGTTCTTGCCGGGGTATGTCACCAACTAACCCGTAGCGCCACGCTCGAAGAACGAGTCGGCGCACTAGAGCGAAAGAAGGGGTAAATCATTGGATGACCTCGAAAAACGCGTGAGTAAATTGGAAGTTCAAAGCGAGGATGTCGAAATCATCTGTCGCGAACATGGCGACATGTTCACCGAGTCCGGCGAGCGCGTCCCTGTCGGAGAACCTATTGGTTATGACGTGGGCTGCTGGCGGCCGACCAACAAAGGCCGAATGCGCGTCAAGTGGGCCATTTACCGAAACCCCGATGGCTCTGAGAGGCACTTGTTGAGGAGTTGCGACAGGGCAGAGCAAGGCCTACCGCCCCTCGCGGACCACGGCATCGTTGGCGACTGATGCGGACACCTACGGGACTGTGGTAGGTAGCGGCTCATGTTCTCAAGGATGTGGGGGCGAGTAGCCGACTCGACCAGCGCCGACTTCTGCACTATACTGCCCGACCAAGGGGCGCTGGAGCCGTTGAGGGGTGAGTGCGGTCGCGGATTCAGCGCCTCTTTACTTCTTCGCAGAGGCGACTAACGTTCTGCCCCAAGGGTTGCAACGGCAGTTTTGATTTTCCTATGGTTCAGGAAAACGTCCTTGTGCGCCAAGAGAGGATTCTCGCTCCCGTTCCGCCTCAGTCAGTACCACACGGGATTTCACGCCGAACATCTCGTAGTCCGTGAACAGCCCCCGGCACCATAGCATTTTCTTTTCCTCTGCTTGAGTGGCAACGCTGATGGGTACAAAATACTGCGTCCCGTCTCTGTCTAGCCGGCCATAAGTCATGGCTGCCCAATAGTGGTAAGCCGGTCCTGTAAGGTCAAGTCCTTCGGAAATCCGCAAGATCATCCCCGACTCGTCCATCCAGACTTCACCGTGGCAGTTGTAGGATTTTGTACTGACGAAGATCAACATGTAATACCGGAAAGAGCACACCTCGTCCTCGGCGTTCGCAGCGTATTGGAAAACATGGATAGTTCGACCACCTACAACGGCGTCCGGCGCTTGGTGGACACTCAGGCTAAGATCCGTCCCGACCATGCGAGGAAGCTCGGACCAAGTAGCCCCAGGGGTGAGCCAATTGCTCAACGGTGGAATAGGGGGAGTGTCGGAAAACTTCTTTTTTCCAGGATGACGCCAGCGTTGCCATCCGTCCACGATCTGCGTCTCGTATGCGTCCGTCCACTCAGGCTCGCGATTGTCATGACCCCAAGCGAAAGTTTGGGTCGCGGTGAAATTACGCATTGAGTCGGCGAGATGCTGCGCCGTGAGCCGCAACTGGAATATCTCGATCGAATCCATGGGGCGCTCCGAAGGACCTTTGACGCGGGACCAGATGTGGGGCGGGTACAGATCCGCGGCAACTGGAGAGATGAATACGGACTTAGGGAAAAGAGTGGCTTGCAGGTAAGGTTGCGCCCGCGTGACAAAGTCGGAAAGCTCCTTGACGGGCACCGCGAGCGCGATACGGTCATGCGTACCCTCGCCCCAGCCATTCAGGATACCGACGATCTTCTTTGTCTTGCTGTCAACCACAATGCCGCCGCTAGCGCCCCCGCGCACGCGACCTTCGTCATAGCTGAAAGCCAGCAGACCCTGGTTGGTCTTGCCCACGAACTTGCCATGCCAGCGAACGAGTCCGCGCTTCGGGTTCCAATTGAGTGGATAGGAGTAAATGTCTACTTCGGGACTGTTCTCCAAATCGTCGGCATCGAAATCGATGCCGTGGAAGTGCTTGAGGGGGTGCCGCATCTCGTAGATGGCAAGGTCGTGGGCCGGAGTGAATCGCAGTGAGCCTACGCCGGTAAGTTTTATCTCTTGCGCCTCCCCGTCTTGCGAGTCGGAATCGAGATAGCGGTGCGCAGAAAATACGCCCTTGATGCGAACGTATTTGCCCATGGCTTTAGCGACGTGGTAGTTGGTGCCCACGAAGCGGCAGTCCTGATCTAAGCAAAAGCCCGTGCCAAACTTCACGGAGAGAGCGCCAAGATACTTGATGTCGGGCTTGAAATCGGTAATGGGAAAGACAACCTGCTCGGGCACGAATTCCTGAGCGCGCGCCGGGAGGGCGAGGGTTAAAAGAAGGAGTAGAGATCCCAGTCTTGGAGCGTAGAGTCTCTCGCTAGGGCGGGGGGAGGCCTGGCCGCGGATGAGGCCTTGCCTGCTGAGCGCAAATCCCACCAGCAGGTTGATGAGAAGGAAATAATTTAGCACGGCTCTGTCCAGCTTTCGCTAGACGTATCGGCAGATTCTTGTGCCTCCTTTCCGAAGATTAGTGAGACTTCATGAACGAAGGTCTGGGGTCATGCACGGTCTTGCGCGCACTATGCGTGGCATGATGCGGTGTTTGCAAGCACACCCGCTTTACCTACCAGCAACCGTCCAACTTGTGCCATCGCAGTATCCCAAGACATGATTGGTACCGGAGCCCGTGAGTGTGGCTCCCCAAGTCTGGGTGGTGGAATCCGTGACAGCTGCTTGTGTTCCCTCGTGAGCAGAATCACATGTTGGGAGGGAGGCGAAGGTCTGGGGCTGTAGTTGTGAAGATGCTACGGAGATCGTCCCCTGACTGCTCCAGGTGTAGTCGCCCCCTCGAAAGTTTTCAATCTGGCGGTAGGGAAATTGGTTGCAAGCGATGCCAGGATACCCGGTTGTCACCGTGAGATCTGTGACGGTAATGATTGGAACACCGTTCTTGTATGCGATCAGAGTTGGTCCTGTTGCGGTCAGTAATATCAC